>Ga0210065_1000030_pt1 | contig 46740 bp, 36 predicted proteins | sample Muzzi_PWB_D1_FD_185533 | JGI IMG/M metagenome (GOLD analysis project Ga0210065, IMG submission 185533) | Wetland microbial communities from San Francisco Bay, California, USA, that impact long-term carbon sequestration - Muzzi_PWB_D1 (SPAdes) | ecosystem: Environmental > Aquatic > Marine >... | reverse complement strand
TCGTCGCCTCGCTGACCTACGTGATCGGCCAGATGAAGGGCGTGGGCGTGGCCTTCAGCCGCTTCCTGGAAGTTCCCTTCGCGACAGGCGTCTACGTGGGTATGGGCATCGTCTTCATCTACGCCGTGCTCGGCGGGATGAAGGGTATCACCTACACCCAGATCGCCCAGTACTGCGTGCTGATCTTCGCCTACACCGTGCCCGCGATCTTCATTTCGATGAACCTGGTCGGCAACCCGATCCCGCAGCTGGGGCTGGGAGGTAATCTGGCCGACGGCGTGGCCCTGCTGGACAAGCTCGACAAGATCTGCGTGGACCTGGGTTTCGCGGCCTACACGACCCAGAAGGACTCCACGCTCAACATGTTCCTGCTGACGATGTCGCTGATGATCGGCACGGCGGGACTGCCTCACGTCATCACGCGGTTCTTCACCGTGCCCAAGGTCCGGGACGCCCGTTCCTCGGCGGGCTGGGCGCTGGTCTTTATCGCCATCCTGTACACCACCGCTCCGGCCGTGGGCGCGATGGCGCGGCTGAACCTTATGCAGACCATCCAGACCGGCGCCGTGGGCTCCCCCACGGGAAATCTCGAATACAGCGCGGCTCCGGCCTGGTTCCACAACTGGGAAACCACGGGTCTTTTGCAGTTCGAGGACAAGAACGGTGACGGCCGGATCCAGTATTACGGTCCGGGCCTGGACGCCCAGGCCGCCGGCTTCGGCTGGCAGGGCAACGAAATGACCAAGGTCGACCGGGACATCATGGTGCTGGCCAATCCCGAGATCGCCGGCCTGCCGGCCTGGGTGATCGCCCTGGTGGCCGCCGGCGGTATCGCGGCCGCGTTGTCGACCGCGGCCGGACTGCTGCTGGCCATCGCCTCGTCCATCAGCCATGACCTCCTGAAGGGCATCTTCATGCCCGGTATCACTGAAAAAACCGAACTGCTGGCCAGCCGGATCGCCATGGGAGGGGCCATTCTCGTTGCCGGGTATCTGGGGCTCCATCCACCGGGATTCGCGGCCGAGGTCGTGGCTTTGGCCTTCGGTCTGGCGGCCTCGTCCATCTTCCCGGCCATCATGATGGGGATCTTCAACAGGAGGATGAACAAGGAAGGCGCCATCGCGGGAATGCTGGTGGGCCTTTTCAGCACGCTGATCTACATCTTCTGGTTCAAGGGCTGGTTCTTCATCGTGGGCACGGCCATGGCTCCGAATGACGTTGAGCACTGGTTCCTGGGCATCAACCCGGGTTCCTTCGGTGCCGTGGGCGCGCTGCTGAACTTCGCCGTGGCGTACGTGGTCTCGAAAATGACCTCGCCGCCGCCGGAACACATCCAGAACATGGTGGAGAACATCCGTGTGCCGATGGGTGCCGGAGGGGCGGACGTCCACTAGGCTTTGACCACATCGAATGGAAAAGCGCGCCCGCGGAAGCGGGCGCGCTTTGGCATTCCACCGTTGGTGCCGGATTCCCCCTATTCCACGATGGACCGCTTGAGGTTGGCATTCAACCGGGCCAGGGTTTCGTAGGTCAGGTCCTTGGTTCGGGAGCCGAATTCGCCCACGGTGATCTCGTCCCGTCCCTGGTGGCCGATGATGACCACCTCGTCACCGACCCGTGCGTCAGGGACATGGGTGATATCCACCGACATCATGTTCATGTTGATGATGCCCACGATGGGACACCGCAAACCCCGGACCAGCACGTGGCCGAGGTTGCTCTGGCTTCGTTCCATGCCGTGGTGGTAGCCGGCCGGGACCGCGGCGATCCGGGTTTTTCGGGTGGTCAGGAAGGAATTGCCGTACCCCACGAACTTGCCTGCCGGAACGGTCTTGATGTCCATCAGGCGACTGAGCCAGGACATGACGCGTCGGAACCGGGTCTTGCGGGTTCGATGTTTTCCCTCCAGGAACGTCATCCTCGTCTCCAGGCTGGGCCAGAACCCGTAATGGGCGATGCCGAAACGCACCATGTCGCCCCGGGCGGCGGGAAAAATCAACCCGGCGGCCGAGCCGCTCAAGTGACGCTTGAACCCACCCACTTTTTCGGTGGGAATGGCGGCGAGTCTTTCCTGGAACACCTCGATCTGGGAGGAGATACGATGATTGTTGGCGGAGGATTCGGCGCCCGCCAGATGGGAGCAAACACCCTCGAGAACCAGTTTTTCGGGACGGCGGGAGATGCGTTGTACCGCGGCGGCAAGTGACCGGGCGGAGAGTCCGAGTCGATACATGCCCGTTTCCAGTTCGAGGTGGATGCGGGCGGGCCGGCCGCAACGAGCCGCCGCCTTTTCCGCGGCTTCCAGGCGGCCCAGGTCGAATACCCAGAAACTGAGGCCGTTTTCCACCGCCCAGCCCACATCCGAACTTTCCAGGGCTCCCATGATCATCACGTCACTGGCGGCGGTGCGGTATTCGATCAGGGTGGCGGCCTCCTCGGCGCTGAATACCCCGAAGTTTCGCACCCCGCATTGTTCGGCCAGGGGCACGAATTCGGCAAGCCCGTGGCCGTAGGCGTTGGCCTTGACCACGGAGCAGAATTCGATCCGGGGGCCGATGATGCGTTTGAGTTCACGGATGTTGTCGCGCAAGGCCGATGTGCTGATCTCGATCCAGGAACTGGGTTCCACCATGAAACACTCCGATTCAGGGTGAGTGGGACAAAAGGACATTCAGGGCCTGGCGCCAGAAAGCCACGCCCAGGGGCAGCAGGTCGTCCGGGAAGTCGTACCGGGGGTGGTGCAGGGCGGGATGATCGATTCCGGCACCGAGCCCGACCAGGGCCCCGGGAAAAGCCGCCGTGAAATGGCCGAAATCCTCCGACCAGGCGAACGGCGCCTCCGCTTCGGTCACCGTCATGCCCCGATCCTTCGCGGCCAGGGCCACGAGGTCGATGATCCGGGGGTCGTTGACGGTAGCGGGAAACATTTCGGACCAGGCCAGGTCGAAGGCCAGGCCGTGGGCTGTCGAGATGCCCTCAACAAGTTCAAAGCAGCGTTGGGCCAGCCTGTCGATGGTCTCGTCGGACAACGCGCGGAGGGTGGCCATGACGCGACCTTCACCCGGACTCGTGCCGAAGGCCGGCCCGCCGACCTCGATGCCGACGATGGTGACCTTCGCCGCGGTCCCGTAACCGGTTTCGAACTGGGGCAGGGAAGAAAAGGCCTGGACCAGGGTTGCCGCGGCGAGGGCAGGACTGCGCCCCGCCTCGGGTTCGGCGGCGTGGGAGGAAGCCCCCGACAGGGATATCGTCAACCCGCGGGAAGCCGAAGCGAAGGGGCCCTTCCGCAGGACAACGGCTCCGAGGGGAAAGCCAGGAAGGTTGTGGATCCCCAGCACCCGGTCCGGCCGCAGGGGCGCGAAGGCCGGATCATCCAGAACAAGCTGGGCGCCGGCGCCGGTTTCCTCCGCCGGTTGAAACAACAGGACCGCGCGGCCGCTCCGGGGGCGGGATATCGCCAGTTCCCGGGCCAGGCCCAGCAGCATGGTCATGTGGCCGTCATGTCCGCACTTGTGGGAGACCCCAGGATTGTCGCAGGGAAAGGGGACCCCGGGGTGTTCGGGAAGGGGAAGGGCGTCGATGTCGCCCCGAAAGAGAACCGTCGGGCCGGGCTCGAGGCCGTTGAAGACGACAGCTAAACCATGCCCGCCCAGACCTGTTATCAGTTCATCCGGCTTGCAGGCAGCAAGTTCATCGGCGAGGAACCCGGCGGTGCGGGATTCGTTTCCCGAAAGCTCTCCCAGGCGGTGCAAAGTGTGACGAATGGTGGTCAGTTCTTCAAAAGTCATGATACCTCTCGAGTGTGAATCCCTTGAATACATTACCAATCACTATTATGGTAAATGGACCAGCAAGCAAGAAATCCCTCCAACGGAAAGGAATCTTTTGTCCTCGGTTGAAGAATTTCCGGATGAACTCTCGTTTGTGAAAGTGGTGCTGAAAGAAGAGTTTCCCGCCTGGGCCCCGCACGAAGCCGTTGTCAGGTTTTTTCACGAAACCATGAAACCCTACCACGACTCCCTGGAGGACGTGGAGCGGGCCTTGGACTATGCCCTGGTGCCCGAGAAGGGGCAGGGCGGATTCGTGATGCTGGCCCACCGCGGCGAAGAACTTCTGGGGGCGCTCTGCATGTTGAAAACCGGCATGGGCGGATACGTCCCGGCAAACCTGCTGCTGTTCGTCACGGTTTCCCCGGAGGCCCGCGGACAGGGCATCGGGGGCCGCCTGATCAAACACTGTCTGGCGGAAACCGATGGTGACGTGAAGCTTCATGTCGAGCTCGACAATCCCGCCAAGCGGCTCTACGAGCGGCTCGGCTTCGAGACCAAGTACGCCGAGATGCGTTGGCGTTCGGGAGACGGCTCTTGAACCGCCTGGTGATCGACCTCAACGCCCTTCACCACAATATCAGGAAGATCGACCAGTGGGTCCTGGGTCACGGGGCCTCCTGGAGCCTGGTCACCAAGGCCATGTGCGGCCATGAGGAAGTCCTGCAGGGCCTGGCCCTGATGGGGGTGCGCTCCATGGCCGACTCGCGGCTGGCAAACCTGTCGGCCATCAGGAACCTGAAACAGCCGACGGAGTCCTGGTACCTGCGCCTTCCCCACTATCCCGCCCTGGAAAAGGTGGTGGAGCTGGCCGACATCTCCCTGAACACCGAGTTCGAGATCATCAAGGCCCTGGACAGGGAAGCCGCGCGGCAGGACAAGATCCACCGCATCATCATCATGATCGAACTGGGGGATCTGCGCGAAGGCGTGCTGCCCGGCTCCTTGATGCCGCTGTACGACAAGATCTTCGATTTTCCCAACATCGAGGTGCTGGGCATCGGCAGCAACCTCGGTTGTCTGTCCGGAGCCGTGCCCAGCATCGATCAGTTCAGTCAGCTCGTCATGATCCACGAGCTGCTGCAGCTGAAATTCAAAAGGCCCCTGCCCCTGGTTTCAGGCGGCACCAGCGCCGTGATCCCCCTGCTTCGCGACGGTTCCCTGCCCAAGGCCGTCAATCATTTCCGGATCGGCGAATCGGTATTCCTGGGTACCGACCTGGTCAACGGTAACTGGCTGGTGGACCTGCGGAACGACGCGGTGACCCTTGAGGTCGAGGTGGTGGAGATCAAGGAAAAAAGTCTGGCGCCCCAGGGCGAAACAACGGACATGACACCCTTCGAAAGTCTCCAGACCACGGTTCCCTCGCCCGGTTCCCGGGGGTATCGGGCGGTGATCACCGTCGGCCAGCTGGACACCGAAGTCGCGGGACTGAGCCCCTTGAACCCGGACTACGAGCTGGTCGGCGCCAGCAGCGACCTTACGGTCGTGAATGTGGGGGACAACAGGGAAAACCTCCGGCCGGGCAGCATCATCAGCTTTCGGCCCTCCTACGGGGCCCTTGTGCGCCTGATGGCCGGCAAGTACATCGATAAGTTCGTCACGCCGGGGTTGGCGGAGTTCGCAGAAATCGTCAAGGGGTCCGCCACGGTCGATTTGCCGCCGGTGCTGGACGATCTGGACCTCGAATCCTAGACGGGTTCCGCCGCCGCCGCGTCCTTCCGCTCGGACAGAAGCAGATAAACCAGCAGGGAAGCCGCAATGCCAAAGGCCCCCGCCTCAAGGCCACCAGGAAGTTCCCATCCCCCGATGATAAGAACCAGGGCGCTGCCCCCGCCGGCCAGCATCGACCCCACCGCGGCCCGCGAACCTCCCTTCCGCCAGAAGAAGACACCCAGAGTGGGCACGAACAGGCCGGCCACCATGAAGGTGTAGGCGTGCAGGATGATCTGGAGCACGTTCTGGAAGCTGCTGGCCAGGAAAACGGCCGCCAGCCCGACCAGTCCCGTGGCGATCACCGAGGCGCGAAGCATGGTCTTGTCGCTCGCCCCCCGCAGTAGGGATTGTCCCAGAACGTCGCTGACGATGTTGCCCGAGGCCGCCATCATGCAGCTGTCGGCCGTGGACATGATGGCCGAAAAATAGGCCGCGGCCACCAGGCCCGCGGCTCCCACCGGAAGGATGGTGGCGATCAGGAGGGGGAGGCCCGATTCGGGATCCACTTCCGGATGAACCACGCGAGCGCACATGCCCAGCAGCACCCCGGAAAAGGCCATGACCGGATATTCCAGCAGACCGGCCATGTACCAGGCCTTGCGGGCGTCCTTTTCCGAACGGCAGGCATATATCCTCTGGTACAGGGTCATGCCGACGAACCAGATGGGCATGATGGCGATGAACCAGTTCACGAACGTCATGGGCCTGAGGGAAAAGATGTCGAAATGAGCCGGAGGAAGCTGCGCGCGGAGGCCGGCCAAACCGCCGACATCTATCAAGGCCAGGGGCAGGGCCACGAAGATCAATCCGAAAAGCAGGAGCAGCCATTGCGCGCTGTCGGTGTAGACCACGGCCTTCATGCCGCCGATCATCGTGTAGGCAATGGTGATGCCGGCGATGACCACCAGGGAAAACGTCATGGGCTCGAAGCCAAGGGGCGCCTCCTGGAATACGGTCGATGAGGCGAGCTTGGCACCGGCCAGGATCTGCCCCCCGGTGAAGCCGAGATAGCCTATCCCCGTGATGACGGCGGCCAGGGCCGCGGCGACCGGACCGTACCGCCAGCGCAGCAGATCGGGAAAGGTGAACAGGCCTTCCCGGCGATCGATCTTCTTGACATGGGGAATCAGGAGCACGGAGGCCAGCCAGGCGCCCACCAGCCCGGTGAACAGAAGCCAGCTTCCGGCCAGGCCCATGGTGTAGCCCAGGCCCCCCAGGCCAATGGAAAATCCACCCCCGACATCGGTGGCCACCACCGACATGCCGATGTGTTTCCAGTCCATCGACCTTCCCCCGACGTAATAATCCTCCATGTCGGTGTTGCGAAAAAAGTGGTAGAGGCCGATGGACAGGACTCCGAGCAAATAGAGCCCGAATACGCCAAGGTCGAGAGAAGACATGGGGGAACTTTCAGACTGGCGGGGCGATCCCTACGCTGAGGATCGGCCCCCATGAGGATGGCCGGCGAATATTCAAGTTCCCGACATTATCAAGCCTTTGTCGCCCGGTCAAGGGGTTTGGAAATCGGATCAGGAATGTTTTGGTCCTGGAATGAGGTTGGAACATATTTCGTGTGGTCAGGCGGCGGTACCGTGGGGCATTATGGGGGTGCCCATCCCGGCTCAGGGGCACGCCGAAAGTGTTCAAGGCCAGCGTTTTCCTGCATGCGGAAAGATTCCTTCGGGCCCAATGAAAAACAAGCGGACAGTTCGTCAATTCTTCATCTTCCACATGCGGCCCAGTCGTGTGCCGGTGGCGACCCTCCCCTACAACCATACCTTCGGACTGGGCGGGATGTCGGCCCTGCTGGTGGTCTGTCTTGTGGTGACGGGCGCCCTGATGATGCTGGCTTACGAACCGACTCCCGAACGCGCCTACGAATCCATTCTCGGCCTTCAGACAGAGACCCTGTTCGGGTCCCTGGTGCGGGGCATCCACTTCTGGAGTGCGAACCTGCTGATCGCCATCGCGGTGCTGCACCTGCTGCGGGTGTTTTTCACCGGCGCGCGCGAGGGCGCCCGCCGGTTCAACTGGGTGATCGGGCTGGTCCTGCTGGGTTGCGTGCTGGCCGCGAATTTCACGGGCTACCTTTTGCCCTGGGATCAGCTTTCCTACTGGGCGGTGACCATCTGCACGGGGATGCTGGGTTACGTTCCGGGCATCGGCGGCTGGCTTCAGACCGTGGCCAGGGGCGGCCCCGAGGTCGGGCCGGTCACGCTCATCATCTTCTATACGATCCACACGACGGTGGTCCCGGCGGCTTTTGTCGTCCTCATGGGATTCCATTTCTGGCGGGTGCGCAAGGCCCGCGGCGTGGTCGTTCCCCGGGCGGCGGGCGCGCCGGTTGCCGCGGAGGTGGCATACGCCCCCGGCTGGCCCGATCTCATCCTGCGGGAACTGGCCGTGGGGGTGGTCCTGGTGGCGGTGGTCCTGGCCCTGGCGGTGTTTTTCGCGCCCGGCATGGGGACGCCCGCAAACCCCGGCATGAGTCCCAATCCGGCCAAGGCCCCCTGGTACTTCGTGGGCTTCCAGGAACTGCAGATCCATTTCCACCCCGTTTTTTCGGCGCTGGTCATTCCGCTGGCCGCGGTGATCGGACTGGTCTGGTGGCCCTATCGACGGCGGGAAACCGACCCCGCGGGCATCTTCCTGGGGTCGGCAATCGGCAGGCGGACCGCCGGCCTGGCCGCCGTTACGGGGCTGATCGTCACGCCCCTCCTGATCATCGCCGATGACCGGTGGTTCCAGGCGGCCTCCCGGCTCCAGAGACTGCCGGCGGTGGTGGGGCACGGGCTGCTGCCTTTCGTGATCCTGGCCGCCGGCGTGTTCGGTTTCAGGCTGACGCTGCGTTGGAGGATGGCGGCCTCCCGTGAGGACGCGGATCAGGCCGTGTTCATATTGCTGGCCGTGGCTTTTGTGGTCATGACGGTGGTCGCGGTCTGGTTCCGCGGCGAGGGCATGGCCCTGGTGTGGCCATGGTAGGACCGATGGCATGGGAGAGAACAGGGTGAACCGCAACCAGGCAGATAAAGGCGAAGATCAGGCTGCCGGGGAAACCCGGCGTGGATTCCTGCGCAAGGTGTGGCTGGGTCTGGGAACCCTGGCCGCCCTGCAGTTGGGCTGGATCGGGTTCGACATGCTGCGCCCCCGCAAGCGCCGCCGGGTCGAAGACGCCGCCCAGGGGATTTTCATCGCCGGCCCGGTGGATCGGTTCGAGCCCGGCACGGTGACCGCGTTTCCCGCCGGCCGGTTCTACCTGTCGCGCCTGGACGACGGCGGTTTCCTGGCCCTGGGCCGCACCTGCACCCACCTGGGGTGCACCGTGCCCTGGGTCGAAGCGGACCGGCAGTTCGCCTGCCCCTGCCACGCCTCGGTGTTCGACATCACCGGCGAGGTCCTGAGCCCGCCGGCGGACCGCGCCCTGGACATGTTCGCCGTGCGCATCGAAAACGGCATCGTGAAGGTGGACCTCAGCCGGGCCATCAGGCGCCGATCGTTCGAGGCGGCGCAGGTCGTGCTTCCATGAGCCGTTCCCTGGAAAGGTGGCAGCTGATCGGGCTGGCGGCCCTCGCGGCCATCGTTCTGCTGATCCCGTTCTACGTCCTGCGCCGGGGAAGCGCGCCGGACACACCGGTGGCCAAGGCACCCCCTGTCTTCGTCGGCCGCGAGGCCTGCAAGTCCTGCCATGAGCCCGAGTTCAATTCCTGGCTCAACAGCGACCACGACAAGGCGATGGACGTGGCGGCCGACAGCACCGTCCTGGGCGATTTCAACGACGTGGTCTTCACCAGCAAGGGTGTCACCTCGCGGTTTTTCCGGCGGGACGGGAAGTTCCTGGTCCACACCGCGGGGCCCGGCGGCGAGATGGCCGACTTCGAAATCGCCTACACCTTCGGGTATGATCCGCTGCAGCAGTACCTGGTGCCGTTTCCCGGAGGCCGACTGCAGTGCCTGACCATCGCCTGGGACGCGGATGAAGGGCACTGGTTCGACCTCTACCCCGACACCGACATCCCGGATGACGACTGGCTCAGCTGGACCGGCGGCGGTCAGAACTGGAACGGCATGTGTGCCGAATGCCATTCAACCGACCTGAAGAAGAACTTCGACCCGGACACGCGCACATTCAACACCACCTGGTTCGAGATCGACGTCAGCTGCGAGGCCTGCCACGGGGCGGGGTCCGACCATGTGGCCTGGGCCAGGATCCAGCCCATGGCGCGTCCGGACATCGAAAACTACGGTCTCGCCGTGAAGACGGGCAACCTGCCGGCGCCGGACCTGGTCAACCTGTGCGCGCCCTGCCACTCGCGGCGGGTCATCCTGGGGGATTACGACCACTCCAGCGTGCCGCTGCTGGAAAACTTCGCGCCGAGGACCCTGGACGAGGGCTTGTATCATGCCGACGGCCAGATCCTGGACGAGGTCTACGTCTACGGGTCGTTCCTTCAGAGCAAGATGTTCGCCAACGACGTCAGTTGCCGCGACTGCCACGATTCCCACAGCCTGAAGCTGAAGTTCGAGGGCAACGATCTTTGCCTCCAGTGCCACCAGGCCGCGACCTATGACAACTACGACCATCACTTCCACAAGAAGGTCTACGAAGGCAAACCCAGTGACGGCGCCCTGTGCGTGAAATGCCACATGCCGGAACAGGCCTACATGAGGATCGACGAAAGGGCCGACCACAGCCTGCGGATTCCCCGTCCGGACCTCAGCGAAATCACCGGCAGCCCCAACGCCTGCAACAACGCCGGATGCCACGCCGACAAGTCCGTGGCGTGGTCGGTGGAAAACTACGAGAAATGGTACGGATTGGCGCGGAAGCCCCACTACGGGACCACCTTGGCCGCGGGAAGGGCCGGAAGGCCGGAATCCCGGGACGATTTGATCCGGCTGGCGGGCGATCCGCTGTACCCCTCCATTGTCCGGGCCACGGCGCTGTCGCTGCTGCCGGGTTACCCTTCGCCTGAAACCACGGCGGCCTTCGCCCGGGCCCTGGCCGACGAGGATCCCCTGGTGCGTTACACGGCGGTCAGCAACGCGGATGCCGAAACGGCCCAGGAGTATGTGGACCTCCTGGCGCCGCTGCTGTTCGATTCCCTCCGTTCGGTCCGGATCATGGCCGCGTCCAACCTGGCGGACGCGCCGACCGGGCTTCTCAAGCCCTACCAACGGGAAGCCCTGGCCGAAGGTCTGCAGGACTATGAAAAGGCCATGGCCTACTCCCTTGACTTTGCCTTCGGCGGGTTCAACCTGGGCAATCTCTACTCGCGGCTGGGCGACCTCGCCAAGGCGGAGCGTTACTATCGCATGGCCATCGACATCGACGGCCAGTTCGTGCCCGCCCGCGCCAACCTGGCCGTCCTGCTGAACTCCCTGGGCCGGAACAAGGAAGCCGAACGGCAGCTGCGGGCCGCCCTGGCTGCCGAACCGGCCTCCTATGACCTGGCCTACTCCCTGGGACTGCTGCTGGGCGAAATGGGGAATTACGAGGAGGCGGAGAAATACCTGGCCATCGCCGCCGAAGGCATGCCCGGACACCCGCGCGCGGCCTACAACCTGGAGCAGGTCAGGGAGTACCTGAGGGCGCGGGGCTGGACCCCCGACGATTGATGTACCTTATCCCAGACTGTTGGTCTGGAACTTCTGCACCACCGCCGCCTGCATTTCCCCGATGGCGCCGAAGGCGTCCTTCAGGTGGCGATGCTCCAGCGAGGTGAGCCGGCCCAGACGGATGCTGTTGGTGGGTTCCTCGCCGCCGCGGATCTGCTCCAGTTGCCCGCCGAGGCGCAGCTGCAGCAGGTAGCGGTAGGTCTCGATGAGATTCCGCCCGACGTCCCGGCTCAGCTTTCCTTCCTCGATCGCCGCTTCGAGACGCTCCCGGGTGGGGCGCGCGCGCGTCCCCGCCTCGAGGGCAAAGACCCTGGCGGCGGCCACCACCGAGGCGATGCCCCTTTTCTTGAGGTCGACCCGTCCGTCTTCGGTCTGGATCCTGCGAAACAGGCCCAGCGGCGGCTTGAACCGCAGGGAAACACGCGCCAGGTGGGCCATGAAAAGCTGGTTGTCGGCCGAGGACTCGATCAGTTTTTCGACCGATTCCATCGACAGCGTGCCGGCGACGGCGCGAAAGTCGAAGAAGATCGAAGAAACCATCAGGTTGTCGGGGGTGGGCTGGCGGATCCAGCCGGCCACGGTTTTTTCCCATTCACCCAGCGGCTTGTTCCAGTTTGTCGCCATGCAGCCGCCGGGGCAGGGAGGAAACCCGGCGGTGATCAGGTCGTTGACGACCCGTTCGGCCAGCTTCGCGAAATATTCCCGGGCGCCGGGCAACTCCGCTTCATAGGCAAGGGCGTTGTCCTGGTCGGTGAGCAGCGCCTGTTCCATGCGACCCTCCGAACCGAAGACCAGCCAGGCGTAGGGGCAGGGGGCCGGGCCCAGGTCTTCCTCGGCCAGGCGTAACAGGCGCCGGACCAGGGCGTCGTTGAGGCTGGAAAAAATCCGCCCGATCTGGCCGACCTTCAGCCCGCCGTTGAACAGCCGCTCGACCATGGCGGCGGCGTCCCGGCTGTAACCCCGGAGGGATTCGGAAGAGGTCAGGTTGTCCAGCTGCTGCATCATGTAGACGGGGTTTCGGGTCTGGTGGCGCAACATGTCGGTGGCCGACACCACCCCGGTGATGCGGCCGTCCTCGGTCACCGGCAGGTGGTGGATGCGTTCGTCCAGCATCGTCAGCAACGCGCTGTGGACCGGGGTTTCGGCGGGCAGGGTGATCACCGGCCGGGTCATGACCCGGGCCACGGTGGTTTCCGGACCGAGGTTCTCGGCCAGGACCTTGGTCTGGAAGTCGTGGTCGGTGATGATGCCCGGCGGATCCCCCGCCACGATGGCCACATCCTGCCGGGCGTCCCGCATGGCCCGGGCGGCGGTCGCGACGGTGTCCGCCTCGGTCACGTTGACGACCGGTCGCATGCCCAGGGAGCCTATCGGGGTGGTCAGTTCGCCGCCCAGCGAGCCGGTGTCGCGGCGGGCCAGGTGGCTGAGCCGTTCGCCCAGGCTGGTCAAGAAAAATCCCGCGAATTTCGGATTCGTCCGCAGCAGTTCGGTGAACAGGTCGGCGGGGATGCCGTGGAGCAGGGTCTCGGTTTCGGCCGTGGCGCTGGCGGTCGGTGCGTGGCTGCTGATGATCGAAGGATGGCCGAAGCAATCGCCCTCTTCCAGGACCTGGACGACCACGCCGTCACGAACCAGGTTGATGGTGCCGTCGGCGATCAAATACAGGCAGGAACTGATTTTTCCGTCCTGCCGGATGACGGTTTCCCCAGCGGCCACGGTCCTGGTTTCGGCCGCGGCGTTGATCCGTTCCAGTTCCTCTTCGCTCAGCAGCACGAAGGGGTGCTGCTCGCGCATGAAATCCAGGACGCGGGCGATCATTCCTCATCCGCCTTGATGCTGGCCGGATCGATGAGGATCTGGCCGAGGATGAGCCCGCCCAGGAACCCGTAGACGAGCCCGCCGAATGCGCCGCCCGCGAGCAGCCGCGCCTCGTGGCCCAGGCCGAACCAGGCCAGAAGGAGGCCGGTGACCAGACCCACGATGGCCAGGGTCAGGCCGCCGGGCAGGGGACCGACGGTGCGGGTCACCGACCAGCCGCCCGCGGCCCAGACCAGGGCGGTGTAAATCAGGTAGGGGCTCAGGCGGTAGGCCACCGAGATTTCGGCGCCCGCGCCGATCATCTGCATGACCAGGGGCAGGATGCTGAGGCACAGGCTGGCGCCGGACAGGCCGCCCAGGAGGATGCCCAGGGCTCGGCGGATATAGGTGTTCCCGATCATGCTCGCATGCCCGTTTCATTGGTGGGTGACGGGCTTCACTTTAGCATCGGTTCGGGCCAAACCAAATCGAAGAATGTGGCGGTGCCGACGGTATGGTAGGATTCCTTCCTGACAGGTTCGCCATATCCGGACAGGAACGGGTCTTCATTGCGCACACCGGACTACACCAGAATCAAGACGGGCATGATCTGGGCCGCCGTGGCCGCGGCGGTGGGAGCGGCGACCCTGCTGCCGGCGGTGATCCGGGGCCGGCCGGTGGGGACCCTCGGCCTGATCGGCGGCTCGTTGACCATGGCCACGGCCCTGTTCCTCTTTGTCCAGGCCTGGCGGGCGGCCCACAGGCTGGGGGACGGGATCGAACGGATCCGCAACGCCGTGCTCAACCTGGTGGCCGACCGGGACGCGGCCTTGCCGGACATGGAGGACCGTCGGCTGTCCCCGGAGGTCCGGGCCATGCTGGCCTCCCTGGAAATCTACCAGAACCAGATCACCCGCGAGCGGCGGGCCCCCGACAGCCGGCTGATCGCGGTGCTGGGCTCCCTGACCGGCGGCATGCTGGTGATCACCGACCAGGGACAGGTCAGCATCCTGAACAACGCGGCCCGGGACCTGCTGGGGGCCCGGCGGGCCCGCGTGGGGACCTCGCTTTACGCGGCTCTGGAACGGAAATCGCTCATGAAGGCCGTCGCCAGGGCGGAAAAGGAGGGTCGCCCGGTGGAGGCCATCCTCCACCGCCTCGATGGGGTGGAACTGCAGGGACAGGTTTCCGCCCTTCCCAACGGGGAGGGCGCCATCCTCAAGTTCCCCCCGGTGGAACTGGAACGCCACCGGCCGGGCGTCGAATTCGACCTGGCCCTGCACGACGTGCCCCCGGCGCCGGGGGCCCTGGACCTGGGGACTCCGCTCGAGGAACTTCCGTCACTGATCATCGACACCGAAACCACCGGCCTGGACGTGAACGAGGACCGCATCGTATCGTTCGGCGGCGTCTGCGCCCACGGCACCCGCATGTTCAAGAGCCGCATGATCGATGACCTGATCGATCCCGGGGTTTCCATTCCCCCGCCTTCGACCGCCATCCACGGCATCACCGATGACATGGTCGCCGGGGCGCGGTCTTTTCCCGAAGTCTATGCGGACTTCCAGAGGATGGCCGCGAACAGGGTCATCATCGGCCACAACATCCCCTTTGACCTGACGATCATCCGCCAGGAGTGCGCGCGGCACGATAGGCCCTGGGAGGACCTGGTCTTCATCGACACCATGAGGCTGGCCTCTCTGCTGAATCCGACGCTGCGGAGTTTCAGTCTCGAGGCCCTGGCGGACCTCTACCAGATCGATGTGCACGGCCGGCACACCGCCCTGGGCGACGCCATGGTGACGGCCGAACTTTTTTTCAGGATGGTGCCCCGTCTGCAGATGCAGGGGTTCCAGACCTTGAGGGCCCTGTTGGAATTCCATTGTCACCAGGCGGTGGACGTCATCGCGGGTCAGAAGCAGGCGGGCTGGATCACCAGCCAACCGGCGGGATTGCGCCAGGCCGAGGGGCGGGAGACCGCTTCCTAAGCATCTGCAGAGTTTGTTTTTTTTGAATATTGCTTGTCTCCAAGTGTCCTGCTGTGATATAAGACAAGCACACATATCTGTTTGCGGCCCCGCTCCTGAATTTCAACCTCCGGAGGCACTTACCCATGTCTGACCAGAATGAAAACAAGACCTACGGGCCCAATCCCGAGGTGGCGGCCACCTCGCACATCGGCAGCATGGAAGAGTACAAGAGGCTTTACCGGCTGTCGCTGGATGACCCGGAAACCTTCTGGGGCAAACAGGCCGAAACCATTTCCTGGTTCATTCCGCCGCGCATGGTCTTCGACCACGATTACGAAAACGTGGATTTCAGCTGGTACCTGGGCGGACGCCTGAACGCCTGTTTCAACTGCGTGGATCGCCACCTGGAGGAAAAAGGCGACCAGGACGCCATCATCTGGGTGAAGGACGAACCGGGCGAATATGAACACATCACCTACCGGAAGCTCAAGCACGAGGTGGCCCGTGTCGCCAACGTCCTGAAGGCCCACGGGGTGCGCAAGGGCGACCGGATCGCCATCTACATGCCGATGATCCCGGAATTGGCCTACACCATGCTGGCCTGCGCGCGGGTGGGGGCCATTCATTCGATCATCTTCGGGGGGTTCAGCGCCGACGCCATCCGGGACCGGGTGCTGGACGCGGAATGCAAGGTGGTCGTGACGGCCAATGAGGGGCTGCGCGGGGGCAAGAAGATCAGCCTGAAACAGACCGTGGACAAGGCCGTCGACGGGCTCGACCTGGTCGAAACCGTGCTGGTGGCACGGCGCACCGACACCCAGACCAACATGAAGCCCGGGCGCGACTACTGGCTGGACGAGGAGATGAAAAAGCAGCGCTCGACCAGCACCATCGAGTGGATGGGCGCGGAAGACCCGCTGTTCATCCTGTACACCTCCGGATCGACGGGCCAGCCCAAGGGTGTCATGCACACCACCGGCGGGTACATGGTCTACGCGGCCATGACCCATCGCATGGTCTTCAACTACCAGCCGAAGGACATCTATTTCTGCGCCGCGGACATCGGCTGGATCACCGGACACAGCTACATCATCTACGGGCCGCTGGCCAACGGGGCGACCACGGTGATGTTCGAGTCCATCCCCACCTACCCGGATGCCGGCCGCTACTGGCAGATCGTGGACGACCTGAAGGTGAACATCTTCTACACCGCGCCCACGGCCATCCGCGCCATCGCGCGCGAGGGCGACAAGTACCTGGACAAATCCACGCGCGACTCGCTCAAGGTCCTGGGCACCGTGGGCGAGCCGATCAATCCGGAAACCTGGAAGTGGTACCTGGAGAAGGTCGGCAAGAACCACTGCTGCATCGTGGACACCTGGTGGCAGACCGAGACCGGGGGCATCATGATCACGCCGCTGCCGGGGGTCACGCCCCTGAAGCCCGGTTCGGCGACCCTGCCGTTTTTCGGGATCAAGCCGCTTCTGGTCGACGAAGAAGGCAAGGTCATCGAGGGCAACGGCGTTTCGGGCAACCTGTGCATCGAAAAGACCTGGCCGGGCCAGGCGCGCACGGTGTGGGGCGACCACCACCGGTTCTATGAAACCTACTTCTCCCAGTATCCGGGTCTTTATTTCACCGGCGACGGCTGTCGGCGCGACGAGGACGGCTACTACTGGATCACCGGCCGTGTCGATGACGTGATCAACGTCTCCGGGCACCGCATGGGCACCGCCGAGGTGGAAAGCGCGCTGGTCGCCCACGAAGCCGTGGCCGAGGCCGCGGTGGTCGGCTTCCCGCACGAGATCAAGGGTCAGGGCATCTTCGCCTACGTCATCCTGGGGGCGGATTCCAACGGCGCGGGCGCCGGCGAACTGGTGGGCGCCCTGAAGGAGCAGGTGCGGCACGTGATCGGGCCCATCGCCACGCCGGACCAGATCATGATCGTGCCGGGCCTGCCCAAGACCCGCAGCGGCAAGATCATGCGGCGTATCCTGCGCAAGATCGCCGCCGGGGAATACACCGACCTGGGCGACATCACGACCCTGGCCGACCCGACGGTCGTGGAGAAACTGATCGAGATCCACAAGGCTCTGTAGGGCCGGTCTTCAGGGCCGGGGCAGGGGGTCGTTGATGCGGTAGATGGCCGTGTTGTGCTCGACCAGGTCGTATTCGAACAGCTGCACCAGGGTGATTTTTTCGGCCAGGTTGGCCGGCAGCGGGCTGACCAGCAGCGGATCCAGGCCCTTGGCCAGGTGGTGGGCGACCTTGACGTTCACCACCATGTACCGGGCCCCGTTGTTGCGGGACCACAGCACCAGGCTCAAGGCGTCCATGTCGTCCGGATACTTGATGAACCGGCATCCGGCCCAGAAACTGGTGTAGGGCTTGTAGGCGGCGATGATCGTATCCGCGTCGGTCCGGTCCCTCAGCCAGGCCCCGGCGTCCTTCAGTCCGTAATACGCTTCCCGGTTGCGCTTGATCCAATAGGCGTCGTCCCGCGCGGCCAGACCCAGTCCCCCCAGCACCACCACCAGCAATGCGATCCGTATCCCGCGGTCCCGCAGCCAGGGCCGTCCGGCCAGGTCCATGGCCCCCAAGCCCGCGGCCAGGATGATCACCGGCACGTAGGGAACCCAGAACCTGACATCCATGGGGTTGATGATGAAAGGCACCGGCAGCAGCGGGGCCAACAGAATCAGCCACAGGCCGGGCCGGCGAACCAGGCCCCATGCCGCCAGCAGCACCAGGGGCCAGCCCAGTTGGCCGGGCAGTTCGGGCACCAGGAGGCCGAGGTTGCGCGCGATCAACCCCGCATATTTCCAGCCGGGATAGGCCTCGAGACTGAGGCTCACCGCGATCGTCTTGCTGGTCAGGTCGAAGGATCCGGTCTGCACGCGGATGAAGACCAGGTAGGGGATCATGACGATGACCATCGGAACGATCAGGCGCCAGGGCGGGCGCCGGTCCCGCCGCCACATCCACAGGCCCAGGCCGCCGGCCGCCAGCAGGGCTTCGGGACGGATCAGGTAGGCGAAACCGAACACGAGGCCCGCGGCGATCAGCCGTTCGCGGCGCCACAGCAACCAGGCTCCGAGCAGCGCGCAGGTAAAGGACATTTCCGACAAGTCGTTCTTGGAGTAGACCACGTTCAGGGGCAGGAACATCAGGATGGCCAAACCCAGAAGGGCCAGCCGCGTGCCCAGATACGGCCGCATCAACAGGAAAGCCAGCAGGGGCATCAGGGTGCCCAGCAGGACGTTGGCCGCCTGGCCCGCCCGCAGCAGCGACAGGGGATCTCCGTGATCCAGAAAGACGTAAGGCGCCGCCACCACCAGCGGCCAACCCGGGGGAAAACAACTCCAGGGCAGATGGCCGTTGGTCACCATTTCCAGGGTCTGGTCCAGGTAGAGCGCGCCGTCCACGGTGGGGAATTCATTCCGGGCGGCGGCCCAGACCCGAAGGCCCAGGCCTGCGGCCAGGATCAGGATCAGGACGACCAGGGCCCGGTCCCTGGGGTACATCGGTCCGGTGGGTGGGTCGGTGGCCGGATTCATGGGGTGGCCCGGTGCTGCCTTTCCGGCGCGCGAGACGCCTGGACGGGGTTGGAAGCCATACTATCGGCCCTTGCTCGAATAATCAACGATGTCAGAGAGCAGCCAAGGTGATATAAGTATTGTGAATCAGGAACCGGAATGTCCTTCAGGAGGGTTTTTATGATGCCTACCAAACCTGCTTTCAGGCGGGTCTTCAACCTGGTGGTTTGTTTGCTGTTGGCTCTCCCGTATTCCGCATCCGCCCGGGAGGGCGACCCCATGGCCGGGGGCGAGGAACGCCACCTGAACGGCCATGGGTTCCTGCCTTCGAGCTATGTCGGCGACCCTTTCGTGTCCACGACCTTCCAGAACCATACCGGCGGCGGCGTGGCGATGGATTTCAACACGTCCTTCACGGATCAGGAGGGAAACGTCCTCTTTACCGTGAACGGGGATTTGTTTTTCGCGGACCTGGGGCTTGGCTTCCAGCAGAAGCTGGGTTCGAAATTCGCATTGGGGGCCAATGTTTCGGGTCTGGTGCGGTCGGGTACCAGCGCCCAGTCCCTGCTGACCGAAGGTGCGGATCTCAACCGTCAGGGTGGACTTTGGGCAAAATACCGGTTGCTGAGATCGGAAAAGAGTCAACTTTCGGTGGGCCTGGAATGGAGCTACAACAATACCCTGTATTTCACCCCCGGTGATTTTGCCAGGTACATCGCGGACGGGGGGTCGATCGACGACGCCCCCATCCTGGCCAGCACCAAAGTCTGGACTTCGGGGATATCGCTCATCTGGGCCCGGGCCTTTTCCCCGGTTTTTGCCCTGAAGTTGGATGGGCAATTCGGGCTGTACCAGGTTCCCGATAATTCGGATGTCTACCAGGGAAGCTACCGCCTGGGGCTCCTCGGGGAAATGGACTTGAACCGAACCCGTCTAAATTTCCCCCTGGGCATAACCCTGGGCTACACCCAGGCCCTGCCGGACGACGACCCCTTCACGGGATTATCCGGCACGCTGCTGGGATTCTGGTACACCGGCAAGAAGGAATTCGTGGTGGGCCTGGAAACGGGATTCATGAACATCGTCCAGGTCTACCAGGCCACCGAAAGGGTGGACGCCAATTTCGGGATCTTCACCCTCAGGTATTTCTTCTAGGCATCATCAGAAAAAGGCCCGGTCCTGGGACCGGGCCTTTTTTCATCCACAAGCGGCAGGATCTAGAAGCTGTACCACCACGAACCGGTGTAGCGCTGGCCCGTGAGATCGTCCATGGCCATGGTGGTCTTGAAATCGATGTATTCAAGGCCCCAGCCGAAGTTCTTGGTAACCGCGTATTTCATGTTGACGTAGATGGACTGGTTCTTCAGGTAAGGGCCGCTGTACCCGGTCACGGTGGCAGCCGGAGGGCCCACGACATCGTATTCGTAGTACATGTCCTCGTCCTTGGGATCATCCAGGCCGAAGCCGCCGTTGAGGGTCACCTTGGGGGACGCGGCGAACTTGAGGTTCACGAATCCGCCCTGGCTCTGGACCGCTTCGCCGCCGTCCATGTGGCTCGGGTTGTAGTCGAACCCGTAGTGGACGTATTCGCGGCCGATTCCCTTGCCGGTGTAGGCTTCGCCCACGAGGACGAACTTCTCGCCCATGGGGACCTTGAGCTCGAAGGCCACCAGGCTGGAGTTGTAGTCGCTGGTGTCGGTCCCGCCGCCAGCTGTGGGCAGGGTCACGTCCGAAGCGGACCGGACACCGCCGCCGATGGCCAGGAGGCTGCCCTTGCCCATCAGGTCGCTGAAGCCGATACGGGCCAGGAACCAGGGCATCGTCTCCATCTGTTCCTGGGCGGTGGAGACGCGGTGCTTCATGACGCTGGCGAGCAGTTCGACGTTCTTGGGCTTGTACCGGACGGTGAACTGGGGCACGCGCCACCAGAGGTTACCGGACCAGCTCTGCACACCGAAATCCAGGGTGCCGGGGTTCTGCTGGGCCACCGGAATCCAGTCCTGGCCGCCCCGGAAGGACAGGCCGTTGTCCTTCTTGGCTTCGGCATAACCGAGGCGCATGCGGGGGATCAGGCTGTTGCCGGCGTTGGTCCCGTAGAAATCGATCTCGAAGACGCCGCTGTAGGTCCACCGGCCCTCGGTGGAGCTCGCCTTGAACCCGAAACGGGTGTCCCTGGGGTTGAATGTGAAGGATTCGGTATCGTCGTCCTTGAGATAGGACATGAAATCAACGGCTTGCTGGCCCGTGTCGTACTGCATGTCGAGTTTGGCTTTTCCCCAGATCTTGAGATTCACCCCGCCGGCGGTGATGGTGCCGTCGGCGAACGCAGCCGAAGTCAGACCCAACAAGGGAAGAAAAAGAGCGATGCCGATGATGATGCGCCATGTGGCGGTCCGGGTACTCATCTGCATTTTTGACCTCCATTTGTCAATCGGGTGAATGTTGCAAGGGCGGTTTCGCGGTTAACAGGGGGAATAGCAAAGAAGTTGCCTTGTCCCGGAGAGTCCGGGTCAGGTCGGAAAAATGGATCCGAAGTTGTGACAGTTGCGAAACCATTTGGATATCCTGCCGGATATCCGAGAATAATACAAGCCTTTATGGAAACTACTTTTCAGCCTGGATTTTCACGATTTCGGGCTTGTTCACCTCGGCGATGATCACCGTGGCGATGCTGCCGGCCACCAGGCAGGATAAAAAGACCACGACCCAGATCCAGGGGTTGTCGAATAGCCACTTGCGCATGGTTTGTCCTTGTATTGGGACCGGGGCCTAGGGCCCCCGGAAGCGTACCTTGATGTCCTGGACCGTGCCGCTGATCGAATCGGTGACCGCGAAGTTGAAATCCACGGGCACGGTGTAGCTCGACCTGGGCATCATCGCGAACAGGCTCAGCTGCCGGTCGCTGAGCCGGTCCAGCTCCACTCTTTCCTGGGGGATAATGTATTCCACGCCCGGGTGGCCGGCCAGGGCGTCGTCGGCCGGGGTCACGAAATAGACCCGTGTGCCGTCGGACTTGTTCTGCAGATGCAGGGTGTAGAGGTTGCGGATCACGCCGTCCTCGATGGTGTAGGGCATGCCCTGGGACCGCAGCACCGTGACCTGGAAGGATTCGCGGGTGGTGGCGCGCGAGACGAACAGGGCGCCCATGGCCAGGATCAGGACCGAATAGACGAAAAACCGCGGACGGAACATCCTGGCTTGTCCGGTCTCGAACCCGCGGGATGAATCGAAGCGGATCAGGCCGCGGGGCTTGCCGATCTTTTCCATGATGTCGTCGCAGGCGTCGATGCAGTTGGTGCAGCCGATGCACTCCATCTGAAGGCCGTTGCGGATGTCGATCCCCGTGGGGCACACGTCCACGCAGCGCCGGCAGTCGATGCAGTCGCCGCCCTTGTCCACGCCCTTGTGCCGGGGTTCCCCCCGCTTCTCGTCGTAACCGATGATCACCGTGTCGTAGTCCACCAGGGTGGACTGGAGCCGGCCGTAGGGGCAGATGATCAGGCAGGTCTGTTCGCGGAACCAGCTGTAGTCGAAGTACAGCATGGCGGTCCAGAAGATGCTCCACATCAGGGCGGTGACGTTCCCGTGGAAAAACGGGACCTGGTGAAGCATTTCCCGAGTGGGAATGAAGTAGCACATGAAGGCGATGGCGAAATTCCAGCTCAGGAAGATGAAGATCAGGTGCTTGAGCGTCTTGCGCCAGATCTTGGGGAAACCGCCCTTCTGGTTGCGCCGGATGCGTTCCAGCCTTCGGCCCTCGATGATCCTTTCGATCGGCCGGAACACCCCCTCCATGAAGACGGTCTGGGGGCAGGCGAACCCGCACCAGACGCGGCCGAAGAGCGAGGTGACGACGAACAGGGAGATGCCGGCGCCGATGAGCACGAAAAAGAACAGATGGAAGTCCTGGTTGGTGAAGGTGGCCCCCATCAGGAAGGCGGCGCGGCCGGGAATGTCGACCAGGATCATCGGGTGGTTCCCGATGGTGATCCAGGGCGCGGCGACATAGAGGATGATCAGCAGGGCGTACATGAGATACTTGCGGGTGGTCCAGCGTCCCTTGACGTCGGCGACCTGCAGCATGTTGCGGGAACCGTCTTCGTTGATGGTGTAGACGCTGTTCAGGTCCGGTTTCCTGTCCCGGCGTCCGGCGGCGAGGTCTTCCTTTTCGGTCATGGCCTTTCTCCTCAAGCCCAAGCGTTCAACTGGGGATTAAAAAAAAGGCGATCGCCGACCGGCGACCGCCCTTGTCGCTCAGGGCCGTCAGAAAGTGCACGGTTCGCCTTCGGGGGCCTTGCCGGCCACGTTGTTGTCCTTGATGGTCAGAAGGTAGGACAGCACGGCGTGAACCCGCGAAGGGCCCAGCTGGTTCCCCCAGGCGGGCATGCCCTTGGAGGCGACGCCCTCGTTGATGATCTTGAGCATCTGCATGGGTTCACAGCCGTGGATCCAGTAGCTGTCGGTGAGGTTCGGCCCCACCGAGCCGCGGCCGTCGTCCAGGTGACAGGCCACGCAGTGGGTGACGAATATCTCCCGGCCCTCGGCCACGCTGGATTCGGACTGGCTCATCATCACGAAAAAATCGTTGTCGATGCCGGCTTCCAGGGCCCGGGCCAACTGGGCCTCCTGGGCGGCCTGCATGGTCATCTCGAACCGCTCGTGCGGCAGGACCCCGACGCCCAGGGTGTGGAACACGATCCAGTAGAGCAGCGCGAAGGCCATGGACCCCCACATGATCCACAGCCACCAGTTGGGCAGGCGGTTGTCGAATTCCTGGATCCCGTCGTATTCATGGTCCATGACCGTGTTCTGCTTGTAGACGGTCCGGTTGTCGCGTTGGCTGTTCTGGTTCTCGGTCATGGGTGGGCCCTCCCATCGGCCTGGCTCGAAATTGTCGGTTGGGCAGCGGTGGCGGTGTCGTCGGCAAGGGGCAGCGCCGCGATTTCGTTGACCTTGTCCCTGTCGCGAAGACCCAGAAAGACGTAGGCCAGCACGCCCACGAACAGCAGGACGAAGATCATCAGGCCGACCAGCGGCCAGATCAGGTGGGGACTGTTGGCGAAGTAATCCTGAAACATCCCGTCCTCCTAGCGGCCCAGGGCCGCGGCGGTCGGGTCGGCGGCCACCGGTTGCGGTCCGCGGCCCAGTCGCTGCAGGTACGCGATCACCGCGGCCATCTTGCTGTCGGGCATGATCTCCACGTCCTTGTCGGCCAGGTCATCGGCGATCAACTGCCCCTGGCTGAGGAACCGCTGCGCCGCCAGGGTGATGTCCTCGTCGGTGTAGGGCGTGCCGAGCATGCGCAGGGCTTCCATGCGCTTGGCCACCACCGCGGGATCGATGGTGCCGGTCTTGAAATGGGTGTACGTGGGCATGTTGGACGCGGGCGAGGTCGACCGCGGATCCATCAGGTGCAGGTAGTGCCACAGGTTGTCGTACTTGCCGCCGACGCGGGCCAGGTCCGGCCCGGTGCGCTTGCTGCCCCACTGGAAGGGATGGTCCAGCAGCGACTCTTCCATGCGCGAATAGTCGCCGTATCGCAGCACCTCGTGCCGGAAGGGACGGATCATCTGGCTGTGGCAGAGGTAGCAGCCTTCGGACACGTAGATGTCGCGTCCGGCCAGTTCCAGCGGGCTGTAGGGCTGCTGGATCCACTTGGCGGATTCGGCCAGCGCGGGATTCTCGGCGATCATCTCGTCGGTGATCTCCAGCGGCACGTGGTTGCTTTCGAGGATGGTGGGGATGATCTCCACCGCGCCGCCGATGAGGATGGCCACGAGCGACAAAATGGTGAACACCAGGGCGTGGCGCTCGATCAGGCCGTACCAGTGTCCCCAGCGCTTCTGGTGCAGGCCGTAGGAAATGATGGCCGCCACGGCGACGACAATCAGCAGGGCCAGGATGACCGGGCTGAGCATGGACCCGGCGAGCCCGAACCAGACCGCCAGCACCAGGATGGCCACGATGAACAACATCGGCGCGCTGGTCAGCAGGGCCCAGGCGTTTTCCTTGTCGCCGGCGGGCCGGCGGACCGGCACCTGGACGCTGACCGTGGCGGGCTTACCCTGCCGGGCGGTCATGATCATGTTGTAGACCAGCAGGAAGGCGCTGGCCAGGTAGAGGGTGCCGCCCAGCAGGCGGGTGTGGTACATGGCCACGCTGTTGGTGAGGCCTTCGATGAAGTCCGGGTATTTCAGGAAGCCCTCTGCGTCCAGGGCGCGCCAGAACAGGCCCTGGCTGACGCCGCTGACCCACATGGAAACCACGTACATCAGGATGGCGATCGTGGCGATCCAGAAATGGAGCTCGGCCAGCTTGTTCGAGTAGAGCTTGGTGCCGTACAGGCGCGGCCACATCCAGTACAGGATGCCGAAGGTCATGAAGCCGTTCCAGCCCAGGGCGCCGCCGTGAACGTGGCCGATGATCCAGTCGGTGTAGTGACCCAGGGCGCTGACGCTCTTGATCGACAGCAGCGGGCCCTCGAAGGTGGACATCCCGTAGAAGGTCACCGCGACGACGAAGAACTTGATGACCGGATCGGTGCGCAGCTTGTCCCAGGCGCCGCGCAGGGTCAGCAGGCCGTTGAGCATGCCGCCCCAGCTGGGCGCCCACAGCATGATGCTGAAGATCATGCCCAGGGTCTGGGCCCAGTCGGGAAGGGCGGTGTACAGCAGGTGGTGGGGACCGGCCCAGATGTAGAGGAAGATCAGGGACCAGAAATGCACCACCGACAGTCGGTACGAGTAGACGGGCCGGTTGGCGGCCTTGATCATGAAGTAGTACATCAGGCCCAGCGGGGGCGTCGTCAGGAAGAAGGCCACCGCGTTGTGCCCGTACCACCACTGCACCAGGGCGTCCTGGACGCCGCCGAATATCGGGTAGCTGTGGGTCAGGCTGGTCGGCAGCTGGAGGTTGTTGACGATGTACAGGACGGCGATGGTGACGATGGTCGAAATGTAGAACCAGATCGACACGTACATGTTCTTTTCGTTCCGGATCGCGAGCGTCCAGAAGAAGTTGGCGGCGAAAATGACCCAGACCACGACCACCAGCACGTCGATGGGCCAGATCAGCTCGGCGTATTCCTTGCCCTGGGTCAGGCCCAGGGGATAGGTGACCGCCGCCAGGACGATGATCAGCTGCCAGCCCCAGAAGTTGGCCCAGCTGAGCAGGTCGCTGGCCATGCGCACCTTGAGCAGCCGCTGGGTGGAGTAGTAGATCCCGGCGAACATGCCGTTGCCGACAAAGGCGAAAATGGCGGCGTTGGTGTGCAGGGGGCGCAGACGGCCGAAGCTCAGCCATTCGACGCCGAAGTTGGCCTGCCAGAAGGAAAGCTGGGCGGCGATGATCACGCCGACCAGCAGGGCCACGATGCCCCACACGACGGTGATGATCGAAAACGCGCGGACGATCGCGTCGTCGTAGACCACCGTTTTCATCTGGGTGTTCTCAGATACTGTGGCTTCCATGGAGCGCACTTCCTCCTTAGCTCAACCGCTGGAATCGGGCTGGTCGGGTTCCGAATCGCCGCTATTTAAACCCATTTTGTCCAATTTATCATCCGGTAAATCAGGGTCAACCTGATTCATCCCGTCGTCGTCTTCGAGGGGCAGCAGACTGAGGCGTTCCCCGTGTTCGAAATCACCCTCGAACAGGCGCGTGAAGAAGAACAATAGACCCGCGATGACGAGCATCAGGCTGATGAAGACCAGGACGATGATTATATCCAATCCGGTTTCCCTCCCGACAGTCGGATGCCTGTCAAACTGACCACGAACACGGAGCTTATGGGCATCAGCACCGCGGCGACGACAGGCGTCACCAGGCCCGCGAGACACAGCCCCACGGCCCCGAGATTGTACACGACGGCGATGATGAGGTTGTCCCTCACCACCCGGCGCAAACGATGGGCGGCGGTCAGCGCGCGACCGATGGCGGCGATGCCGTCACCCAGAAAATAGAAGTCCGCCTTGCCCGGCAAAACGGGGCGATCGACCGCCGGGGTGGCGGCGCAAAAGGCTACCTCGAAACTGGGAGAATCATTCAGCCCGTCGCCCACCATGAGGGTGTCGCCGTGATCCAGTTCGTTCACCTTCCGGGCCTTGGCTTCGGGGGTCAGGCCGCCGATGGCGCGGTCGACCGGAACGTCCAGGGCGCGGGCGGCGCGGTCGACCTTTTCCTGGCTGTCGCCGCTGAGCAGGTGGATCTCGTACCCGGCTTCCCGCAGGCGGGCCACCTCGCCGGCGGCGTCGGCCTTGAATTCTTCATGAAGGGCAAACGCGGCCACCGGACGGTGATCGAGGGAAAAGACCGTGGCCCGGGTTTTCGCGGTCTCGCCCAGGGCAAAAGCGGGCTGGCCCAGGCGCCAGACCCCCGACGGAAGGGTCAGTTCCAGCCCGGACCCGGGGATTTCCACGAGTTCTTCGCCGGCGGCGCCGAAACCGGGCCCGGGCCGGTCGGCGTGGAGCGGGGATTCCGCCAACGCCGCGGCCAGGCAGGTGCTCACGGGGTGGTTGCTGCGCGTGGTCATGTGGGTCAGCACGGCCCGCTGCGGGTCCGTCATTGCCGCCAGGGCCCTTTGCGAGTCTTCGTCCAGGACCATTTGCCCCAGGGTCAGGGTGCCGGTCTTGTCGAGAAGGATGCGGCGCACGGACAAAGCCTTTTCCAGGAAACTCTGCTTGCGGACAAAAACCCCGCGCCGGCGCAGCGCGAAGTGGATGAGTTCCTCGGCCAGGGGGGTGGCCAGCCCCAGCGCGCAGGGACAGGTCACCACCAGGATGGAGATGGTCACCTTGAGGGCCATGGTCAGGTCGCGGCCCGCCCACAGCGCGAAACCCAGGACGGCGGCGCCCAGGACCCCGCTGACGTACCAGGTGCTGATTATGTGCCACCACCGGGGGCGGAAGTTCTCGTCGCTGGTCGTCGTGGAGCGCAGCAGGTCCTGCAGGCGGCTGTCCTCGAACATCTCGGCGGCCGTCACGGTGAAGCCGTGGTTCGAGGCATTGAAGGCGCCCGCGGCGATCGTGTCCCCGGGCTGGAAGGCGATCTGTTCGGATTCGCCGGTGATCCAGTCCAGCGACACCTCGGTGGCGCGGCGCATCAATATCCCTTCGACCGGGACCAGGTCGCCGGGGGCGACCCAGAGCTCGTCGCCCTGGGCGATCTGGTCGGCGGCGACGACCTCCAGGCCGCTTTGCGTCACTCTTTTAACGGTAATGTTTTCAGCGCCAGAGGACTCGAGCAGCGAGTTGCGGTTGCGCTCCAGGATGTTCTCCTGGGCCCAGCGCCCAACCAGCATCAGGGCGATGAAGACGGTCAGGCTGTCGAAGTAGGCGTGGTCAGGACCGCCGGTCAGGAAACCGTAGGTCGAGCCCGCGTAGGCCAGCACCATCCCCAGCGAAATCGGCACGTCCAGATGCAGCACGCCGCGGCGCAGGCCGGCGGCCGCGCCCTTCAGGAACACGCCCCCGCCCGCCAGCAGCGAGACGGTGGCCATGCCCAGGCTCAGCCAGCCGAAGAACATGTAGAGGGCGCCTTCGGCCAATCCGAAATAGAAGCTCAGGCTGAACATCATCACGTTCATGGCCATGGCGATGGAGATGGCCATGCGCATCAGCAGCGCGCGCGACTTCCGCGGCCCGCCCTTGCGGCTGGGGCCCAGGCGGTAGCCGAACTTTTCGACGTCGGCCAGGAATTCCTTCAGGTCGCCGCGCGCCGGGTCCCAACTCAGCTCTACCTTGCCCAGGGTGGGATTGATGCGCAGCTGAATCCCGGCCTCCCGCCGCCTGAAGAGTTCCTCGATCAACCACACGCAGGCCGCGCAGTGCACGCCCTGGATGTCGAGGTCCAGATGCAGGGGACCGGCCTGTTCACCCCGGTCGGCGAGCAGACGGTCCAGCCAGTCGAAGCTTTCGGGACGCAGCAGGGGAGCGGGCGAGGTGGCGCCGGGCTTGAGGTCGTAGAAGCGGCAGAGATCCTCCTGGTGGATCATCTCGTACACGCCCTTGCAGCCCCGGCAGCAGAAGGGACCCTCGGCGGCTTTCCAGAATCTCCCCAACTCATTGCCGCAGTGGAGGCAAAGCCCGTCGTCGGCCGCCTTGCGCCAGTCGGCGGGCCAGGGCTCGGGATGCTTGTTCTCCAGTTCGGCGGTGGTCATCCGACGGCCGTTCATTCGGGAAGGAGAAGATAGGGGCAGGTCGAAAGATATTGGCCCGAAGGGGGCCAATCAAGAGTAATCGAAGGGGGTTTCACAGGGGATCGGTGGGAATACCGGGGTCACCGACCCGCCGGCCGTCCCCCCTTGCGCGGGTCGCTGCCCGCGGTGATCCGGCCGTCCTTCACCACGATGGCCTGGACCACGCCCACGGGTTTGTCGGTGACCTTCAGGATGTGTCCCCGTTCCCGCAATCCCTCCAGGGTGTTCGGGTCGTCCCACCCGGATTCCACCAGCACCTCATCGGGCTGCCACTGGTGGTGCAGGCGCGGTCGCGAGACCGCCTGGCCGGCGTCGTCGCCAAAAACCAGGGCGGCCAGCAGCACCTGCAGGGTTCCGGTGATGATTCGCGGCCCGCCCGAAGCTCCGGCGATCGCGATGGGCAAGCCGTCCTCCAGAACGATGGTCGGGCTCATGGACGAAAGGGGCCGTTTGCCCGGCTCGGGGCGATTGCGGTCGGACTGCACCAGGCCGTAGGCGTTGGCGCCGCCGCTGGTGGTGAAATCGTCCATCTCGTCGTTGAGCAGGAAACCGAAGCCGGGGACTTCCACGCACGAGCCCCAGTACAGGTTGATGGTTTCGGAGCAGGCCACGGCCATCCCGTCCTCATCCAGCACCGAAACGTGGCTGGTGCCGGAATCCCGGGGAAGCGGGGGCGAGGAACCGTAATCTTCAGGTGGCCGGGTGTGGTCGGGGTCCACCCGCGCGGCCAGGGAATCGAGATAATCAGGGGCGGTGAGCCGGGCGATGGGCACCGGAGAAAAGGAGTCGTCGGCCAGCCAGCGGGCCCGGTCGGCGAAGGCGTGTTTAAAGGACTCCAGCAAAAGATGCCGCCACCGGGGGTCGTTGATGTCGTGGGTGGTGTCCAACCCGCCCAGGCGCTCGAGCAGCCCGAACACCTGCTGGGTGGCGACACCCCCGCTCGAGGGCGGCGGCATGGACAGGATGGTCAGCTCGCCGACCCGGCTTTCGAGGGCGGGACGCTCCCGGACGGTGTAGGCGGCCAGGTCGGCCAGGGTCAGGTGGCCGCCGGTTTCGATCATGGCCCGGGCGATCGCTTTGGCGATGGGACCCTGATAAAAGGCCGCCGCCCCGTCGCGGGCGATGAGCTCGAGCGCGCGGGCCTGGGGTTCGTTGACGACCAGGTCACCGGCCTTGAGGTGGCCTCTGTTGGTGAAGCGGTCCCACGCGGCCTCCAGGTCGGGGCGCAGTTCGGGATGGTCGTTCCAGGCCTCTTGCATGGTTTCCACGGTTCGGACGTGGAAATCGTCGGCGGGAAAACCGTTCCGCGCCGCGGCGATGGCCGGCGCCATCACGGTGGCGCGATCCAGGGTGCCGTATTTTTCGAGGGCGTAAAGGAGGCCCGCCACGGTGCCCGGTACGCCGCAGGACCGGGCACCGAGTTTGCTGGCGCCTTCGGGCAGGTCCTCGTAGTAGCGCGGTCCAGCGGCGGCCGGACATTCTTCCCGATAGTCAAGGGCGATGGCGCGTCCCGCGGTTTCGCCTACGGTCGGCGGCAGGCTGATGACCATGAAGCCGCCTCCGCCGATCCCGCAACTGAAAGGCCGTACCACCGACAGGCAGAACGAGGCCGCCACAGTTGCGTCCACCGCGTTGCCTCCGGCGGCCAGCATTTGGGCCCCGGCCTGGGAGGCCAGTTCGTGATCGCAGGCCACGGCGTACTCGGAGTAGGAGGCGGCGTGGTCGGGGGACCGGGTGCAGCTGACCAGAGGGGTGAGCATCAGCACAAAAATGGTGATGGGTGCGAGGCGCATGTCGAGGGGCCGCCTGGATTTGTTCGCCGACCAGGGATGAAGACGTTGTTGCGGGCATGATATCATCAAGGGGTGGCTGTTCCGAGCGGAATCCCTACCCCATCGGTTTCAAAAATCCGGATATTGCCGTCCCCCCGTATTCATGCCAATGCCGATGACACGACCCACAAAGCGTGATCAAATTTTCGGCATGATGGCCGCCGCCCCGGGACCGCGGGACCAGGTGGTGCACTTCCAGGAACCGTGTTCGTCCGCAACCGGGAGCCTGACAACAGTGCCGATCCCGGGCCAACACCTCTCTTCGGATCCGGGGAGGGATGGTGGTCGTGTTGCGACCCCCGGATCGGCACACGGCCGCGTCACAGCGCATCCTTTCGGATTCGGCATGGCTCAGGGCTCGTTCGCCGGATTCGGTCCGGACGGTCATTTTCCCGGCGGTCTCGTGGACATGGATCTGAACCGGAGGCCCCGATGCGGGGGCCCCCCGGGGGGTCTTTTTCTCTTCGCTGATTTCCACCAGGGCGGCCAAGGCGTCCAGGATCAATTCGGCGCGATCGGCTGGGGCGACTCCCAGTTTGTGAAGCCGTTCCATCATGGCCGCGCGACGCGTTTCCTGTTCGGGAGTCAGGTCCATTTGAAAACGGACAGGAACCTCTTTGGGAGAAACCACGAGGGTGCTCCCGGGCAGCAATTCTCCCTGACCGGGGTCGACCCTGGAGGCCCTCTTGACCTTCTTCACCTCCTGAATCAGTTCCCTGCGTGTTGCTTTCGCGGCTTTCAGCCAGGACTCCTCGGTTTCCGGCGTGGCGATCGAAACGATCTCCCTGGCTTTGGTATATCCCAGATCACCTGAGGTCAGCGCCGCCCGCACCGCGGGCAGCTTCTCCAGCTGCCGGGCCAACCGAATGAAATCGCCGGTCCTGGATTTGGAAAACCCGAGTTCGTTCATGGCGTACCGGTTGATGGTGGCGTGGCCGAGATCCCGGTAAAGATGACGATTCATGACCTCGGCGAACCACAGCACCGAACACTTGTGGGCGTGGTTCATGGCCTTCAGGGAACGGCGCAGGCAGGCGTGGACCCGGGCGGCGGGCTGGTCGGGGGCATAGGGAACGGCCTTCATGGTTTTCCTCCGGGGACGGTGGGTGGGGGAGGTCCATTTAATATACGAACAAAAGGCGAAAATACCAAGGAAAAAATTAGTTAATTACCATATTTTCAAAACAGTTATGAGTTTCAGCATTCACAAAGAACAGGCAGGAAAAAGGCCCCCCGGGGGTCCTCCCGACAACCCTCACCAAACCGGAAGGAAGCCCCATTTGATCCCGGCGATCACCCCGAACATCTTGCCCGCCCGGAACAGGAATTCCAGGCCCACGATGATCACCAGCACCGCCGCCACCAGATTGAACTTTCTCTGCAGCGAGGGGGCCAACCGTCCGGCGCCCAGGCCCACGGCGATCAGCACCGGCATGGTGCCCAGGCCGAACATCACCATGGTGTGGGCCCCGTGCAGGGGGGTCGGGGCGGTCAGGGCGGCCATGGCCATGGCGTAGACCGGGCCGCAGGGAAGAAAGCCGTTGGCCACCCCCAGCATGTAGCGTCCGGCCATGCTGCGGGTGCCGACCAGGGCCATGAACTTTTCGGCGGTGAAGCGGCCAAGGCGGCTGCTTTCGACCAGGCGGGTGGTCGGGAGCCAGCCTTTGAGACCCAGCCCCAGCAGGACCATCAAAACGCCCGAAATCAGGAACATCACGCCCCGCATCGTGTCCGAGGGACCGGCCGCCTGGGCGGCGGTGGCCAGCAGGGCGAACAGCAGGCCGATGACCGCGTAGGCGTTCACCCGGCCGAAGTGATAGACAAGCAGGGCGGGCAGCAGGTTGCGGATGCGGTGGTCGGTCTTGCCCTGGGCCAGGGAGAAGGTGGAGATCAGGGGGCCGCACATGCCGATGCAATGACCCAGGCTGGTGGTCACCCCGATGCCGAAGGCAGCCCAGACGGTGAGCATGGCGGTGTTGACTTCAGGCATGGACCCGCAGCAGCTGGTCATGGATCTCCTTGGAGCACGGAGCACCTGGACGGGGCAGCTCGTCGATGGTTCCCCGAAAATAGGCCATGATCTCCCGCCGCTCAACCCAGTATCGCGGTGGGATTCCACGGCAGGATCATTGACGGCGGCCGCGGGAGCCCTATACACTCCGGATCGTCTGGTGCCCTTGGTCCCTGGGAGCCTCACCGGAAGGAGAGCGGCGTGTCGGAGACCGGCAAAAAGTTGATCCTGCTGACCATGGCCGTCCTGCTTTCGCTGGGGGCGGTCGAGGTCCTGTTGCGGGTCATCGGTTACGGCACCATCACCCCCGAAATGAATTTCGGGGTCAACACCCAGATGGCGCTGGACAAGGGCCGTTTCCTGCCGGATCGGGATCTGTTCTGGAAACTTCCGGTCCACCCTCTCGACAAGCAGTGGCACGCGGTGAATCCCGACGTGCGGGTGCCGCCCAAGGGGGACCGGCGGCGCATCCTGGTCATGGGCGATTCCTGCTCCCGGCTGTCGACGGCGATCCCGCCCTATTCGGTCCTGCTCGAGGATTCCCTGGGCAGCCTGGACGTCGAAGTATTCAACGCCGCGGTGCCGGGCTACACCACCTGGCAGGGGCGGGCCTGGTGGGCCAGGCAGCTTCGGGCTCTTCAATCGGACCAGGTGGTGGTCTACTACGGCTGGAACGATCACTGGAGGGCCACGGGGTTGACCGACCGCGATTACGCCAGGCGCCTTCAAGGGAAATCCCTCCGCCTGGGGCTTCTTTTCCGTAAGAAGCCGAATCCTCCCCCCATGCGCGTGCCGGCGGAGGCCTATCGGGACAACCTGCTGACCCTGGTCAATGATCTGGAAAGAGGGGGGGCCTCGGTGACCCTGGTCACGGCTCCTTCCCATCTGACCCAGGAGGCGCGCGCCCGCATCCTTCAAACCCGCTACCTGGTGCGGGGGGACGATGCCCAGGCCATCCATGACCAATACCAGGCCATCACCAGGGAGGTGGCCGCCATCACCGATGCCGACCTGCTGGACGCCGCGGCGGTTTTTGCGGCGATGGGCGAACCCAAGAGTTTGCTGATGCGCGACGGCATCCATCTGACGGACAAGGGCCACCGGCTGATGGCCACCCTCCTGGCCGGGCAACTCGGCCCCGAGCTGTCGGCCAGGGGCCCGGCGCCGGACATCGCGGCCCTGGCCGCCCGCGGAAGGGCCTTCATGCAGACTGACGGAGAGCGTTGATGTCAAAAGCGGCCCCCCGGCGCGTCCCCCGCGAATCGTTTCCCCGCAGACAAGCCGCCATCCTGGTGGGGGTGGCGGCGTTGTTCCGCGCGTTCTACTGGGTGCTGGCCTCCAAGTCGCTCTTCCTGCAGACCCCGGTGGTCGACGCCTCGTTTTTCGACATCTGGGCGCGGACCCTGGCCGATGGGCGGGTCTTCCAGGCCGCGGTGTTTTTCAAGCCGCCCCTTTACGCCTACCTGCTTTCCTGGTTGTACAGGCTGGGGTTTTCGATGACGGGCGTCCTGGTCCTGCAGATGCTGGTCGGAATCGGCTCGGTGCTGCTGACCTACCTGATCGGCCGGATGGTGTTTTCACCGAAAACGGCCTTCGCGGGGGCCCTGGTCACGGCCCTGCTGCCCATCCTGCCGTTTTTCGAGACCCAGCTGCTGGCCGAGTCCTGGACCACGGCCCTGACCCTGGGTGCCGTGCTTCTGGCCCTGCGGGTCACCGCCGGCCGGACCCCCAGGCCGGGCCGGTCCCTGCTTGTCGCCGGTCTTTTCCTGGGGATCGCCGCTTTGGGGCGGCCCAACCTCATGGGGCTGGCCGCCGGTTTCGCGGTGTGGATGTGGTGGCGCGGCCGCGGGCCCGGGACGTCCCCGTTCGGAACCGCCGCCCTCGGCCTGTTTTTGGGAGGGTTCCTTCTGGCGGTCTCGCCGGCCACGATCCACAACCTGAAGTACGGGGAATTCACCCTGATCAGCGCCAACCTGGGCGCCAATCTGGTGGCCGGCAACTCGGACCAGGCCGACGGGGTGTCGGCCATCCCCGTGGGGGTTCTGTGGGACGACCTTCAGCTCAGGAGCCGCCAGGCCGGGGCGGGGCGTCCGGCCGAAGCCTCGCGCTATTTGACCGGGCAGGCGGTCGGCTGGCTGGCAAAAAATCCCGGCCGGGCCCTGGGTTTGCTGGGCAAGAAGGTCCTGCTCCTGGTGAACGCCCGCGAGGGGCGCAACAACATCAATCCGGCCTGGTTCGCCTCCCGGGAGGGGGTTTTCCTGCTGGCCCGCTGGTGGCCCGCAACCTGGCTGGTGATGCCTTTTGCCGTCCTGGGCCTGGTTCGCTTCCGGCGCTGGGGCCCCGGGGCGGGCCTGCTGCTGGGGACGGTTGTCATCCAGGCCCTCGCGATGCTGCCCTTCTTCGTGAACGCCCGCTTCCGCATGCCGCTGCTGCCGCTGCTGGCCTTGTTCGCCGCGGCGGGTGCGGCGGTCCTGATCGAGCAGTTCCGTGCCCGTGACCGCCAGGCCCTGGCGGTGAACCTGGGTCTGGTGGTCGCCCTGGCGGTGGTGGTGAACGTGGACTGGTTCGGGCTGGGCCGGGAGTCCTGGCTGGCCCGCGACTGGTTCAACCAGGGCCTGATCCAGGCGCGGGCCTACGGAGACCGTGAACCGGACCTTGATGCCGCGGAACAGGATTTCCGGCGGGCCGTGGAACTGGCTCCGGACGAGGTGGATTTCCAGGAACGCCTGGGAGCCCTGTTGCTGAGCCGGGCCCAGCCCCTGGTCGGCGCCGGAATGACCGCGGTCCAGGCCGGGGATTGGGGCCGGGCCGTCGCGGCGGCCGACCGGGCCGAACCCCTTTTGATCGAGGCTCGTTTTCATCACCAGAAGGCGGCGGAAATCTTTCCCCGTTCCTATCGGTCCTGGACCAACCTCGGGGTCGACGCCAAGTGGCTGGGCGATGTCCAGGTGTTCCGCATGCAGGCGGCCCTGGCCGAGGCCGATTCCACCGCCGCCCGGCAGGCGGCCCTGGCGGCTTTGCGTTATTATCAATATTCCGTCCAGGGGTACCAGCAGGGTATCGAGGTCAACGGGGAACTCGAGGATTCCAAGCGGAGCATCAACCAGGTCTTCGGATCGGTGATGTCGCTGCCGCCGCTGGACCCCGCCATAGTCGAGTTCCAGGAACGGGCGCGGGCCAGCGCCCGGAAGTAAAGCCAAGGAAGGCGATGACCATCAAAATGACAACGAAGGTGCTGCTGATCTGTCTTCTCCTGGGAGCGGCGGGCTCGGTCCGGGGCCAGGTCGCCGAGCCCGACAGCCTCCGCAAGGTTCCCCGCGTCCCCTGGATCAAGGACAAGAGCTGGACCGAAATCGTCGAAATGGCCCGGGACAGGGATCAGCCTATCCTCATCGATTTTACCGCCAAATGGTGCGGACCCTGCCGCCTGCTCGATGTCATGGTCTTCACGGAAAAACCGGTCATCGCCGAACTGGCCGACGTGGTGACTTTCCAGGTGGACATCGACCAGCCCGAGTACGCCACGGTAAAACATGCTTTCGACGTGAAGCTGCTGCCGACCCTGGTGTGGTGTGACCCCAACGGGAAGGAGGTCGACCGTTTCACCAGCTACCGGTCGTCGGATGAATTCCTGGAGATCCTGGGCGGGTGGCAGGCCAACCGGACCATCGACCGGATGCTGGCCGACAGCAAGGCGGCCTCACCCGAGGATCCCGAGGTGCTGCTGGATCTGGCCCGGCGCTATGCCGAACGCGGCGAGGACCAGGCGGCCGACGTGCAGTACCGCCGACTGATGAACCTGCGCCGCCAGGCCGACACCCGCACGGTGATGCGCGGGATGCTTGGCCTGGCCGAACTCGAGGAGAAGGCGGGGCAGACCCAAAAAGCCGACCGGTTGGTCGAGCAGGCGGTCGCTCTTTATACGGTCGCCGAACCAAGTCCGCAAATGCTCGTCTACCGGACCGAGGGGTTGATGGAGATCGCCCTCTTCCAGGAGGCCAGGGGCGACACGCTGGGCGTTCTCGAAACGTACCGCACCCTGGTGGCCCTCGACGACCGCGACGTGCTCGGCCTGGAGGGATTCGCCCGGACGGCCGTCGCCGCCGGCGTGGAACTGGAGGAGGCCACCCGCTGCGCCCTGTTGGCGATGGTCTACAGCAACAAGGACGCGAGGATCATCAGCATTCTGGCCGAGACGTATTACCTGCGAGGCCTGTACAACAAGGCGATTCGCTGGATCAACCTTTCCATCGAACGCGATCCCGACGACGAATCCTACCAGGACCGCCTGGCCGTTTATGAAGCCGCGAAGGCCGGCGGCGGGCGGCGTTATTGAGCCTGCCAGCGAGTGATTTTTTGAGGGAAATGGATGGGATAAAAGAGGACCGGCCCCGTATAACGCGGCCGGTCCAACGGCTTGCCGGTGGGGGATTGGAGGGAGATACCGACAGGCCGAGTTATTGAGATTTTTTTGAGGTCCATTTTCGTGCCCCTCACACAGAAATGATAGAGGAAATAAACGATGAGGGCAATAAAAAGTTCCTTTTTCTAGCCGAAATCACCCCTGTTTTCATAGGTTTAGTGTGCAGGCTTTATGTTTAAGCATGGGAAACTATCACGGATCAGCGATAATGTTTTAGGCGCCCCCAATGGGGCCAGATAACGCCCAATCGTGTTCAAAATGGCCCCCAAGGCCGCGAAAGGAGAGTTGGCGCCGGGGAAGGGAAAGCACCCTCCCCCGGCCATGGGTTCATCAGGTCTCGCAAGGGTCCTCGGGCTTTTGAGGCGCGCCTCCGGCCTTAAGTCGGTACAGGTAGTAGGCCAGGGGGATCACCACCACCGTCAAAACCGTTGACAGCAGCGAGCCCATCATCAGCGAAATGGCCAGCCCCTGGAAGATGGGGTCAAAAACCATCACGAACGACCCGGTCACGACCGTGCCCGCGGTCAGGGCGATGGGCAGGAACCGCACGGCGCCGGCCTCGATGACCGCTTCCTTCAGCTCCAGGCCGTCCCTCAGCCGAGACTCGATGAAGTCGATCAGAAGCACGCTGTTGCGCACCATGATGCCCGCCAGGGCGATCACCCCGATCATCGACGTGGCGGTGAAGAACGCCCCGAACATCAGGTGCCCCGGGATGATGCCCAACAATGTCAGCGGAATGGGGATCATCATGAGCAACGGTACGGTGAAGTTCTGGAACATGCCGACGATCAGCAGGTAGATGATCACCAGCACCACGGCGAAACTGATGCCCAGGTCGCGGAACACCTCGTAGGTGATGTGCCACTCCCCGTCCCATTTCATGGCGTAGCCTTCTTCGGTCAGGGGCTGAACCGTGGACAGCTGCTCGATCTCCGTGCCGTCGGGCATGGTCAGTTCGGCGATCTTCTTTTTCATGTCGAGGATCGCGTACACCGGCGACTCGAGTTCGCCCGCCACGTCGGCCGTCACGTAGATCACCGATTTCAGGTTGCGGCGGTGGCGGCTCTTGTAGTTCACCGACTCCTTCACCTTGACCACGTCCGACAGCGGGATCAGGGATCCGGCCTGGCTGTAGATGTACAGGTCGTTCAGGCTGTCGGTGCTGGAACGGTCCTCCAGGGGCAGCCGCACGTTGATGGGCACGGGTTCGGAGGCGGCGTCGATGTGCACCAGACCGGCGTCGTGGCCGTTGAGGGCCACCCCCAGGGTCATGCTGACCTGCTGGGTGCTGACCCCGCGCACGGCGGCCCGGTCGGTGTCGACCACCAGTTCGTAGCGGGTCTGGTCGTCCTCGACATACCAGTCGATGTCCACCACGCCGGGCGTGCTGGCGAAGACTTCCTTGATCTGGCGGGCGGCTTCGACCCTACCCTCGAAGGTGGGGCCGTACACTTCGGCCACCAGGGTCGAGAGCACCGGCGGTCCGGGCGGCACTTCGACCACCTTGACCGCCGCCTGGTAGGGCGCGGCCAGTTCCATGATCGGTCCGCGCACCTTCTTGGCCATGTCATGGCTCTTGTCGCTGCGTTGCGACTTGTCCACCAGGTTGACCTGGATGTCGGCCACGTTGGGCCCCTGTCGCATCATGTAGTGCCTGACCAGGCCGCTGAAGTTCACCGGCGCGGCGATGCCGCTGTAGATCTCGTAGTCCATCACCTCCGGAACGGTCGACAGGTAGTCGCCGATCTCCCGGGCCAGCTGGGTCGTGGTCTCCAGGGTGGTGCCTTCGGGGGTGTCGATGATGACCTGGAACTCGCTCTTGTTGTCGAAGGGCAGCATCTTGACCTGGACGGTGCGGGTGACGAAGAGGAAGGTCGAGGCCACCGTCAATCCCGCCACGATCAGCAGGGCGATCACGCCCTTGCGGGGGGAATCGATCAGCGGCCGCACCACCTTGTTGTAGACCTTGTAGATCGGGGTCTGGTGCAGGCTGTAGCTGTCGGCGCCCGCGCCGGCCAGGGTGCCGTCGCCCACCATGTCGTCGTGCCAGTGCTCCCTGGGTTTGAGCAGGCGCACCGCCAACCAGGGCGAGATCGTCAGCGCCACGAGGAGGCTGAAGACCATGGCCAGCGATGCGCCGATGGGCATGGGCCGCATGTAGGGGCCCATCAGGCCGCGGACAAAGGCCATGGGCATCATCGAGGCGATCACCGTCAGGGTGGCCAGGATGGTGGGGTTGCCGACCTCGTGGATGGCCTCCAGGGCGGTTTTAAGTGATTTGTTGCCCTTCATCTGGAAATGCCGGTGCATGTTCTCGACCACGATGATGGTGGCGTCGATCACGATACCGGTCACCAGGATCAGGGCGAACAGCGTCACGCGGTTCAGGGTGTACCCGAATATGTAGTAGATGAACAGCGTCAGACTGAAGGTGGTGGGGATGGACAGGAAGATGATCAGGGCCCCCCGCCAACCCATGGCGAAAAAGACCACCACCACGGCCAGGAAGATCGCCAGGCCCAGGTTCGAGATCAGGCTCGAGGCTTTATCCTTGGCCGTGGCGCCGTAGTTTCGGGTCACGGTGATGTTGACGTCCTCGGGCACCAGGGTGCCCTGGAGGCGCTCCACCTTGGCCAGCACCGAATCGGCGACCTTGGTGGCGTCGCTGCCGACCCGCTTGGCGATGGAAATGGTGACCGCGGGGTTCTCGGCGCCGACGGGGAAGTCCTTGGCGATGCCGGTCTGGCTGCCCGCCGGTCCGACGCCCAGGAAGGTGTAACTGTCGATCTCGCCGGGACCGTCGGTGATCGAGGCGATGTCCATCAGCCGGACGGGACGTTCGCCGAAGCTGCCGACGACGAGGTTGGCCACGTCGGTGGCGGAACGGAGAAAGGTTCCGGTCTCGACCAGGAACTGGTTGTTGCCGGCGGCGAACCCGCCCGAGGGCAGGCTCGTGTTCTGCATTTCCAGCGCGGGCAGGATCGACAGGGTGGTGATGTTGAAGGCGGCCATGCGCTGCGGGTCCAGTTCGACCTGCACGCTGCGTTTGCGCCCGCCGATGATCTCGGTCACCGAGACGTCGGAGATCGAGGTGATCTCGTTCATCAGTTCCCCGGCCAGCTGGCGCAGGTCGTAGCCCTCGTAGTGGTCGCTCCACAGGGTCAGGGTCATCATCGGCACGTCGTCGATGCTGCGCACCTTGATCAGCGGCGGCGTGATGCCCTGGGGCCACAGGTCGGCGTTCCCGAACATCTTGTTGTTCATGCGGGTGATGGCCTTTTCCATGTCCGTGCCGACCAGGAAACGGGCCGTGGCCATGCTGAAACTGGGGAAACTGGAGGAGTAGACGTATTCCACGTCCTCGATCTCCCAGATCTTCTGCTCCATGGGCCGGGTGACCAGGTTCTCCACCTCTTCGGGCGTGGCGCCCGGCATCATGACCATCACGTCGATCATGGGCACCACGATCTGGGGCTCTTCCTCGCGGGGCGTGAGCATCAGGGCGAACATGCCCAGCAGCAGCGTGGCGATGATCAGCAGGGGCGTGATCTTCGAGTTGATGAAGATCTGCGCCATTCCCGTGGCGCCTCCGTAGTGGGGGATGTTGTTGTCCTTGTCGCCCATGCTAGTTCACCACCCTGTCGCCCTCGACCAGGGGCTGCTCCGCGGACAGCACCACGGTTTCGGTTCCGCTCAGGCCCGAAAGGATTTCCAGCGCGTCGCCGAAAGGTCGTCCGGGGCGCACCCAGCGCAGGTGGGCCGTGCCGTCCTCGTGGACGATCCAGACGCCGGTCAGCTGACCCCGCGTGATCACCGCGGTCGTGGGAACCAGCACCGCCGGGCGCATGCCCACGGGAATGGTGACCCGGGCGAACATGCCGCTCTTGAGGCGGGGGTCCGGGTCGGCCAGGATGATTTCGATGTCGTAGGTGCGGCTGCCGGGATTGGAGGCCGGCACGATGTTGTCCAGCGGGGCGAGGAACGTGGCGTCGTCCAGGGAGGTGACCTCGACGGTCACCGGATCGCCGATATGCACCGACGAGACGTCCTTTTCCCCGAGGTAGGCGACGACCTTCATGGCGCCCGCGCTCTCGAGGGAGATCAAAGGCATGCCGGGAGTGGCCATGTCGCCTTCTTCGACCATCTGGCGGGACACGGTGCCGTTGACGGGCGAGGTGACGTTCAGGTAGGTCAGGTGCCCCCGGACTTCGGCCAGGCCCGCCTCGGCCATCCCCACGCCGGCGGCGGCGCGGTCACGGCCGGTCAACACGTCGTCGAGCTGCTGCTTGGACACCGACTTGTCGGCGTACAGCTTCTCGAACCGCGCGGCCATCTTATCGGCGTTGGCCAGGACGGCCCGGGCCTCGACCAGTCCGGCCTCGGCCTGGGCTTTTTTCGCCAGCAGGTCGGTATCGTCGATGGACACCAGCAGGTCGCCCTTGGCCACCGTCTGGCCCTCCTGGACGTGGATCCGCCGCACCCAGCCCATCATGCGGGTCGAAACCATGATGGTCTTGTCGGCCCGGATGGCGCCCGTCGCGGTGACCACCCGCGGAATTTCCGTGAGTTCGGCCGGCACGGTCACACCGGGGACGTCCTTGCCTCCGGCCTGGGCCAGTTCGGTTTTTTTCCCGCAGCCGGCGGTGGCCAACAGCAGGGCCGCCGCGATGATCAGCAGCGCGGGGGCGGGGATGTTCTTCCGGTAAAACATGAAAGGGGTCCTCCTGTTGGTCACCGGCTCGCTACGGCGCCGGAAAATTCAAGGTTGGCCATGCCGACCTTGTAGTCATGAACAGCCTGGACGAGATTGCCTTCGGCCATGAGGCCGGCGGCCTGGGTGTCCAGCAGGTTGACCATGCTGGCCAGCCCTTCGCGGTACTGGTTGGTGACGATGCGCAGGCTTTCGCGGGCGGCGGCCACCGCGTCCCGGGCGACCATCACTTTTTCACGGGCGGCCCGGGCGGCCAGAACCGCCTGGGTGGCCTGCACCCTGGCCTGCCTGGTTTCGAACTGGGCCATGTATTCGGCGGCCCTTTTCTGGGCCTTGGCCTTCTTGATCCCGCCGATGTTCTGCATGCCCTTGAAAATGTCCCAGGTGGCGTACACCCCCAGGGTCCAGCTGCGGGCGTCGTCGCCGAAAACATCGTTCTGGCTGTAGAAGTCGCGCTGCACGCCCATGTTGATATGGGGCAGCATCGTGCCCTGGGCCACGGCCACCATCTGGCCCGCGGCGTCGGCCTGCTCGCGTCGCGCCAAAATGTCGCTGCGCGAGGCGCTGCTCATCGAATCCAGACTCGCGGTCAGGAACAGGTCCAGGTCCGGGGCGTTGGCCGTGTCGGCGGCCAGGGGCACATCGACCGTGACGGCGGTCAGGAGTTTGATGTTCTCGCCGGCCACGGCCACCATGTTCCGCACTTCGATGAGCTGCTGCTGCAGGCCGCTGAGGTAGACCTGGGCCTGCAGGAGGTCCGCCTCGGTGGCCATCTCCGCCTCGACCATCGAACGGGCCTGTTTCACGTGACCTTCGGCCGAGGCCACCGCGCCGACCATCACCTGTTCATAGGACCGGGCCAGGGCCAGACCCTCGTAGGCCTGCACGGCGTTGTATTGGATGGTTTCCCGCGCCCGTTGGTGATCGTAGCCGGCGGCGCGGCTCATGGCGTCGGCGGCTTGCTTGCCGTTGATGCCCATGCCCCCGTTGAAGATGGGCTGCAGCAACTGCAGGCGTGACACGAACTGGTTCGTTTCGCCGGGGTTGTTGAGCACCATGGGGTTGAAATCCTGCGGGGTGACGGCCCGGTTCTGCAGCTTGAAGCCGAAACTGTTCAGCGCGTCGTCACTGCGAAGGAAAAACGACCCCAGCTGGATCTGGGGCAGGAAGGAGCGCAGGGCTCCGGTCGCTTCGGCGGCCGCGGCGTCGCTCATGGCGCCCGAAGCGGCGAGCATCTCGTTCTGTTCCAGGGCCAGGGCGATCACCTTGTCGCGTGAGACGTACAGGGTGTCGCCGCGGATTTCACCCATCCGGGCCCACGACGGCGTGGGGACCGGTTCGGTGTCGGCATGGGCTCCGGGTGCCGCGGCAAGAGTCACCACAGCCGCGGTCAGGATGAGCCAGGAAATCGTTCGTTTCATGATCGACCTTCCGGGTATCCGTTCAGGATTGCTGGGCGGACTGCTCGGGCAGGCCCATCTTCTTGAGGATTTGGTTCATGAGGCACCAGCCGGTGATGCCGCTCTGCAGAAGGTTCGCGCCGACGAAGGCGGTGAACCAGAGCCAGTTGGGGTTGACGAAGTGGGCGAGGGCCAGGCTGGCCAGAATGAAAGAGCCGGCGACGATGTGGACCATCTTCTCGACGTTCATGGCATCATTCCTCCTAAGCGGAAATCCGCTTCTGTTTTTTGCCGGTAAGCAGTTTCGAATATTCTAAACCGTTAGACTTGACATACAATAGCCCTTCCCGTTGGAATGTCAAGCGTCGCGCGGGCGAAATCGTTGGGTGGACTTTTGATAAGGATAATCCAAAATCAGCAATTTGTGACCCGGAAAAACAAAAAATAAGGACCCGAGGTGACCCGGGTCCTTCTGGACGAATTTTTCGGCCTGTTTAGCGGTAAAGCGCCTTCACGCCTCCCCAAGATTCCGCTTCGATGCCCACGGCGCTGCAGCCGGGGATCTGGGCGTACACGTGGTCCGGCATTTCGATGTGCAGGTCATCGAGGTAGACGATGTCGCCGGGGTTGCTGTAGGTGCGGGCCTCGATGACCAGGCCGGTGTTCCCGGAAACCACGAAGGTGAAGAAGGTGTAATCCCAGCCTTCACCCGGGCCGTAGTCCAGTTCACCGCTGGCGCTGCCGCTGTACCCGTAGGGGTCGGCGGGAAGCAGGTCGTTCCAGTGACCCCAGATGCGGCACGAAGGCGCGGCGGCGGGCGTGACGTCGTAACGCCAGAACCCGACCGTGATCTCGTCCCCATCCTGCAGGTTCCACAACAGGGCGACAAACGCCTGGGGGGTGCCGCTGGGGGCATTGTCTTCCAGCTTCAGGCTGAAATTGCCCGTATGCACGGGGGCGCCGTCCCAGCTGGCGACGTTGGTGGCAATGATGCTGGGCAGGGCGGCGTCGGGATAAATTCCCAGAGCGGTGCCGCTGTCTTCCCAACCGTAATCGATGATGGTGGTGGCCATGGCCGAAACGGCGAAACCGCAGACCAGGACCAGCACGAGGGCGAAACGCACTTGAGCCAGTTTCATGAGGACCTCCAAGGTGATTTCAGGACATACAAGGGCGATTGAGGAAAGTGGGCGGAATCTTCACCTCAAATCGCGAGCGGCCAGGCGAGAGCCTGGATACGCTCAGGGGATCTGGATACTATTATACATCTCATCATGATTTAATGACAACTGAATTATAAATATAATCGAATATAATTGATTATCCTAGTAAAAAAGTGGGAGTTTGGCCCCTTGCGGGAATGAACTATATTGTTTCCTTTGCATTAAGCTGGAAACGAAATCGAAACCCCTGGCCCGAGGTTGGCATGACCGTTTCTTCCGAAAAAATGCTTCTGGTGGTGAACCCCCGGGGGTTCTGCGCCGGCGTCGAGCGCGCCATCGAGGTCGTGGAAAGGCTGCTCCAGCTTCACGGAGCGCCCCTGTACGTGCGCAAGGAAATCGTGCACAACAAGGCGGTCGTCGAGGACTTCCGCAGTCGGGGCGTGGTGTTCGTGGAGGAACTGGACGAGGTTCCCGACGGTCAGACCGTGGTGTTCAGTGCCCACGGCATCGCGCCGGCGGTGCGCGCGGATGCCGCCGGCCGGGGCTTGCGAGCGATCGACGCGACCTGTCCCCTGGTGACCAAGGTCCACAACGAGGTGGTGCGGAACGTCGGCGATGGCCGGCATATGCTGTTGATCGGCCATGAAGGTCACGACGAAGTCCTCGGCACCATGGGCGAGGCGCCCGGCCGGATCACCCTGGTGACCAGTGTCGCCGATGTGGCCACTCTTGAATTCGCCCCCGATACCCCGCTGGCCCTATCGACCCAGACCACTCTGAGCGTGGACGAAACCCGCGACATCGTGGAGGCGCTGCGGGCCCGCTATCCCGACCTGGCCGAGCCCCGAAAAAGCGATATCTGTTACGCGACCCAGAATCGCCAGGACGCGGTCAAAGCCCTGGTTGAGGCCGGGATCGGCCACCTTCTGGTGGTGGGATCGACCACAAGCAGCAACAGCCGCCGCCTTTGCGAGGTCGCCGAAAACATGGGCGTGGGCGCCAGCCTGATCGACGGGCCGGAGGAAATCGAGATGGATTCCCTGGAAAATGTCGCCCGGATCGGCCTGACGGCGGGGGCTTCGGCTCCCGAACACCTGGTTCAGGCGGTGGTCTCGAAGCTGGGATCTGCTGGTTGGAGACACGAAGAACTCATTACATTGCAAGAAGATGTAAGATTCAGCCTACCCCAGGAACTGGGGTAGTTCAAATCGGTAGCTCTTTATCTATTAAGATTTGCATCAAATAGACTTTGACATTCTTGAATATCGTTACTACCGTGTTAATGAAGATACGTTTTCTAATTCGTTCCCAGGGGGTGGGGGCGATTTTCTGACGTTGGCTCGGAATTCGGGGGGAGATCATCATGGAATTCGAGGTAGTCGGCATGGAAAAGAAGCTTTACGAAATGCAGGCCGAGCTCTGCAAAACGCTTTCCAACCCCAAGAGGCTGGAAATCCTGGACATTCTCAAGGAGCGCGAGGAAATCTCGGTGAACAGCCTGGCGGAGATGCTGGAGATTCCCAAGGCCAACACCTCCCAGCACCTGGCGGTGCTCCGGCAGGCCGGCGTGGTCAACACGCGCAAGGACGGCATCAACGTCTATTACAGCCTGAAGTCGGCCAAGATTTCCGAAGCGTGCTCGCTGACCCGGCAGATCCTGCTGGAGCGGCTCGAGGACCAGGTCAGCCTTTCGGACCTCATCAGGAAGACCGGCGACTAGCGGGATCCCTGGTCGTCCATCAAACGCGCGAAGGTCAGGGCGAGAGTCCTGACCTTTGGCATGTCGAACAGGCCGGCTGCCAGTTGGGACTTCATCCGGTCCCGGGTGTGGGAGACGAGCTCGTCCGCGGTCAAGGGAACGCCCCGGGCCAGCAGGCCGGCGTCCTCGAGTTCCTCCCGCAGTTCCTCGAGCTTGTTCGCGCGGAACCCCTTCACCTTTTTGTCCTCGATGGCGGCCAGCAGGCAGGCGCCGTCTCCCTGGCATTCGGTCAGGACCTCGCGCATCGGCTCGAGGAATTTATCCGAGACGGCGGCTGAATTCCGCAGGAAATCCTCCGGCACGGGTTGGGCGCGGCCCAGGCGCCATCCGTCCAGCCACGCGGTCCATAATTCTCCTCCGGCGGCGATCCGATCGGCCTCGTCCTCGGTGACGATTCCCGCGGCGATCAGCGTGTCGCGGCTGCGGGCGAATCGTCCCAGGGTCGGGGCGTTGCCGTCGATCAGGCGCCGCCCAAGGCCCAGGTTTTCCCCGAGGACATACAGGACGTGCAGGGCTTCGGGCCGACCCCAGGGATCAGGCCGGGGTATCTTCAGGATGTCGGCGAATTCGACGGGGGTCATGCCCGCCGGGTCGGGAGTCACCAGACGTCCGGGCAGACTCTTCGGGTCCAGCAGCGCGGGATCCACCCGACCGGCGACCGCGCGCACTTCGGCCAGGTCCAGATGGTGGGCCGGCGCCAGCCCCGCCTGTTGGAGCGCGCGTCCGATCGCCGCGGCATCGGCGGGATTGGGCGTGAGATAGAAGACCTGGCGGCCCTCCT
>Ga0210065_1000029_pt1 | contig 48004 bp, 35 predicted proteins | sample Muzzi_PWB_D1_FD_185533 | JGI IMG/M metagenome (GOLD analysis project Ga0210065, IMG submission 185533) | Wetland microbial communities from San Francisco Bay, California, USA, that impact long-term carbon sequestration - Muzzi_PWB_D1 (SPAdes) | ecosystem: Environmental > Aquatic > Marine >... | reverse complement strand
GGTGGCCTCGACCCCTTCCTCGGTGGCGGTGATGGTGGTGGCGCCTGCGCCGATGATCTTGATCTCGCCGTTTTCGGCGATGGCCACGGCGGGGTCCGAGGAGATGAAATCGAAATAGTTGGGGGAGTGGTTCACCTGAATAAAGGCCCCGTCGACGGTGAAGATGGTGCGGGTTCCGGACAGCGAGGCCGTGGAGCCCACGAAGTACTGCTTGTTGCCCGAGGGCATCAGCGGACGGGGGGTTTCGATGTTGCCCAGTTTCGCGTACTGGATCTGGTCGATCCAGATGTTGTAACCCTCGGGGTAAAGCGCATCGAGGCCTTCGGCATAGGTGAACAGGCCCCGCTCGGCGATCAGCTTGGAGGGCGCCGGAATGGGAATGATCACGAAGGTCCATTCGGTGGTCAGGGGAATGGCGTTGCGTCCGGCCTCGTACTGCGAATTGCCCGTGTTGTCGTTGCCGAAGCCGGCGAGGTCCAGGGAGATGGGAAGGTTGGCACGGGCGTAGAAGGTCAAGGCGTTGAAATCGGCCAGGTCACGGATGCCGGACGAGGTGAACACGCCTCCGGTATAGAGGCCCAGGGCGGAACCCTGGGGCGCGACGTTGAACTTGAGGGATCGCGCGCCGTCGGGGGCGAAGCCTTCGTAGGCGTACACGGAGTCGATCTGGACGGCCACGTAATTGGTCTCGAAGAAGGGCTGGTTATAGACGTCGGCACTGAAGGCGTCGTCAAAGACCACCGGATCGATGGTCGCGCGCGCTTCTTCCAGGTCGGTGGTGTCCCGGCCGCTGCATCCGACTCCGGCGATCAGCAGGGAAATCGCCGCCAGGGCGAACAGATGGCGTCTGGTCAACATCGCTTTGAGCCTCCGCGTGGAGTGAGGGAAACCGGACAAACACGGCCTTAACGTGCCCATGAACGGAACTTTGTTAGGTAACCGATCAAAGTATGCCCTAGTGAGGATGGTCTGTCAAGCCGGGGATCAGCTCAATCCAGTGAAGTGAGCCCCTCGCGGATGGCATACTTGGTCAACTGGGCGATATTCCGGATTTCAAGCTTGTCCATCACGGCCTTGCGGTGGGTTTCCACCGTCTTGACCGAGCGGTTGAGCCGATCGGCGATCTCCTTGGTGGACATCCCCTCGGCAAGCAGTTGCAGGACCTCGCGTTCCCGAGCCGACAGCAGGGCGAAGACACTTCCCTCCTCGGCATCGGCCAAACTCAGATAATCGCGGACCACCTGCTCGCTCACGGCCGACCCCAGGTGGATCCGGCCTTCGCGGACGGCGCGAACCGCGCGAAGGAATTCAGGAAACCCGGAATCCTTCAGCAGGTAGCCGCGGGCGCCGGCCCGCAGGGCCTCCAGAACGAAGCGGCGGTCGCTGTGCATGGACAGGATCACGACCATGACCGAGGGGCATTCCCGCGATAGCCGGCGGGTCACCTCGATGCCGTTGAGGCCGGGCATGGAGATGTCGAGCACCGCGACATCGGGTTTCAGGTCCAGGGCCCGGTCCAGCGCCTCCAGTCCGTCATCGGCCTCGGCCACGACCTCCAGGTCGGGCTGGGAGGCGATCAGGGGGCGCAATCCGTCCCGGAAAATGCGGTGGTCGTCGGCCAGAAGGATCGTCGTCATCACGCGGGACCTCCGGGAAGCTTGGCGCACAGCCGAACGCGCGCCCCACGACCGGGCGCGGTCTCGATTTCCAGGCGGCCGCCGAGCTGTTGCAGGCGTTCCTCGATGGAATAGAGCCCGAAACGGTCGCCGGAGTCCCGACGGACGCCTTCGGTTTCGAAGCCGCGGCCGTCGTCTTCCACCTCGAGAACCACTTCCTGCGCCGATTCCGAGAGCTCAATGGTCACCTTCCGGGCCTCGGCGTGTTTCACGACGTTGTGCAGCAGTTCACGGGCGGACTTCCAAAGCATCACCTTCAGGTCATCCGGCAGGGGGCGGCCGAGGCGGTCGGTGGTCCGGACTTTCAGGCCGTGTTTGCGGGCGGTCCTTTCGCCCAGCCATTCCAGGGCGGGCCCCAGTCCCAACTCGTAGAGCACCGGCGGTGACAGCTCGAAGGTCAGGTCGCGCGTGTAGCGGATGGCCTGGTCGCTGAGGTCGGCGAGTTCCTCGAGGGCGGTGCTGTGGCCGCCGAGCATGGCGTCCCCGCGCAGACGCTGAAGATGGATCCTGATCAGGGCCAGGGCCTGGCCCAGATGATCGTGAAGGTTCTCGGCGAGATGCCGGCGCTCGCGCTCCTCGGCCAGGCAGACTTCGGCCGCCAGGCGTCTCAGGCTCGCGGTGCGTTCGGCGACCCGGCGCTCGAGCAGTTCGTTGGTGGCCAGGATGACCTCGTCATCGCGCCTGTGCTGGAAGTAGGCCCTCAGCATTTCGGAAAGGGAGCGGATGAGGTCCCGCTCCTCCTTCAGGAAAGGACCTTCGTCGGCCGGGGGCCGCTCCTCGAGGTAGACGACGGAGATTTCGCCCCGTTCCCCGTTTTGCAGGATGAAGCTTTCCCGCTGGGTCCAGGGGGTCTCCCGGTAGCCGGGGGTGCTCCAGTCCCGGTTGTGGCACCGGATGCGGCCTTCGGTGATTTCCGGATATTGCCAGGCCACCGGAAGCAGGGCGGCCACGGACGGAAGAATCTCGTCAAGCGGGGGTTCAGGGTCCTGCAACAGGCGCGCAGCCCCTTGCAGCGCCGTCAGTTCCTTGACGCGCTCCTGGAGTCTGTGGTTTAGGGAATCGGGCATGGATGGGGCCTCATGGGTAAGGGCCGGTCTTGCCCCTAAACTACATCCCCGGTCGGGTACATTCAAGAAGTGGAGAGGGGGCCTAAGGGATTGCTCGCCCCAGAAACAGGGTTTCCCTGATTGTGGACCAACAGGCTCATCCATCATCCTGAAGGGCATTTTGGAGACGACCGCCTTCCGGGGACCCATTCCGGGTCCGCGGCGGTCCCATCCGCAATCCCGCAGGAGGATCCCATGTTCGACACAGGCAATACCGGCTTCATGCTGGTGGCCACCAGCCTCGTCATGCTCATGACGCCGGGGTTGGCCTTTTTCTACGGCGGCCTGGTGGGCCGCCGGAACGTGCTGTCCATCATGATCCAAAGCTTCGTCTCCATGGGCGTGACCACGATCCTGTGGTATACCGTGGGATTCTCGCTCTGTTTCTCCGGCGGGGAAGGCGGGATCATCGGCAACCTCGACCTGGCGTTCCTGCGCGGGATCGACCCGTCCACTCCCTTCGCCGACGGCCAGATTCCCCTGCTGGTCTTCGTGGCCTACCAGATGATGTTCGCCATCATCACCCCGGCCCTGATCACCGGCGCCTTCAGCAACCGCGTGCGTTTCCCCGCCTACCTGATCTTCCTGGTGTTGTGGCTGCTGGGGGTCTACTTCCCGTTCGTGCATATGATCTGGGGCGGCGGCCTGCTGGCGGAATGGGGCGTGCTTGATTTCGCGGGCGGCATCGCGGTTCACAACATTGCCGGAATGGCGGCGCTTGCCTCGGTTCTTTACGTCGGCAAGCGCCGGGTCGCGGAGAAGGGACCGCATTCCATCCCGCTGGTGGCCCTGGGTACCGGCCTGTTGTGGTTCGGCTGGTACGGCTTCAACGCCGGCAGTGAGCTGCAGGTGGACGGGATCACCTCGCTGGCCTTCCTGAACACGGACATTGCCGCCAGTTTCGCGGCCATTACCTGGCTGGTGACCGAATGGGTCCGCAGCCGCAAGCCCCGCTTCGTGGGCCTGCTGACCGGCGCCGTGGCCGGCCTGGCGACCATCACCCCGGCGGCAGCTTTCGTGCCCATCTGGGCCGCGGCGGTCATCGGCATCAGCGCCGGGGTTGTCTGCTATTGGGCCGTCGAAATGAAGAACGCGCTGGGCTGGGACGACGCCCTGGACGTCTGGGGCGTCCACGGTGTCGGCGGCGCCCTGGGCATCGTGATGCTGGGCCTGCTGGGCTCGACGGCCGTCAACGCCGCCGGCGCCGACGGCCTCATCTTCGGAGGCACGTCCTTCTTCATGAAGCAGATCGTGGCCATCCTGGTCTCGAGCGTCTATGCCTTCGCGTTCACCTGGATCATGCTCTGGCTGATCAGCAAGGTGACGCCGGTCAAGACGACCGAGGAAATGGAGATGACCCTGGACGAGTCGCTGCACGGTGAGCAGGCCTACCTGGCCTGATAGGTTGTGCCTTTGAAATTGTGTCTGGCCCCGGAGCCGGATGTTCCATCAAAAAGAGGGCCCCCCGGGGGGTCCTCTTTTTTAAGTTCTGTCACATTTTCAGCCGAATACAGCCCTTATGCGGCCGCCTCCCGGTCCGGACACAATTTCAAAGGCACAACCTAATTCTTCTTTGCATTTTCTCCCTTTACCGAGAAAAACAGATAGTACACAAAAAACGAGAGGACCATGGCGCCCAGCACGCCGAACCACATCAAGGGATTTTTGCAGGCGACACTGATCGGCAATGCCAGGATGGGAGCCACGATGAGCACCGCCAGCACGAACCAACGAATGTCGGCCCTCAGGCCCGAACCGCACTTGGGGCAGGAAAACCGCATTGAGGTAATGCCCAAAAAATTTCTCAGGGAAATGGTGTGCCCGCAGCTGGGACATTTCTTGGAAATCATATTGGCCTCTCTCCACTAAATCTGGGGCTACGTACTCTCGAGTCGGCGCAACTTGCCATTGCGAACCACCAGACCAATGATCCCACCAAGACAGGACGAGACGATAGCCCAACTAAAAAGAACCTTGAACCCGAATACATCCAACAGCCTGGTGCCTACTCCAAGGTAGAAGCCGACGACGGCTATGCCTGCCAGCAGGACGAAAGTCACGGGACCCGCCGGTCGCGTGCGTCTGAGTGAAAGCAACCAACCAAGCCCACCAAAGATACAAACTGTAATTAGCCAACTCAGCGTTCCAATATTCATGGTTGCGACCCCTCCTCCTCATCGGACCCCGTTCACCTCGCCCACATAACGAAATAAATGCCGGCCAGTGAACCCGGAGAGCAATTGAACAGATTATATCGAAAACCAGGGCCCCTTGTATAGGGCAGAGGAGAAATTGAGGCTATTTCGGTACTTGAAAAAACAAGGGCCGACCCCGAGCGGGCCGGCCCCCGATATCCATCTCCGCAAAACTATTTTGCGGGGGTTATGACAATGTCAATTCGGCGGTTCTTTTTCCGACCTTCCGGGGTCTCGTTGTTGGCGATGGGGTTCATTTCCCCGAACCCGACCGCCGTCAGGTTGCTCGCGGGTAGATTCGAGTTGGCCAGCAGGTACTGGGCCACGGCGTCGGCGCGTTCCTGGGACAGCTTGAGGTTGGACTCGTCCGAGCCGTAGGCGTCGGTGTAGCCCTCGATGGTGACCATCGAACCGGGGTACAGGGCGATGGCCGCCTTGACCTTGGTCAGCAGCGAGAAGTTGTCGGGCCGGATCTCGGACTGGCCCGAAGCGAAGTTCATTCCCACCAGGCGGACGACCACGTTGCCTCCCTCGCGCAGGACGCGGGCTTCCTCGCGGGTGAACATCTGTTCCACCTGGGTGAAGCTGCGCTGGGCGGATTCCTGGGCCGCGATCTGGGCCTGCAGGGCCGCCTGGGCCTCGGACGCGCCGCCCAGGTTGGTTTCCAGCTGGGCCACCTGCTCGTTCAGGGATTCGATCCGGGCTTCACGATCGACCAGGTCGCTGGCCAGTTGGTCCTGCTCGGCCTCGAGCAGGTTGATGGCTTCGACGATGGTCTGGGTGGGTTTCGCGAAACCCTCGGCGAAGCCCACGTTGAGATCCAGCGTGCCGGCGATGCTGGTCAACGGCTTTTCGGCCTGGAGAATGAGCTGTTCCTCGGTCATCTGCTTGTCGTCGATCATCCGGATCACCTTGGCCAGATGCAGGGCGTGCAGCGCCTCGTACTTGGCTTCGATGGCCAGCGTGCGCGGACGGTCGATGTCGTACCGGTCCTCGTTCAACGCGGCTTCGGCTTCGGCCAGCAGGTTGGTCGCCAGCTCCAGGGTGATCGGGGCCACCTTGTCGACCTTTTCCTTGTTGGCCCGGGCCAGCAGCGTGCGGGTCTCGTCGAAGAAGGAGGTCTTGATGGCCGACAGCTCGGCGTCGCGGTAGTAGGTCTCGGCCTCGGCGCCCTTCTTGCGGGCGTCGTTGACGTTGCCTTCCTCGAGCTTGCGCCCGGCTTCGGCGAACTTGGCTTCGCCCTGGTTCCAAAGGTCGGGAGCGGAACCGGCGGCGTTCACCTTGGCGGCGTCATCCCGGGCTTTCAGGGTCGAGGCCAGGGTGACCATGGCCAGATCGGTGGCCTCGATGGCCTGCTGGAAACTGGCGACGGCCTGGTTGAGGTCCTTGCGGATATCGTCGAGATTCTTGCCGGCGGCCAATTTGCGCTCGGCCGAATTGAAAGCCTCCATGCCCTTGCCCCAGCTTTTCGGCGCCAGGACGTCGGCGCGCTCGACTTGTCCCTGGGCTATCAATTCATCTGCTTCGGCGAACAGCGACGAGCGCAGATCCTGACCGAAGGCCGTGGCGGCCACCAGTAGGCAGAGGGCAAGGGTCAGGTACCAGGCCTTCAGTCGGTATCCATTAATTTGCATAAAAAAACCTCCCAAATTGGGGGTTGAAGATCCGCGCGGTCGTGTTTGACGGCGAGGGGCCTCCGCCCGTAGGCGGAGGGACAAGTTAATTCCAACCCGCCGAAACGGGTAGCAACCGGATTTATGGAACCATCACTCGACGGGCGGTTCGCCGCCCGGGGGCGGCCCCCCCGAACCCGGCTTGCCCTCTATCCTGTTGTGATAGAAGCGGGTGGTGGGATAGGCGAAGTCGATGGATTCCTCGGCGGCAAAGGCCGTGAGGATGTCCTCCCAGATGACGGTCGAGGTGGACCGCCTCCGACGGGGTTCGCAGATGTAGCGCATGGTCAGCACCACCCCGCTGTCGGCGACCGAGGTCCAGACGATGGGTGACAGGTGCTGAAAAAAGATCATGTACTTGCGGCTGGCCCGGCGCACCTGTTCCAGGGCCTCCTCGTCCTTGATGGCCGCATGTTTCGTCGCGATCCCGCCGAGGATCTCCTTGGCCTTGCGCCAGTCGCTTTCGAAGGTGACCATGACGGCGATCTCGTCCCAGATGAACCGGAACCCCGAGGTGTAGTTGGCCAGGTTGTGCTTGAACACCCAGCCGTTGGGCACGTGGATGATACGGCCGGTGCTCTGGTCGGCGTCCACCCAGTTGCCGATTTCGATCAGGGAGAACTGGAACAGCCGGATGTCGATGACATCCCCGCGCTGCCCGCTGATCTCGATGCGGTCTCCGACGGTGAAGGGCTTGCGCACGCTCAGGAACAGCCAGCCGGCGAGGTTGACCAGGGGATCCTGCAGGGCGATGGCCAGACCCGCGGAGACCAGGCCCAGATAGGCCGACCAGCTGGTCAGCCCCCCGAACCAGATCGAGATGATGGCAATGACGAAAATGATTCCGAAAACGTAGTTGAAGGTCTTGTTGATGACGTAGCGACGCTGGACGTCTTTCATGCGGTGTTCGAAAAGGCGGCGGGCCGTCAGCCGGGCCAGGACCAGCAGGACCCACGCGCCTACCGTCAGGGCGAGGTCCTCCAGATGGGCGGGGCCCAGGCCGAGGACCTTCTGGCTCCAGTCAACGATGCTGTCTATTATGGCGTCCATGGTTTCCTTCGGGTCGGGCCGGGGGATGGGAGCCGGAACGGTACCGGGATTATCAAGCCACCGCGTCAAAAAAGATAACTTTTATCTGTTTGTCCTCGGCGTGGTATCCTGCCGAGGATCCTATCCCGTCAATATATCAGGAAATGGGGGATTTTAGGAATGGAAGCTGGAACCAGGCTGGGGCACTTCGAGATCCTGCGGAAAATTGGCGCCGGAGGCATGGGTGAAGTCTACCTGGCCGAGGACACCCGGCTGGGGCGCCAGGTCGCCATCAAGATCCTGCCGGCCGAGTTGGCCGCCGATGCCCGCCGCCGCACCCGGTTCGCCCGCGAGGCCCGCGCCGCCTCGGCGCTGAGTCATCCGAACATCGCCCACATCTACGACGTCGGGGAAGAGGACGGCACGCACTTCATCGCCATGGAGTATGTCGAGGGGCCGGACCTGGGCAAGCGGCTGGCCGTCGCCCCGCTGAGCCAGGAGGCCTTGCTGGACATCGCCATCCAGGTCGCCGGGGCCCTGGAGGAGGCCAGGGGCAAGGGCATCATCCACCGGGACATCAAGCCGGCGAACATCGCCCTGACCGCCCGCGGCGAGGTGAAGGTCCTGGATTTCGGGCTGGCCAAGCTGACCCTGCCGCTGGAGTCCGATTCGGCCGGCCCTGCCGCGACCCTTTCCCAGACCGCCGAGGGTTCGGTTCTGGGCACGGCCTATTACATGAGTCCGGAACAGGCCCAGGGCCGCGAGATCGACACGCGCAGCGACCTGTTCAGCCTCGGCTCGGTTCTCTACGAGATGGTGACCGGACGCAGACCTTTCGAGGGCGAGGGGCTGCTTGGAATCGTCAACGCCATCAATCACAGCGAACCCGAAGCCATGGCCCGGTTCAATTACGAAGTGTCGCCCGAACTCCAGCGCATCATCCAGAAGCTGTTGGCGAAGAACCCGGACCACAGGTATCAGACGCCTCGCGACCTGCTGGTGGATCTGAAGAACCTGAAACGGGCGAATGACTCCCAGTCGAACATGGTGTCAGGTTCCGGGTTCGCGGCCGCCGGTCCCAGGAAACGCCGGAATCCGGCCTGGATCCTGGTGCCCGTGATCGCGGTCGCCGTCGCCGCGGCCGCCTATTTTCTCATTCCCCGGGCCAGCGCGGCCGTCAGTTCGCTGGCGATCCTGCCTTTCGAGAACGAGACCGGCGAACCCGAAGTGGATTATCTCTGCAACGGCGTGACCGAAAGCCTCATCAACAGCCTGGCGCAGGTCCCCGAGCTCCGGGTGATTTCCCGTCAATCCTCTTTTGCCGACAAGGTGCGGGGCCTGGACGCGGAAGCGGCCGGCAAGGAGCTGGGTGTCGACGCGGTTCTTTTCGGACGGGTCATTCAGCGTGGGACCGAGTTGACCGTCAGCACCGAACTGGTGGACACCAGGGACAGCCGCCAGTTGTGGGGCAACAGGTACAACCGCCAACTCGACCAGCTGCTTGATGTCGAAAAGGAAATAACCCTGACCATCGCCAAGACCCTGCGGCTCGAGCTCGGGGACAACAATCGGGAACTGGTGGCCCCCGGGGTGACCGACAACGTGGAGGCCTACCGCCTGTACTTGAAGGGAAGGGAATTCACGACCGGAACGCGGCGCGAGATGGACAAGGCCATCGAGTATTTCGAAAAGGCCATCGCCCTGGACCCCGACTACGCCCTGCCTTACGCGGGGATGGCGGCTTCCTACACGACCCAGGCCTATTTGCGGGGCGGTGAGAGCGAGGAGATGGTCGCCAAGGCCCGGGCGGCCGCGCGCAAGGCCATGGAGCTGGATCCGAACCTGGCCGAGTCCTACACCGCCGCGGGGATGATCAAGCTGATCTTCGACCTGGACTTCGCGGGAGCGGAGGCGGACCTGGCCAAAGGGCTCGCCCTGGGTCCCGGCAAGCACGATGTCGTGATGGCGATGGGTGATTACAACCTCATGATTGGACGTCCTGCGGCGGCCCTTCCCTATTACGAGCGGGCGATGGAACTCGACCCTCTTTCCACGATCGCCGCCCACGACATGGGACTGGTGAACATGATCCTGGGAAACTACGAGCAATGCGCCTTCTACTTCAAGAAAGCGATCGACATCAACCCCAACTGGACCTGGGGATACGTCAAGCTGGGTCTCGACTACACGCACATGGGCATGTGCGAGGAAGCCCTGGCCTCGGCCGAAAGCGCGGAAGCCCTGCTGGCGGGCAGCGACACGCCGGCGACCCGCAGCTGGCTGGGTTACACCTATGCCCGCTGCGGCCAGAAGGAAAAAGCCTATGAGGCGCTGGAAGCCATTCGCGCCCTGTCGGATCAGGGGTATCTGGATCCCGTCCTGATCGCGGTCGTCTACCTGGGATTGAAGGATATCGACACGGCCCTGGAGTATTTACAGCAGGGTATCGACGAAAAATCGGACAGCCGGGTGTATTATCCGGTCTCGCCGAGCATATACATGGAGGAACTGGGGGAGGATCCCCGGTTTCAGGCGATGTTGGAGGAGCTGGGATTCCCCGAATAGAGGGAAAATGGGGGCTCCGGACGCCATTTCCGGGCACATCCAACTGGCCACCCGAATCAAAAGCTGATAATATGACTCCTAATTAACCCAGTTGACAGGTTTTAGGGGATTCCATCCCGTATCGGGTTCATTTCATGATTCACGGATATTTTCAACGAGGCTTCAGGCGGAGCCTTGCCTTGCTGCTTATCTGCGTGCTGTTGGTTTCGACAGTGGGGATGGCGTTTGCCCAAACGGATCCCGACCGGGATCTGGAGGGCCTTTTTCTGCCTGCCCTGAACCTCCGGGCCAACGGGGAGTTCGAGACGGCGGCGGCCAACCTGCGGGAAATCCTCAGTGCCTACAACGATGACGACGAGGTTGTCCAGAGGGCCTACGACTATCTTTTCCAGGTTCTGTATTTCGACCCCGATCCCGGCTCGGACAACCAACTTGCCGCCGCCATCAATGAAGCCCTGAGGCGATATCCCGACCTGGTTCCCAACGTGGCCTATTGCCCCCAGGAAGTCTTGACCAATGTGCACCTGGCCCGCCTGCAGATGTACGGCTCGCTGCAGATCACCCATCCCGACGGGGCGGAAATCCTTCTGGATGGTGAACCCAAAGGCGTGTCGCCGCTGTTGCTGGAATTCGTGCCGGTGGGAAAATACGACCTGACCATCGCCAAGGACGGGTACAAGGAGCGGCAGGAGGTCATCCAGATCGATTCCGGGTCGCGACTCAGCCGCGATGTCGAGCTTTCGAAAAAAAGCAACAAGGCCTGGTATATCGCCGGAGGGACGGCCCTGGTGGCGGGGACCCTGTATCTGCTCTTGAATGACGATTCCGCCGAGGAACCCCTGGCCGAACCCCCATCGCCGCCAGCCAACTGAGGAGGACGCGCATGACCTCAGAAAACAATGGCCGCGGCTCCGGACCTGGACCATCCCTGGTGAATCCCTACATCGTCGGCAACCCCATCGAGAACCGGAACCTGTTTTTTGGTCGCCAGGACGATTTCGGTTTTATCCGCAACAAGATCACCGGCAGCGGCAGCGGGGGCATCCTCGTTTTGTGCGGCACCCGGCGCAGCGGCAAAACCTCCATTCTGTTCCAGATCAAGAACGGGCGGCTGGGGGAAGACTACCTGCCGGTTCTTCTGGACATGCAGTCGTTGACCGTGGGCCGGGATGCGGAATTCCTGTCGCGCCTGGCGCAGGAAATAGCGCTCAGCCTGGGCCAAGCAGGCCTTCGGGAAGCAGCCGAACGCATTCGGGCGGTGGAGGACAAGGTGTCCTATGACGAGTTCCGCAGTTTCCTGGATCGCTTGCCAGAGCATCTCGGAGGCCGGCAACTCGTGCTGCTGTTCGATGAATACGAAATCATCGAATCCTGCATCCGCGACGGGCGGTTGACTCTGGGTCTGCTGGGCATGCTGTCGAGTTGGCTGGAGAATGAACGCGGCGTGTTCATCATCTTCACCGGCAGCGACAAGCTGGAACTGCGGGATCCCAAGTACTGGCAGTCGTTCCTGGGCAAGGCCCTGCATCGGCGCATCAGCTTTTTGAGCCAAAACGACACGCTTCGCCTGATTCGCGAACCGGTGGCGGGCGAAATCACCTACGACGAGCCCGCACCCGATCTCATCTTCGAATTGACCAACGGGCAGCCGTTCTACACCCAGGTCATCTGTCAGTCCCTGGTCGATCTGCTCAACGAAGAAGGACGGCGGAATATCTCGGTGGCTGATGTCGGTCTGGTGGTCGACGAGATCATTGAAAACCCCCTGCCGCACATGATTTTCGCCTGGAGCTCGCGCGACCCCATGGAGCGCATGATCCTGTCCTGTCTCGCGGCCATGTCGGCGGCGCCCGGTCAGTTCATCGACATCAAGGAGCTGGAAGCCCATCCCGACCGTGAAGGATTGGGTTTTTCCTTCGATCCCAACCGGTTGCGGGAAGCCGCCGAACGGTTGTTCAGTCAGGACCTGTTGATCAAGGACCCCACCGGTTCGGCGTTCGGATTCAAGATGGACCTGTGGCGCCAGTGGGTCAGGCGCATGCACTCCACCTGGCAGGTGCAGGATGAAATCAGCGGGGAAAAGGACCGGGACAAGCTGGGCATTTTGCCGGCGCAATCGTCCAAGGGCCGGAAATCGTGGGTGCCCAGGATCGTGGGCGGGGTTTTGGCCGTGGCCCTGGGCCTGACCTTGATGTGGTGGGGAGACCGGCGGGCGGAGGATAGGGGGCCCAGCGGTGTCGATGTCGTCACTCCTGCGGCCGCGGTAGCCGATTCGGGCTGGGTCGACATCGATGTTTCCCCGGTCGGAAGCCTGGTCACGGCCAATGGGCAAGTCCTTGGTTTTGCTGACGACGGGCCGCTGCGTTTGCCGGTGGGGCCGACCCGGCTCGAACTCTCCCATGACCAGCACCGGACCTGGCGGCAAACCGTTTCGGTGGGGGTCGACAGCGTGACCTCCATGGAGGTGGCCCTGTTGCGGGAAACGGGCGCGGTGAAGGTGGTATCCCGGCCTCCGGGGGCGACCATCCACCTGGATGGACAACCCACAGGCCGTCGCACGCCGACCGTACTTACTGATTTGCCGGTGCGCGAGGGATACCGGATCGAATTGCAAGGCGAGGGCCTGGTCAGCTGGATGAGTCCGGCCTTTGCCGTGGCCGCCGACGACACCCATCTCATTGATCACGACCTGGTCGCGGCCAGTTATCCCCTGTCCATCACGACCACGCCCCCGAATGCGGAAATCACCGTGGGGGGACGCAGTGTGGGGATTTCGCCGGTCCAATTGAACGACCTTCCTGCAGGAGCCCATCAGGTGGAGGCCCGCCTGGCCGGGTATGAGAACCTGAGTCGGGAAATCCAGGTACCCGCACCGGGCAACATGGTGCTGCTGGCACTCCAGAAGGAGGCGCCGGGCACGCTGGTCATCCGGGTCATCAACACCTACGCCGAAATCTGGGTGGACGGCCAACGGTTGGCTCAGCAGGCCGTCAACCATCAGGTGGAACTGCCGGCCGGTCGCCATTCCGTGGAACTGCGGAACCCGGCCTTCGACACCTACCAGACGGAGATCGACGTCAACTCGGGTGAGACCAGCATATGCGAACATACTTTCCGCAAGGGAGGGACAGGCCAATGATCGGGCGTGTCATCGATGATAAATACAGGATCGACGAGCTTCTGGGTGAAGGCGGATTCGCCCTGGTCTACCGGGGATTCGACCTTCACCTCAAGCGGTCGGTGGCCATCAAGGTCCTCAAACACAGTTCTCCGGATTCGGCGTTCCAGGCCAGGTTCGCCCAGGAGTGCGAGTCGATGGCGCATATGGACCATCCCGGCATCGTCACCGTCTATTCCTTCGGTAGGGCCGACGAGCAGTCGTGCCTGATCATGCAACTGGTGGAAGGCCGGTCGCTTTACGCACTGTCGCGCGACGAGGAGCTGTCCATCGAAGAGGTCGTGCCTTTGGCCGTTCAGGTGTGCGACGCCATGGACTACGCCCACAGCCAGGGATTTCTGCACCGCGACCTGACGCTGAAGAACATCATGGTGGAGCAGAAATCACCGGGAGAAAACAAGGTCAAGATCCTGGATTTCGGTCTGGCCAAGCTGCTGAACAACCCGGGGCTCACCCTGACCAACGCTCTTTCGGGCACCCCCCACTTCATGGCTCCCGAGCAGATCGAACTCGACACCCAGGATGGCCGCTTGGATGTCTTCGCCTTCGGGGTGGGGTTGTTCAGGATGACGACCGGGCGCTTCCCTTTCGTGGGGGAACACGCCACGGCCGTCATGTACCAGACAGTGAACGGGTCGGACCCCGATTTCCCCGCGGGTTATCCGGCGTCGTTCAGGGACATCGTCATGAAGTGCCTGGCCCGGAAGCCCGACGACCGTTATGCCGACTTCGCCGCGGTCAAGGCTGATCTCGAAGACTGGCTGGGCAAGGGTGCCGGTCAGGCCTCGAAGCGCGCCAGGACAACGACCTCGCTGGACCTGAGGAGCCAATTCCCGCCCAGCAAGGTCAACCCCTACCTGAACCGGGTGATGATCCAGAACCCGCGCGAGTTTTTCGGACGACGCCGCGAAGTAAGAAGGATCTATTCGAGGATCGACGCCTCGCACCCCCAGTCCATATCGGTGGTGGGTGACCGTCGCATCGGAAAATCGTCGCTGTTGAATTTCGTCCACAGCAAGTCCAACCGCCGTGAGCACATGACCACCGCCGCGGACACGATCTGCGTCTACCTCGACTTCCAGGGCAAGGCCGAGTTCGACGTGTCCAAGTTCATCGACTACCTCTTCAACTCGATGGCCGTGGAAACCGGCGACAAGACCTGCTTCCGCGATTGCGACCGCACCCTGGACGAGCTGAAGAACGTCATCGAGAAGATGCACGGCCAGGGCAAGCGCATGATCGTGATGATGGACGAGTTCGAGTGCATCACCAGCAACGACAACTTCGACGCCCAGTTCTTTTCCTTCCTGCGTTCGTTGGCCAACAGTTACCGGGTGGCCTATGTCACGTCCAGCGTCGACGAGTTGCAGCTGATGTGCCACAACGAGGACATCTCCGATTCGCCGTTCTTCAACATCTTTTCCAATCTGCCGTTGCGGCCGTTCACGGAAAAGGAAGCCCTGGAGCTGATCACCGGGCCCTCGGCCGCCTGCGAGGCGCCGCTGGCCGAACACGCCGGTCGCATCCTTGACCTTGCCGGGCGCTTTCCGTTTTTCCTGCAGATCGCCTGTTCGTCGGTCATTGAACACCTGTTGGATGGCGATAAGGAGATCGACTGGGAGATGGTCACCCGCACCTACCGTGATGAGGTGTATCCCCACTTCGAATTCATCTGGGAGAAGATGGATGAGGGGGCGCGATCGACGATTTCCCGGATCGCGGACGGGCAGCCGGTGCTGCGGGAACACGAGTATGTGGCCGAGGAACTCCAGCGGCGGGGGTATGTGGAATCCGGCCAGGAAGGGTTGACGTTGTTTTCGTCCACGTTTGGTTCATTCGTCAAATCACGGGATGCCGGGGCCGGGTCGAAGAGTTCGTTCTTCGCGGGCGTGACCTCGCTTTTCCGGCGGAGGAGTTCCTGATGAAAGGGACCCGGAAAACGGTGGCAGGGGTTTTGGTGGGAATGAGTATCCTGGTCGGTCTTGCTTCGGGTTCTCCGGCGGCGGAAGAGGTTGTTTTTGAAGACGAGGCCTGGCGGAGCCTGGAACCCCATCAGGATTCGCGCTGCGTGGTGACCGGGGACCTGGACCTGGATGGCGACCTGGACCTGGTGTTCGGGGATGGACAGGGGATTATACGGGTATTTTTCAACGCCTGGGGCCGCTCCCTCGACCGGGTGCCCAGGGCGCTTGCCGTCGGCCCGGTTTCGCCCGTCACGTCGATTTCCCTGGGGGACCTCAACGGCGACGGATATCCCGAACTGGTTGTCGGCCACGAGCTGGCGCCTTTGTCGGTTTACCGGAACGTGGCGGGTGATTTTCCTGCGGCGCCCGAAACATTGGGGCTCCCCCTCGAAGTGGCCGACCTGGTCCTGGCCGATATGGACAACGATCGCGACCTGGATCTGGTGGTGGGAGCCAACGGGGAAAACAACCGTTGGCTGCCCAATGTGGAGGGGTCCTTGTTGCCCGAACAGACGCAATATTTCGGCCCTTCGGACCAGACCCGGTCGATCGCCGTGGGCGACCTCGACCAGGACGGATGGCTGGACCTGTTCACGGCCAATGCCGGGGGCCTGCAGCGGATTTTCTACAACCGCTCGGGCGACCTTACGGCGGACCAGGACTCACTGCCGTTCGACAACGTTGTTCCGACCGTCACGGCCATGGGAGATATCAGCAGCGACGGCCTGATGGATCTGGTTGTTTTTACCTCCCTGAACCGGGTACGGGTCTACGTGAACAACGGAGACCGGACTTTTTCCATTGTCGAAGCAGGGGCGGGGTCCGGAGACGCCACGGATGTTGCCTTGGCCGACCTCGATGCCGATGGCCATCTCGATGTGGTCTACACCATGGTTTCCTCCACCGAACCGGTCGCCTGGTTGCGTTTCCGGAACGGAGCCTGGCTGACCCCGCATGAAGTACTTGGGAATCTGGTTCCCAACGGAATTTCCGGGGGCATGACCGGCCTGGCCCTGGGTGACCTGGATGAAGACGGCGACCTGGATGTGGTTGGAGCATCGAAAAGCGGGGCGGCCGAGGCCGTGTTGTGGCGTTCGGGCGGAATTCTCGAGTCCCAGGCCAGTTGGCCCGGGGCCGGTTCCTGGGCGGCCAACGACAATGGCACCACCTACGGGCTGGCCATGGCCGACCTGAACCTGGATGGTTTTTTGGATGTCGTCCAGGGCCGCTTCGGAGAAGAATCCCTTGAAGCCAGTTCGATCTATCTGAATCAGGATGGCGTCATGGGTGCGGAGCCCGACCAGTGGACATCCACCCCGACGAGCACCACCTCCCTGGTCGTCGCGGACTGGGATGGAAACGGATACCCGGATCTTCTTTTTGGCCACAAGGATGATGGCGCCATCCATCTGCACCGCAACCTGAACGGCACGATTGATCCGACACCGGAAGAATTGATCCTGTCTCCCACGAACGTGTGGTCCCTGGCCGTGGTCGACCTCGACAACGACGGCCGGAATGATCTGGTGGAAGGCGGTGTCGGCGAATTGAGGATTTCCCTGAGGAATCCTGCCGGCACGGGGTTTCGGTCGACAACCGCCATCGATCTGGGGCAGGCCGCAGGCTTCTGCAATTACCTGGATTTTGCCGATGTGGACAATGACGGAGATCTGGATTTCGCCCTGGCCCAATCCAACGGGCTGGAAATGGTGTTCCGCAATAATTTTCCTGCCGGGGTGTTGCCCGAAACCCTCTGGCTGGCTCCTTCGATCCAGATCGGCGGGTTCATTTCCCTGGCCGACCTCGATGGCGACCATCAGCCTGACCTGACCGTCGGATATGCCGGGACCACCGTTGACAACGAGTGGTTCCGGGGAAATGCGGGAAATTTCGACGACCTTGGCCGACCCTGGGGAGACAACGAATTCCCCACCTGGCAGGCGGAAATGTCGGACTGGGACGGGGACGGTTATCCTGATCTTCTGGAGGCCGAGGAAAATGGCGCCAATCGTCTCCTCAAGAACCGCTTCGGTGTCATCGACAAGGTGGCCCGGGCCCTCTGGAAGTCCTCGGATGCGGCCCGAACGTACCGCTTGGCCGCGGGTGACCTCGATCACGACGGCGACCTCGATCTGTGGGTGGGCAACAGGTTGGAGCCCGATCAGATATTCCGCGGTGTGTTGAACCCCGGCCCGACCAATCCGGACGGGGCGGCGCCTCCGCTCAAGCCCGGCAGTCCGGCCTATCTGCGCAGCTTGTCCGTTTCCAGTGAAGCGGCGAACCTGGTGGGGGTGGAGTGCCGGGCCGTGGATCGCGAGGAAGACGACCTGGTGGTTCTGGCCCGTTTCCGTCCTGCCGATTCGGTGGTTTGGCTTCCTCTTGAAGATCATTTCCTGTCCACCTCGGCAGAGGGTTTGGCTCAGGAGTTGACCTTCGATTCTTCGGCCTGGCCCGCATCGCCCACCGGTTATGTCCTGCAGTTCAGGACGGTGGAAATTTCCCGCCGGTTGGCTGATGTCCGGCACGCGCCCCGCTACGAAATCACCCTGGCTTCAGCTGGAATCAGCCGCCCGGAAATGGTTCTGCCTCGCAGGGATCTGGTCATGCCCACCCTGACCGAAGGGGGCTATTCCGAAACCTCGTTCACGGTGACCAACGCGGGTAATGAAGTTCTCCAGATTTCGGGCGTTTCGTCGCGCCCGGACATGGTTCTGGATCCGGCCACCACTTCGTTGGACCCGGGCGAGACCATGACGCTTGGCCTTTCCCTGTCGCCCCTGGAAAACATCCCCGACGGGTTCGTGATTTTGTCATCCAATGACCCTTTGTCCCCCGCCGATACGGTCATGGTGACGACCGACATCCGCCCCCTGGCCTTCGGGTTCAATTTCCTCCTGGAGGGTGGCGCGGCCAGGGCGCCCCTGGGTGAATCGTTGACGGGCCTGCTGGCTCCCGCCGACGGGGTGGATATGGATGAAGGCTGGTTTCACTACCGCCCCGCCGGAGCGGCGACTTTTGCCACCCTGTCCCTTTCCTCCCTGGAAAACGACTGGGTCGCGGTCATTCCCGGAAGCGACGTGACCGAAGCCGGGATCGAGTACTACCTCGAAGTGCGCAACGGAGCCAAGACGGTGACCGATCCCGCGGCCAATCCCCAGGCGAACCCATATCTTCTGGAAGTGGAACCCCCGACAGGGATGAGCTCCCTGGTGCAGGCTCATTCCGATGCCGGGATTATTTCCAACCGGGATATTTTCATCAGGGTGGTGCCGCCACCGGGAACCATCCTGCACCAGAGAGCTGTCCATTTTCGGGTCGGGGGTGCCCAGGAATTCCAAACGGCGATCCTGCAGTCCGACAGCACACTCTTGATTCCCGCTTCCGCGGTTGGTGCCAGGGGCCTCGAGTACCATGTCGCCGCCCTGTCTCTGAACGCGGAACTGAGGGATCCTCCGGTGGGTGAGCACCAGATCAGGGTCAACGTGGCCAACCTGGCCGAGCCGACGGCCGCGTGGGCAAAGAAGTACCGGATGGTATCGGTGCCCCTGGACTTCGGCGATTTTTCGGGGACCATCGGTGACCTGGTTGGTGACCAGCCCGAATTCGGCCCCTATGACATCACCCGTTGGCGCTGTTTCCGCTATTTGCCGGACATGGGCCGGTACGGTGAGTTGTCCCAGGCCGATCTTGAAGAAGTGTTCCTGCCGGCTCCGGGCAAGGCCTTCTGGCTGATCGCGTCCGAGGCCAACCGGTTGAACACGTCGCCGGTGACGGGGCGATCGGTACCGGGCGGCGAATCCTTCACCATGGAGGTGGCGCCGGGATGGAACCAGGTGGCCAATCCTTTCGCTTTTCCGGTGGCCTGGTCTTCGGTTTCAGTCACCTACCTGTCCGGAGAATCTGCCGAGACCGAGCTGTCGGGCCCCATTTCCGGAGGACTTCAAAGCCTGACGGTTCTCCAGCCATTCAGCGGTTTTTGGGTGAAAAATTTCCATGATGAGGATTTGCAGATCCATTTTTCCCCGGTGGCCCAAGAAGAGGAGAAAGCCGGAAACGGCGCGGATCCCTCATGGGACTGGGCGCTGGAACTGAAGGTGGATGCCGGGTCGTTCGGTTCGGCCAGCGCAACGGCGGCCGTGGCCCCGCAGGGCCGGGCTGAATGGGATCCCCTTGACCAACCTCTGGCTCCATCGGCACCCGACCAGAAACTACGTATCTATCTGACCAATGGAGACTGGGCCAGCCACGCCGGCTCTTATTCCCGGGACGTGCGCCCTGTCCCGGAGGCGACGGAAAAGGAGGGATGGTCCTGGGCTTTTGAGATCGACATCCTCAGTTCGGATCCAGAGGCAGCCGAAGCGAATCTGACCCTGGAGGGCCTCACCTTATTGCCGGAAAATTATCGTGCTGTTCTCATCGACCGCGAATTGCGGCAAAACGTACCGATTTCCGCTTCAAGCGGGTATTCGTTGGTGGTAAAAAAAGCGCAGCAGGGCTCGGGGCCGGGCCGATTCCTGCTGGCCGTCGGTTCTGACCAGTATTTGCTGAGGGCCCAGGACGAACTGGGCCAGCTTCCGGTCGGTCGGACGGCCTTGTTGCAAAACGCGCCCAACCCCTTCAATCCATCCACGGTCATTCATTACGAACTGGCCCAACCGGGTTCCGTCAGGTTGAACATCTATGATCTTCGCGGTTTGCGGGTCCGCGACCTGGTGGCGGATACCCAAAGTTCAGGCCGCTATCAGGTGTTATGGGACGGCCGGGATAACCTGGGTGCGGCCGCGGGTGCCGGGGTCTATTTTGCCCGACTTGAAGCCGCGGGAGCCTCAACCAGCACCATCAAGATGATCCTGGTGAAGTAGTCCGCGTCTGAAATCCCGGTTGAGTTGACAATTCACACCAAAATGGTATGGTATCCATTGGTTAGCCGAATTCTTGAAAAGGATAACTTGCTTGGGAGGGCGAGCAATGAAATATCTATGCGGTTTTTTCAATATCATGTTGGCGGGGCTGGTGGTTTTGGCGACTTCCGGCAGTTCCCTGGCAGCCGGCTTGCTGACCGACCCGAGTTCCACTTTTTCTTTTGCCGGGAATCTATCGGGTGATGAGGGAGGGTCCGTTCCCCCGGACGCATTCAGCGTTCCTGTCGTCGTGGACGACCAGCCGCTGCCTTTCTCGGATTCGGGAACCGAATCCTTGAGCTCCGGCTATGCGACCTCCAGCTATTCCCTCGCTATCAGTTCCGATTTCCAGCCAGCCTTCGATTCCCTGGACCTTCATCTGGACCTGGGCGTGACCGGAGAAGTGTACGGGGGCTGGGATTCGTGGAGCGAGTGGGGGAGCGACCTGGATGGGTCCCTGGTCTCCTTTTTTGACCTGCAGGATTGGACCGCGACCCAGGTGACGGTGAACTTGGCCTGGGCCCTGACCCAGGTTGGGGGAACGGGCAGCGCGGGTCCCAGCTTCAACACGGTGACGATTCGCGGACCCCTGGATGCGGATTGGACCGTCCAGACGGGGTTCATCTTTGAAACCACGGTGGATATCCCCACCAACTGGTGGGAAGTGTTTTCGGTTTTCAGCCAGGAGGTCGTCAACCTGGTCCCGGGAACCTACATGGTGGAGCTCAACAGCGGTGTCAATTCGGGCGGATTTCGCGATGGTTCCAACACGACCAGCCACGGCATCGACATGAGCAACGATGTGAGCATCTGGGCCCAGAACACCATCGACCCCAACGGCTGCCTGGCTGGCGTTCCCTGCCCCACCGCCGCCGACATCGACGGTAACGAGGTTGTAGAGGGCGCAGACTTCCTCCTCTGGTACCAATCCCCGGTGGATGTCACGAATGACGGCAACGTCGACATCTCGGACCAAGCGGCCATGGCCTACCTGCTGGGGCTGGACATGATCGATACCAACGATGACGGGTTCGTGGACGGGTTGTTCATTACGCCGGTCCTGCCCGGAGCCGAATTGTCCTCGGCCGTCCAGCTGCACCCGGCCTATCCCAATCCCTTCAACCCCATGACGGTGCTGTCATTCTCCCTTCCTTCCTCTCAGCCGGTCGATCTGGCGATTTTTGACGTGAAGGGCAACCGGATCCACACCTTGCTGGCCGCGGAAACCTTCGCTGCCGGCCGCCATGAGGTAACCTGGAACGGTCGTGACGACAACGGTTTGCCGACTCCGGCGGGGATGTATTTTTTCCGTTTGGGAACCAGGTCCGATGTTCAAACCGGGCGCATGATGCTCCTGAAATAGGATGCCGACATTTCGACGAGAGGGGCTTCGCAACGGAGCCCCTTTTTTGTTATATTGAAATGACAGTATCGAAATAATTTTCGAACAGGGGGTATCGTGAAACGGATAGCCTCGATTCTGGCGATTGTGCTTGCTCTGGCCGGCGCCGTCCAAACGCCTTTTGGGGGAATGGTCGATCAGCCCTGGGCTTTCGGCAGGGGTGTGGTTTGATCTCGTTTAGGGTTTTGATTCATAAGGGAAAAAACGTGTCCAATTCCAGGCGTTCTTTTGCCGTGGTTCTTGTGGGGCTTCTCGTATGCGCGGTCCCTTCACTGGCGGCCACCTGGGTGTGGTCCGACGGCGATTTTCCCGAAGACGACTGGGACGTGGTTTCCTGGTACCCGCCCCTGGACTCGGGCGAATCCGACGCCACCCTGGCCTTCACCCTCGGCCACGCGGGTAATCCCGGCTTTTTGCGTACTTCGGCGGTGGCCCTGGGGGACGGGCCCGACGATGGGGCGATGATCGTCCAGTTGAACAACCAGTGGACGATCAACCCGGCGACGTCAGGGCCCCTGGTGCAAATCGACGGCGGCCTGGATTTCCTGAAATCCACCGGCGGCCCTTCACGCATCGGGCTGGCCGTGAGGCAGGACGGCGCAATCTTCGTGCACGTGCTGAATCCCCAGGCGGCCGATACGGTCTGGACCACGTACGACCAATCGATGTTGACGGCCGCGGATTTCACGCCCATCGATCCGGACGAAACCGGCCAGCCCGACTTCAGCCAGAACGGTTCGGAGATGACCTTCGGGTTTGCCTGTGGGCAGATGAAACCCTTCGACGGGGGCTGGATCAATTTCTACCAAAACGTCGACAATGTCCTGTTGGTCATGACCACGGGGCCGGTCAGTGCCGTGGGTCCGCTGACGGCCGGGGCTCTTCAGGCACCGACCGCAACGCCCAACCCCTTTAACCCGCGGGTTGAAATCAGCTTCGAGATGCCCGCGTCCGGCCCGGGATCCCTGCGTGTCCACGACCTTTCGGGACGCCTGGTGCGTGTCCTTGCTTCCCGGCATTTCGAGCGGGGGACCCAAACCGTGACCTGGGGCGGTCGCGACGAAGCGGGCCGGGCTTTGGCTTCCGGTGTCTACCTGGTGGTGCTGAAAACCGATCAAGGCACCGTTTCGCGGCGGATCACCTTGGCCAAGTAGCGGATCAGGGGCCGAATTTCTCGCCATCGTAGAAGACCATTTCGCGGAGGTCCTTTTCCGCGTCCTCGATACGGCGGTTGTAATGGGCGATCTGCCCCGCGAACCGCTCACCCCAGTTGCTGGCCTGGTAGCCCGCCTTCATCTGATTGTACCAGTCGTCCAGGACCTCCGGCGGTGTTTCCCGATATCTCTCCGGGAAGGCCACGGCTTCGAGCGGAAGCTTGGGCGGCATGGCGGGGGGCGCGGACTTGGCGTACCCGTAGACGATGCTCATGATCGGAATCACCCCGGGCGGAAGGTCAAGCGCTACCGAAAGATGGCGGGCGTCGTAGAAACCGGTCTGGCCCGTCTCCGAGAGCATGCAGGACGAGACCCCGAGCGCCTCGGCCGCCGCGTTCATGTTCATGGCGGCCAGCGAGGCGTTCATCACCCCGACGGTGTATTCGCACAGGGGGGCGTAGGGGAATCCTTCCACCACCCGCCTGGCCCGGTGGACGTCGGCGGCGACAACCAGGGCCATGGGGGCGCCGAAAGGCAGGGGTCGGCCGAACCGTTCGAGCCACTGGTCGGTCGAAAACGTGATGAAGGACCAGGTCTGCAGGTTGACCGTGGACGGGGCCAGCCTGCCGGCTTCCAGGATGGCCCGCCAGGTCGCGTCCGGAATCGGGTCGGATTTGAATTTCCGGGCGCTGCGGCGCTCGAGCAGCGTGCGCAGCATCTCGTTGCCTTCGAGTTCGCGGGGCAGGCGGGGCCGGGCGCCGATGATCCTGGCCAACCCCTTCAGGAAATCGGTCAGTGTTGTTTTTGGCATGGGTCATTCCTCCGGGAAGGACCATGAATAGCCCCGGGGTTCATGGCAAGGACAATTGGTTGCTCTCGCCGTCAATTTCTATATAATGAGCGTGTTGATTATCAAAATCGGTTTAGGGGCTTTCTGACAGGATGACCCATGTCCGGCAAACAGGTAACCATGCTGTTGCGCGAATTCCGCGAAGGCGACCGCGAGGCGTTCGATCGCATCGTGCCGCTGCTTTACGACGATTTGCGCCGCATGGCCGGCGGCCAATTGCGCCGCGGACAACCCGCCATGACCATGGGGGCGACCGGCCTGGTCCACGAGCTCTACCTCAAGATGATGGGCCAGCAGGGACTCGACGCCAACGACCGGGGCCATTTCCTCGCGATCTCCGCGCGGGCCATGCGCCAGGTCATGGCCGACGGCGCCCGCCGCCGCACCGCCGCCAAACGCGGGGGCGACCAGGCCATGGTCACCTACGACGATGATATCGCCCTGGCGATGGACGACGCCCAGTGGCTGGCCGATCTGGACGAGGCCCTCACCCGGCTGGGGGCGTTCAACGAACGGTTGGCCAAGGTGGTCGAATGCCGGTTCTTCGCCGGCCTCAGCGAAGAGGAAACCGCCCAGGCGCTCGACACCTCGCTGCGCACCGTGCAGCGGGACTGGATGCGGGCCCGCGCCTGGTTGAAGGAAGAGCTGGGTTCCGCACCGGAAGCGCCGGAAGCGGCGGACCGGTGACAGGGGACGGGTCACGCCACCGGCGGGCGGACGAAATCTTCGATCAGGCCCTGGAACTCAAGGGCCGCGCCCGCGACGAATTCCTGAAAAATGAATGCGATGATGACGCGGAGCTCGAGGCCCTGGTGCGCCGGCTTCTGGCCAGTTGCGAGGAGGATGCCGAATCGGGCGGTCGCGACCGCCTGGTGACCGGGGGGGCCCACGGTGGGGCATTCGCGGCGGAACTGGACCGGCAGGCCAACCTGGAGATGCCCAGCCTGATCGGGACGACTGTCGGGCGATACCAGGTTCTTTCCGAGCTGGGGCGCGGCGGCATGGCGGTGGTCTACCTGGCCGAACGGGTCGAAGACGACTTTCGCCAGAAAGTGGCCCTTAAGGTCCTGCAGACGGGGATGGCCACCGAGGAAGTCCTGCGCCGGTTCAACATCGAACGGCAGATCCTGGCCCAGAGCCGGCATCCCGGGGTGGCGCAGCTCATCGACGCCGATGTCACCGCCCAGGGCCTGCCCTACCTGGTCATGGAATACATCGAGGGGCGGCCCATCGACCAGTGGTGCGACGAGAAGCGGCTGACGCTCGAGGCACGATTGCGGCTGTTCGTGAAAGTGGGACGGGCGGTGGCCTACGCCCACCGCAATCTGGTCGTGCACCGCGACATCAAACCCTCGAACATCCTGGTGACCGATGACGGCGACGTGAAGCTGCTCGATTTCGGCATCGCCAAGCTGCTGGGCGAAGGGCCCCTGGTCACGCGGTCGGGGATGCGGGCGATGACCCCGGCCTACGCGAGTCCCGAGCAGGTTCGCGGCGAAGCGGTCACCACCGCGACGGACGTCTACCAGCTGGGGATGCTCCTGTATGTCATGCTCACCGGAAGGTGGCCCTACCATCTGAGCGGGGATTCCGAAGGCTCGCTCCTGATGGCCATCAAGGATGCCGAGCCGGTGAAACCCAGCGAGGCCCTGACCGGACGCAAGGCCACCGGAACCGCCCCGGGGGGTGAGACCCTGGACCCGGCGGCCCTGGAGGGCTCCCGGCGGGCCACCACCCGCCGCCTGAAAAGGGATCTGTCCGGTGACCTTGACACCATCCTGATGGTCGCTCTTCGCAAGGAACCCGACCGTCGTTACGCTTCGGTCGACCAGTTCGTCGGCGATGTCGTGCGTTACCTGGACGGGCAGACGGTGTCGGCCCGGCCGGACACCGTGGGGTACCGGGTTCACAAGTTCCTGGCGCGGAACGCGGCCGCTTCTTCGCTGGCGGCCGCCGCGGTGGCGGCGATCGTCGTGCTGACGGTCCTGTACACCGGGCGCCTGGCCGAAGAAAGGGACAACGCCCGTCTCGAGGCGGCCAAGGCCACCGAGATGGCGGATTTCATGCGCAGCCTGTTCGGGGTTTCGGCCCCGACCAAGGCCAAGGGCGAGGCGGTCACGGCCCGGGAGCTGCTCGACCGCGGCGCGGCCCGGATCCAGGACGGACTGGAGGGTCAGCCCCTTCTCCAAGCCTCGATGGCCAGGACCATCGGCGATGTCTACGGTGAACTGGCACTGTACGAGGAGGCCCGCGGCCTCCTGTCGCTGGCGGTGGACACCTATCGCGATCAGCTTGGCGACGATGACCTCGAACTGGCGGCGGCCCTGTTCTCCTATGGCCGGATGAGTGAACGGGTGCGGGCCATCGAGGACGCCGAGGCCGCCCTGGGGGAATCCTACCGGATCAGGGAAAAGATCCTGGGCCCCCACGACCCGCAGACGGCTCTGGCCCTCGACTGGCTGGGTGTGGTGGCCTATCGGGACAACCGGCTGGACGAAGCCCGGGAAAAAATCGAAACAGCCCTGGTCGACCTGGAGAACGGGCTGGGGCCGGACCACCTGGACGTGGGCAAGTGCCTGAACCACCTGGCCATCGTCCTGAATTGGCAGGATGACCACCAGGCGGCCGTGGAAGTCTTCGAAAGGGGCCTGATAATCCTGGACACCGAACTCGAGGAGGACAACCCCCTGCGCGCGGCCATGCGGGTGAACTATGCCGACGCGGTACGCAATGCCGGCGATCCGGCCCGGGCCGACACCCTCTACCTCGAGGCGCTTCCCATGATGGAAAAGGCCTACGGCCCGGAGCACCCCTACATCGGGGTGGTGCTGACCAGCCATGCCAACCTGCGGCGGTCCATGAAGGATTATGAATCGGCCGAACGGCTGCAGCTGCGGGCCTTGGCCGTGTGGGAAGAATCGCTGGGCCCCGACCATGTCCAGGTCAGCTGGTGCTACAACAACCTGGGGTTGATCCGGCGTCTGCTGGGGGACCATGAGGGCGCGGCGGAATTTTTCCGGATGGCGATCGACCTGGTTGACCGGACCCTTGGACCGGACGACCCCGAAAACGAAATTCCCCTGCGGAACCTCGGCGGCGAATGCCTCGCTCTGGGGCAACCTGGCGCGGCCCTGCCTCTTTTTGAACGATCCCTGGCCATTTCCGAAGCCCTGAACGGGCCGGACGACCGCAATCTGTTCCATGGACTTTTCGGTAAGGGCCAGGCCCACCTGGCCCTGGATGAACCCGCGGAGGCCGAAACGGCCTTGCGCAAGGCGGTGGCCGTGGGCCGAAAAGACGAAACCCATGTCCTTGAGGAATATGTCGAACCCATGATCGAACTGGCGCGTTGCCTGGTGAGAATGGATCGTCGCGGGGAAGCGGGCGAAGTCCTTGCCGAAGCGGAAATCGAGGGGGGCGAGGGAGCCGAAGAACGGATCGCCGCCGCGCGGGAAGAACTCGGGATATGAAAAAGGGCCCCGTGGGGGCCCTTTTCCGGTCGGGGTCGATCTAGAGTCCCTTGGCGATCAGCGCCGGGACGATCAGCCAAAGCAGTCCCTTGACGGTGAAGAACAGGGTGCCGGCCAGTCCGAATCTCTTGAAAACCTTGGTCGTGTTTACCGCGGTCATGGTGTTGGTGTTCAGGTTGAACATGATATTTCCATCCTTTCTTTCTCAGGCGGCCTTCTGGCTCTTCATTTTGGGGACCAGCATCGGCACCCGGCGGCGGTACTCGGCGTAGGACGTTCCGTGTTCACTGATCAGGTCGCGCTCTTCGAACTGGATGCCCACCAGGATGTAACCCAGCACGCCGATGCCGAAGAAAAGGTGCGCCACGGTCATGGTCGGGGTGGCCCAGACGGCCATCAGCATACCCACGTACAGGGGGTGGCGGACGAACCGGTACAGGGTCGGCTCGCGGAACTTGACCGGGGTGTAGGGCTTGCCGCGCAACTGCAGCCACACATGGCGCAGGCCGAACAGGTCGAAGTGGTTGATCAGGAAGCTGGAGTAGTAGAGGATCACCCAACCGACCAGGCTGACGCCCATCAGGCCATAGCGCAGGGCGGGGTTTTCGGCTTCCCAGATCACGCCGCCAAGGGGGCTCCATTTCCACATCAGCAGGCTGAGCGCCGCCGCCGAGAACAGGCAGTAGGTGCTGCGCTCGATTTCCTTGGGGACGATCTTCGTCCACATCCTCTTGAAGCCCTGGCGCGCCATGACGCTGTGCTGGACGGCGAAGACGCCGAGAAGGCCGACATTGATGAGGATGGCCGTCATCAGCGGGGCCGTCGGGGCCGAGTCGATGGACTTGGGCACGCCGATGTTGGCCAGGAAGCCGGCGGTGTAAAGCAGCGATCCGACCGTGGCGGCGTAGCAGATGACGCCGTAGATGAAAAATGCGATTCGTTTCATGATCATCCCTCCCGGGGTGTTTGGTTTTTGGACAAGGCTCATTACCCTGCTCACCAAACCCCTACGAGGAGGGTGGGAGAAACCCGCCACTCGATTGGGAGTTTTTTTCATCCTGAATTCGATCCGGAATAAAATGGGCTCAAAGAGGGGATTTGGGGCCTTTCTTCATCTCTTCGGCGGCCTCAAACCTTCTTCCCTTTGTTTCGCATGGACATCGTCACGGCCCCGACGGCACCCACGAGCAAGGCCGGCGGACAGAGCAGAATCGCGATGAAAAAGCAGACAATACTCGCGCCAATGAGCAGTCCATCCGCAAGTCCTGATCCACCGTCCAACGAGGCAAGGGCATCAAAAACATTATGCAGAATTCCGAACACGATAAAGGCAATGCCCGAGGCGTAGATGAGCCGTCGAAACGGTTGGGCTGATCTCCAGGGGTGAACAAAGGCGAGGACGAGGGACGTGGCCGAAAGGAAGGCCAGCAACAGGCCGGGGGGATTGTCGTCAATACCCACCCAAACGGCGGCAAGAGCGAGCAAAACGCTGGCCGCCAGGAGAATGAAGGTCCGGTTCCTGTTGGGCACCGTCGAAAAAGCCCTCAGCATGACAGCCGCCTTTCGGTTCATGAAGGTAGACCATGGAGTAACTGAAACGAAAAAATCAAAAAACCGCAACTGGCCCGCCATTCCACCCTCGTCAGCCTGGGTCCCTCCGGAAACCCAGGCGGCGGAAACCGAATTCCCTGGAAATAAGAAACCCAAATATCCCGAATTGGTGATAGAGTTCGTCCTTCATCCTTCTGCAACCCAAGCGACCGGCCAGGCCGGGAAATCCAAACGGGGTGCTCATGTCCGCCGTTCTCGAAGTCAAATCCCTGCGCAAGGAATTCGGCGACCTCACGGCCGTCGACGGCATTTCCTTCGACATCCAGGAAGGGGAGATCTTCGGCTTTCTCGGCCCCAACGGGGCGGGCAAGACGACCAGCATCTCCATGATCTGCGGTCTGCTCAAACCCACCGCGGGGGAGATTTTCGTCCAGGGGCGGAGCATCCTGAAAGAGCCGCGCGAGGTCAAAAAACTGCTCGGGGTGGTGCCGCAGGAAGTGGCCATCTACGAGGAACTGTCGGCCAGGGAGAACCTGTCTTTCTGGGGCGGCATCTACGGCATGGGCGGCGGCCCATTGCGCAACCGCGTGGACGAACTGCTCGAACAGGTCGGCCTCGAAGAACGCGCCAAGGAACCCACCAAGAACTTCTCGGGCGGCATGAAGCGCCGCCTCAACCTGGCGCTGGGCCTCATCCACGATCCCAAGCTGATCCTGCTCGACGAACCCACCGTGGGCATCGACCCGCAGGCGCGGCGCAACATCCTCGATGTGGTCAAGTCGATCGTGGCCGGCGGCCGCACCGTTCTTTACACCACCCACTATCTCGAAGAGGCCGAGGAGCTTTGCGACCGGCTGGCGATCATCGACCATGGACAGATCCTGTCCCAGGGCACCGTCGGCGAACTGCAGACCCAGCTGGGGGAAGGCAGCCTGCTGACGGTGCAGGGCACCTTCGCGGCGGCGGTCCTCAGCGAGGCGGTCACGGCGGTCGATGGACTGCTGCCCATCGAAATCGACGACGACCGCGCCATGCTGCTGGTGGCGCGCGACGGACCGGGGGTCAGTCACAGCCTGGAGGGCCTGTTCTCCCGGGGGCTGACCTTCGACGACATCTCCATCAAGGAGCCGAACCTGGAAGACCTCTTTTTGAAGCTGACCGGCCGGGAGCTGCGCAATTGAGGGCCCGGGTCGCATGGATGCCGGAAGGAGGCCCGTCATGTGGGTGCTGATCCGCAAGGACCTGCTGCGCCGCTGGCACAATCCCCTGGCGACCATCGCCATGATCGTGTTCCCCCTGTTCATGAGCCTGGCCATCGGCAGCATCAGCGGCGGCGGCGGCGACGGCGCCAAGTTTCCGCGCATCAAGGTCCTGCTGCAGAACAAGGACACCGGCGGTTTCCTGTCCAACGCCATCATGGGCGCGGCCGGACAGGGCGAGGGCCAGGAGTACCTCGAGCTCGTGCAGGTCGGGGACGAGGGCGACAAGATGATGGAGGACGGCAAGGCCAGCGCGATGATCATCCTGCCCGAGAATTTCACGACCAGGGTCTTCGCCCGCGATCCGGTCGAGATCGCCGTGATCCGCAATCCCGCCGAGGGCATCAAACCCGAGATCGTGGTGCAGGGGGCCGAGGTCCTCGCCACCTATCTCGACCAGGGCGCCCGGCTGCTGGGCGAGGAACTGGGCATCATCAAGGTGATGATGGAGGCCGACAACATTCCCGCTTCGGCCAAGGTCGGCGCGGTGGCCGCGGGCATCACCACCAAGATCGAAGGCGTGGACAAATACCTGTTTCCCCCGCTGATCGCCGTGGGAAGCATCAAGGAAAACGATGAGGAGGAAAAAGCCACCGGCGGCGGCAACGTGTTCGGTTACGTGCTGATCATGACCGCGGTGATGGCGCTGCTTTTCGTGGCCACGCGCAGCATGAACGACATCTTCGAAGAGCACAACAACGGCATGCTCAAACGGCAGCTGGCCACGCCTGTCGGCATCGGGATGATCGTGGGGGCCAAAATCGTGTTCGGGGTGGCGTTCGGCGTCATCGTCCTGACGATCCTGGGTTCCATCGGGTTGGTCCTGCGGTGGATCGTGCCCCCGATCGACCTGGGAGCCGCCGTTCTGCTGGGCATTTCCTTCAGCCTGGCCGCCTGCGGGTTCATGGCCCTGATCCTCAGCCTGGCCCGGAATGAAAAGCAGGCCGGGATCATGGGCTGGCTCATCATCATGGGCATGAGCGCCATCGGCGGCAGCATGATGCCGGTGGACAACATGCCCGCGGCCCTCCAGGCGGCCGCCCAGTACACCATCAACCTGCAGGCCATCGACGGCTTCACGCAGCTGGTTTTCGAGGCCGGAGGACTGGCTGACATCACCGGGAACATCGTCAAGCTGCTGGCCGTCGGTCTGGTGACCACGGCGCTGGCCCAGGTGCTGCTCATCCGGCGGTTCAAGGAGGTGTCGGCATGAGACGCCTTCTTCACCTGGCCGTCCACGACACGAAGCTGTTCCTGCTGGCCCGGGAAAACTTCTTCTTCATGTTCCTGATGCCGGTGATGTTCATGCTGTTCTTCAGCACGGTGATCGGCGGCGGGGGACCGGATGACATCCTGATCTCCCTGCAGGTGATCAACGAGGACACGGGATTCATGGGCGACGTCTTCATGGATCAGCTCGAAGGCGGGAAATTCGAGCTCAGCCGGCTGACACCCGCCGAGGCCGACACCTCCGGCTACATCAGGCGGCTGCGCATTCCGGCCGACTTCACCGCCAAGGTGCTGGCCACCGAGCAGGTCAAACTCGAGTTCACCAAGCAATCCGACAGCAATATCGAATTCGACGCGGCCGCCGACGTGCGGCTGCATCAGGCGCAGGTGGCCTTCCTGGGCGGATTGATCCGCTGGGAACACCAGGCCGGCGCGGCGGTCACGCCTGCCGACGAGGACCGCTTGCGGGCGCTGATCGCCGATCCGCCGCGGGTCACGGTGACCCAGAGCCACGCGGGAACCGGACGTCCGGTGGCCTCCGGGGCCGGCCAGTCGATTCCCGGCATGCTGACCATGTTCATGATCATGACCGTGCTGATCGGCGGCACGCAGAGCCTGACCGCCGAAAAACTCCACGGCACCCTGGCGCGGCTGGCCACCACCCCCATGTCCCGGGGCGAGATCATCCTGGGCAAACTGCTTCACCTGGGCCTGGTGGGCTTCATTCAGGCCCTGGTCCTGATGGCGGCCGGCGAGATGATCGGGGTGGTGGGGCTCTTCGGCATCGAATTCACCTGGGGTCCCCACTGGTGGGTGGTGGCCCTGTTTGTCATCCCCTTCTCGTTCGCGGTGGCGGGGCTCACCCTGCTGATAGGTGGGCTGTTCCGCACGACGCAACAGGCCGAATCGCTCGCCTGGCTCTTCGGGATGGTCTTTTCGGCCCTGGGGGGATGCTGGTGGCCGCTGGAGATCATGCCGCGCACGGCCCAGATGATCGGCTGGTTCACGCCGACCTACTGGTCGATGAAGGCGTTGCACGGGGTGGTGACGTTTGGCGGTGGGCTGGGGGTCATCCTGGGACCGGCGCTGATCGTGACGGTTTTCGGGGTGCTCTTTTCGTGGCTGGGCGCGCGGACCCTGAGGGTAAGCGGCTGACCTACCAGCCCTCGATGTAGTAGTAGTCGAACTTCGTCAGCACTTGTTTGGTGAAGCCCCAGGCTTCGTTGTAGCTCAGGCCGCTGTCGTCCGGGATGACGATCTTGATGTAGAGCTGGTCGCCCAGGCGATCCTTCAGCGCCTTCAGGCGGCGGAACAGATCCACGCGCGTCATGGTTTCCCAGCTGTCCGAGCCGATGTCCTTCAGTTTGTAGGTCAATTCGCCGTCTTCCCGCAGGTACTGCACCGAAGCCACCTGCTTGCCGAGCGAGCTGCGGGCGGGCCGGACCAGTTTCAGGTATTTGTCCTCCAGCGAGGAGAAGTCCTGCCGCTGGCGGGCCAGGGCCAGCTCGAGGTCGCTCTTTTCGTCGCTCAGGGTCAGCAGGGTGGCCTCGTCCTTTTCCAGGCGGCTCAGCAGATCGGCGACCTGCAGGCTCAACTGGCGGTTGGCGCGCTCGGCTTCGTCGCGGATGCCGCCGATCATCGCCTGGGCGCCCTCCAATTCCTCTTCCTTTTCGGTGAGCTGCAGGCGGATCAGCCGGATGTTCTCCTCGAGCTCATTCTTTTCGCCCTCCAGCCGGGCGATGGCCGCGGCCTTGATGTCCAGGCCGGCTTCGAGCTGCTCGGCTTCATCGGTCAGCAGGATGATTTCCATCCGCGCCGAGCGAATCGCTTCCTCGAGATCGGTGTTGCGCACCCTGAGGTCGGCCAGCACCTGGACGTTCGAGGCCAGCCGGGATTCGGCTTCGGCCTGCAGGCTGCGGCTGAGGCGGATCTGGTCGATGAGGTCGGCGTTCTTGATGATGACCACGACCATCGTCAGCATGAACACCATCAGGATCACGGTCATGATGTCGGTGAACGAGGGCCATATCGAGGTGTCGGACGACGGGGACGACCGCTGGGCCCTCAGGTCGGGATAGCCGCGAAACTGGTGCATCGGTCGCCTCCTTTCCTAACGGTTCAGCCGGAAGCCCTCGACCAGGACACTTCGCAGTTCGGCCAACTGGGCCAGTGATTCGTCAAGTTTTCCGCTTTGGGCGTCCTGCCGGGCGATGACCTCGTTGCCCTGTTCGTGCCGCGCCCGGGCCGATTCATCCAGGTGGGCCACGGCCTGCGCGATGCTTCCCAGGCCTTCCCGCATCCCGGCCACCAGCGAGCGCACGTCCTCGACCAGGAGCTTGGTCTGGTGGTTGACCGTCTCGGTCTCATAGGCGAAGTCGGGCACCATGTACATCAGGGCGGCGCGCTCGAGGCGGCTGACCACCCAGGTCTGCAGGTCGATGAATCGGTTGAAGAAATAGGTGAAGAAGAAGTAGCAGACGATGGCCGTGGCGGTGGTCGTCAGGGCGGTGTTCATGCCCAGCAGCAGCAGGCCCATGCCCGAGCCCGGGGCGGCGTTCTGCAGGACGTCGGTGGCTCCGATCAACGCGAAAATCAACGAACTGACGGTGCCGAACACGCCCATCAGGATCAGGACATTGTTCACGAACCGGGGAAACGAAAGCTGCAGCGACTCGCCGGCCAGCATGATGGCCGCGATCGCTCCGTGGTCCACCGGGCCGCCGCCCTCGAACAGGCCCTTGATGGTCTGGTGGCGCTCGATCAGCAGGGAGGGCTCGCCGAATTCGGCCAGCACCTGTTCGGTGGGGTAGCCTTCGGCCCTCCTGGCCATGAACTCGGAGATCTGGGCCTCCTGCCGCGCGTAATACCTGATTCCCCTGAACAACTGCCAGACACCGAGCCCGAACAGGACCAGGATGACCCCGTTGAGGATCAGGGGGCGCAGGTCGCCGAAAAGGACGGCGGCGACCGCGTCGATTTTCCACAGGAAAACCAGAACGGCCACGGCGACCGCGGCCGCCAGGACGATCACCATCTGGACAAGAATCTGTCGGCTTCGCGGGGCCATGCCTGTCATCTTTCGACGGAATGGGGGGTCGAGGTCCGAAACTATGCATACGATAGAGCCAGCCGGGTGTTCCCGCCTGTGTTGGCTTGATTAATGCGGGCCAAAATCCCGCGCATGGCCTAAGATCCAGGCCCATGAAACCCGAAACAAGACAAGGCGATCTGATGACGGCGGCCGCCGCGGCAATCCTCGGCGGAATTTTCTATTTTATCCGTTTCGGCGCCGGTTTCCTGGATCCCGGCCGGGTCGACTGGTTGCTGGGCATGGCGGACACGGCTTTCAATCAGCTTGGCTGGATGTTTTTCCGCAACGACGCCTGGCACTGGCCTCCCGGCCTGATGACCACCTACATGGCGCCCGCCGGCACCACCGTCGGCATCACCGACTCCCTGCCGCTGCTGGCCTTCCCCTTCAAAGCCGTTTCCTTCCTGCTGCCGGCAACCTTCCAGTACGCGGGCCTGTGGCTGCTGATCAACCATTTGCTGATGGCCGTCTTCGCCGTCAAGGTGGCGGGATTGTACCTGCGGCCCCTGGCGCCGCGGTTCCTGGCCGCCGGGATCCTGGTGCTGTGCCCCGCGTGGCTCATTCGCGACGGCCACTTTGCCCTGTCGGCGCACTGGGTGCTGCTGGCGGCGCTGTATCTGTACCTGAAACCGGCGCCCGGGCCCGGCGGCGGCCGGCCGTGGCTGCGCTGGTGGCTGTTGCTGGCCGCCGCGGCCTTGATCCATCCCTATCTGGCGACCTTCGCCTTCCTGTTCCTGCTGGCGGACCAGGCGCGCCGGTGGCTGGTCCAGCACGAAATTTCGGCGGCCCGGGCGGTGGTCATGGTCGGCGTCGGCGCGGGGGTCCTGGTCGGGTTGTGGATCCTGGCGGGATATCTGCGGCCGGGTCATCTGCCGGTGGGGAACCTGCGCGAGGACGCCCTGTGGTCGGCCGGCCCGAACGCGCTGTGGGACGGCGGGGGCCGCGCCCTGCTGCTGCCGGCGCTTCCGCTGGGCGGACACGACCCGTTCGAGGGATTTGTCTACCTGGGGGCGGGGGGATTGCTCACGCTGGTGGCCTTTTTCGCCCTGGGTGGACGCGGCCTGATACCCCTCCTGGCGCGACACAGGCCCCTGGCGGTGGTTCTGCTGCTGTGCGCGGCCTACGCCTGGGGGCCGCGGACCGGCCTGGGTGATCAGCTGTTCCGGGCGCAGGCCCGTTTTCTGTGGCCTCATTTCTACGTCCTGGTGGCCGCGGGCCTTGCGGTCATCGCCCGCTGGGACCGCCCGCGCGGACCCCTGGCCCTGCTGGCCCTGGTGTTCCTGGTCCAGGTCGTCGACCTGGCGCCGCTCTTGAACCGCAAACAGATCTACGAGGCCAAAAAATTTCAGACCCGCCTGCGGGATCCCCAGTGGGCCCGGGCCATGGTAAAGGCGGACCTTTTGCTGACCCTGCCCGCGTCCACGGCCACGACGGTGTACGAGGATGACTTCGTCGACCTGGCCCTGCTGGCCCACGAGGCCGGCGTGCCGACCACGGCGGGTTTTGCCACCCGCAACTACCTTGGCAACATCGTGGAGGCCGAAGACCTGGCGCGGAAGTTCCTTTTCGGCGGCCATCCTGATCCCGGGACGGTGGGCGTGCTGCGGCGGTCCCATTTCGCCGAGATGTTTCCCGATTTCCCGGCGGACCTGCGCTGCACGGACCTGGACGGGTTCCCTGTTTGTTTCGCGCGCGAGGGCGGGTTCCTCCCCGAAAGGGAGTTCCAGGTCGCCGCCGCGGGCCTGGCGCCTTTCCTGGCGGCCAATATGGACAAGACGCTGATCCTGGTCGGCAAGAACGACGCGCGCCGCGCCCTGACCTTCGACGCGGTCCAACTGCTGGCCGGGCAGGGGTCAAAAATCGGCCAGTTGCCCGTCGGGGCCTCCTATGTCGGCATCCTGGTCAGGGGAAAACCTGTGTTCGAGCAAATGAATCCGCAAAGCGCCATCGAGTTGACCGGAGCCCGGAATTCCAGGCTCGGCCCCCTGCCTATCCGCCAGGAATTGACCATCACCTCCAGCGGAACGGCCCCCGGGGGATATGCGTCCCTACGGGTGGCCGGTAAGGAAGTCATGTTCAATCGGGACGGCTTGAACGTGGCCGTTCTCGACAGCGGCCAGAACGTGCTGGCGGTGGGAACCTTTGCCCATCCCCATGATCTTCCCGACCTGGCGGCCGCGACCGGCGGACTGGTTTTCACCCTGGAGCGCGTTCGATGAGTCCCGATACCGGCGAAAAGAAATACACCACCGGCGAGGAAATCGCCCACGCGGTCACCCACGGCCTGGGGCTGCTGTTGAGCGTGGTGGCCTGTTCGGTCCTGGTCATCCTGGCCAGGCAGCGGGGCGACGCCTGGCTGATCACCGCCGTGGCGATTTTCGGGGCGTCCCTGATCGTGCTCTATGCCGCCTCCACCATGTACCACGCCCTGACCCATCCCAGGGCCAAGCGGGTCTTCCAGTTCCTGGACTACTCGGCCATCTACCTGCTGATCGCCGGGTCCTACACCCCCTTCACCCTGGTGACGCTGCGCGGCGGTTGGGGTTGGACCCTGTTCGGGGTGGCCTGGGGGCTGGCGATCACCGGCGCCGTGCTCGAAGTGGCCACGCGCCGCAAGTACAAGGCGCTGTCCATGGCCTTTTATCTGGGGATGGGCTGGTTGATCCTGGTGGCGGTCAAGCCTCTATACGAAGCCCTGGATACCCAGGCATTGATCCTCATGGCCGTCGGTGGGGTGGCCTACACCGGGGGCGCGGCCCTGTACGCGCTGGGAAAATTCAAGTACCACCACGCGATCTGGCATGTGCTGGTCCTCATCGGAAGCGCCTGCCACTTTCTGGCGGTGTACCACACCGTGATCCCCCCGAAGTAGGGCCTGACTTCTACCTGACCAGCATCACTTTTCCCGCACCCCGGGTCTCGCCGCCCTGGACGCGCACGAGGTAGGTTCCTGACGGCAGGGCCCGCCCATCGTCGCCTCGGCCATCCCAGGTCACCGTATGCGGTCCGGCCGTCTGGGCCCCGGTCAGGATCGTGCGGACACGCGCCCCCTGCACATCGTGGATATCGATCAGGACCGGACCCGAACGTGCCAAGGCGTACCGGATGTGGACCCGGGGATTGGCGGGGTTGGGGAACAGGGACAGGATTTCCGTGGCCCGGGGGACGTCCGCCGGGTCGTCCTCCACCCCGGAGGGCAGCATGCCGCGCCGCATGACCATGCGGTAGGCCGCGAACGGCGCCGACTCGTCGAAGGCGGCGGCCGCGTAAAGCCCATTGCCGTCCCGACCCGCCAGGGCGGGGTCGGTTTCCGGGGCCGGTGTGGCCAGAAGAGCCTCGCCGCCCGGCTTGGGGACGACCCCGTCGGCCTGGACCCAACCGCGGTAGACATCCGTGCGGAAGTCCAGAGCGTCGACCGCGACCCGGTTGTCCGTGAACCCGGTCAAAAATTCGACCCCGTCCCAGGCCATGGAGGCCGCGCGCTGGTCTCCGAACCCTTCGGCCAGGGGGAAACCCGTGCCGGGATCCAGGAACTCCAGCGGCGCCCCGATGCGGGTTCCGTAGATATCCCAATCTCCGGACCTGTTGTCCTCCCACGATATCAGGGCCACGTCGCCGCCGGCGATCGCGGGCAAGTGGTGGGCCAGGCCGTCCCCATCCTCGGTCACCGCGAGGGGTCCGATGAGCCCGCCACTGGGCAAGACCAGGGCCAGGGCGATTTCGCCGCCGTCGGTGGTCCCGGAAACCTCCCAGGTGACGAGGAAACTGCCGCCCAGGTTGGCGGTCCGCGGGCCAAGGTTGGGGCCCGTCGCCAGGTTCAGGGCCGGTGTGTCCATGATCGAGCCATCACCACCGACCCGGGTCCCGAACACACCTTCGGGTCGGGACGCGGTGACGAAAAACAGATCCTGGGCGCCGGACACATCAGGGTCACCGCCGTCCAGCAGGACAAGATCATCCCCGTCCAGCACCGTGCCGCTCGGGGTCAGCCGCCGTCCGAGGACCGCGCCTGAAGCCCGGTCACCCCACACGACAAGGTAGTTGGTGCCGTCGAAGGCGCACCGTGGGGGCGACAGGTCCCCTGAGGCCAACATGACCGGCTCCACCAGGAGGGGGTCGCCATCGGGGCCCAGAGGGTGGACCATGATTCGGTTTTCAGCGGAAAGGACGCTGAGATAGGTCAACAGGTAACTGTCGGCGCCGGTGGCCAGGTCGGGGTGAACCTGGGAGGGAGCTCCAAGGCTCACGCAGGCGGCCGTTCCGGGAACAAGGTCGGAAGAGACGGCCGTCCGGAAGACATCGAAGGGGGTCGGCTCGATGCCGGCCACTTCGGCCCAGGTGTGCTGGGTGATGCCGCCGCCTATCGAGGCGAAGGGACCTGGCACCAGGCCCAGGTCGACGCCGCCCGGATCAAGGACCGCGCCGCCGGCGGAAACCCGGCCCATGGCCAGGGTGCCGTCGGACCAGCCGACCCGCCACTGGACCCCATCCCACACGGGCTCGGCGGCCAGATACAGGTCGACAGGAAGGATACCGGAAAGCGGAACCCCATCACCGTCGAGGGAGGTCCCGTCGGGCATGACGCGGGCGCCGATGACCTGGCTGCTGACCCCGGAGATATAGAGGTTCCAGGCCAGATAGTACATTCCGTTGCCGGCGGCAATGCCGGGTTGGCGGTAGTAGCGGGTTTCGGATTGCATCGCGATCCTGACCAGTTCCAACGGATAGCTGTCCAGGGGAACGAGGTCGTCATTCAGCCGCAGGCCGAAGATCCCGTAATCCCAGCTGTCGAAGTAGCCTTCGAAGACCGCCATGTAGACACCGTCAGCGTAGGCCATGCCGCCCTTGTAGAAGAAGGAACAGCAGGAGGGGGAGTAGAGGGGGTACGTACTCTGGACCACGGTGCCGTCGGGCCGGACGCGCAGGCCGATCAGCCGGACCTTCGTGCCCAGGCCCTGGATATACTGGTCGGCGACGATGAGAGCCCAATCGGTCCCGTTGCCCGTGGCGGCAAAGAGATGGTCCCCGGAGGTGCCGAGGGTTGTGCCGCCGTCCCATAGAAGGAAGGGAACCGGATCCAGCATCTCGCCGGAAGGTGAAACGCGCAGGGCCTCGATCTTGGGCGTGGCGTATTGCAGGTAGGGCTCGGAACCCGTCCAAAGCACCAGCCAGTTCGTTCCGTTCCACACGACGACCGGATCATACTGATCGCCCGGGGCCTGGGTGATCACCAGGGGGGTGGTGTCGATCAGGCTGCCCGCGGCGTCCAGACGCGCAGCGTAGATGTCCCGGCCGCTGCCCGAGGCGGCGCCGCCGGCAGGAACAGCCGTCCGCTCGTCGGTCCACACGATCAGGTAGAGGTCGCCCCCCGCGGCGATGGCGGGGTCCGTCTGGTCGCCGCCGGCCGGCCCGGTCGCGACATCCCCCGGCAGGCCATACGGCAGGCCCGGCTCGGGGGGCTGGGCCAGGGCCGTTCCCCAAAAGAGAAGGATCAGGATCATGGTCCCGGTCCCCAGGATGGCGGCCCTGATGGTCGAATGTGGAATCAATACTTGTTCGGGTAGCGAGCTGGACATGGTCGGACCTCCCCTTTCCCTCGGCCGACGCAGGAAACGATACCGGAATCACGAGCCATTCAGGCCAGTGGGCGCCAACCAACACCTTTCTGTTAGTCAAGCATCGGAAAACACCGAATCAGCCGCCACCCCCATTGGAAATGATAAAAATCATCATTATCATATTAATTGTATAAGTGGTGGCTTTGAAATTGTGTCCGGCCCTGGCGCCGGAGGTTTCATCAAAAAGAGGACCCCCGGGGGGTCCTCTTTTTTACCTTTTGTCCTCCTGGTAGGGGCAGGCGGACGGGCCCGGCTCAAGTATTTTCCATTCCTTGCCGATAAAGCCGGCACGGGCCCAGGCCCGGGAAAGGACAACTCCATGAAACGATTCCTGGCCCTGGTCGGCGCCAGCATCGGCAGCATGATCGGTTGGTGGCTCGGAGCCCGCGTCGGTTTGGCCACCGCTTTTCTTATCAGCACCCTCGGTTCGGGGGTGGGGTTCTACTACGGAGCCCGCTTCGCCCGGGAGCACCTGCCGTAGGCGCGGCCCGGACACGATCCAAATAGGCACCATCTATCCCTTGAACCCGTATCCGCGGGCCATCATCACGGCCAACAAGGGAATCGCCAGCAATATCACCATCTCGATTTTCAGAAGGATCCCCACAGCCCCGGGGTAGACGGCTTTCCCGTCACTCGGGGTCATCCTGTTTTTTATGAAGGTGATGGTGGGGTATATCGAAAGCAGGACGATAAGGACAAAAAGGGTGATCTTGACGTGGAAAAGGCCGTTTTTCATGTAGTAGGAAACCGGTTTGCCAAAGATGAAAAGCCTCATCAACCCCGTGCCCAGCATGACGAGGGCCGATGCTCCGAACACCGCGTCGATTCGGGCCAGGCGCCGGGCCACGGTTCCGGCGACCTCGGTCCGGTAGAGAAACATCTCCAGGGAAAGGGCCGAGGCCATGGCGGCGAAGGCCGCATAGTGAAGATAACTGATGATGACTTCAGGCATGATGACTCCTGGACGGGGTTATGGGTTCCCCACATGCTCGTGCTGTTCGGTTGATTTGGCCAGGGCCATTTTCGGTGGAGCCTACCGGATCAGCTGCATCTTGCGGGTCAGGGTTTCACCCTCGGCGCTCAACCGGCAGTAGTATTGACCGCTGGCCATCCCGGCCCCCCGGTCATCCCGCCCGTCCCAGGGTACGGAATGTCGTCCGGCGGTCATCCAGCCATCCTGCAGGGTCCGCACCCGTCGCCCGGACAGGTCAAATATCTCGAGCCGGGCATATCCGCCCCGCGGCAGTTCAAAGGCGATGGCCGTGGAGGGGTTGAAGGGGTTCGGAACATTGGCCTCGAGTACCGGACGGGCCCGCGGCGTCGCGCCGTTGTCCACGACCGGGACCGGGGACATCAGCGGCCGGGAATAGACTCCGTTGCCGTAGGTGGAAAGAACCAGTGTCCGGTCCGCGGCCGACACGTTCAGGTCCATGGCCACGACCGCTTCGGGCAGTCCATCGTTCAGGGCGAACCAGGTGCCGCCCCCCGAGACCGAGGCGAAGACACCCAGGTCCGTGCCCACGTAGATGTTGTCCGAGTCGAGGGGATCGACCGTCACCGCGGAGGTCGGCACATCGGGCAGGGCCGCGCCGATGTCGGTCCAGGTGTCGCCCGCGTTGGTCGAGCGGAACACGTGACCGGTGCCGAAACCCGAGAACGTCACGTAGACCGTCAGATCATCCGACGGGTCGATGGCCAGACCCACCGCATAGCGGTCGGGCAGGCTGCCGGTCACGTTCTGCCAGGTGTCGCCTCCGTCGAGGGTCCGGAAGACACCCGCCCGATAAATAGTGGGCGCGGTGGTGGCGTAGGCCACGTCGCTGTTGGATTGCGATACCGCCAGGGCGAGCGCGGGATTGCCGTCCAGGCCGACGCCCTGGTTGGTCGCCTGCCAGGAGTCTCCTTCGTCGAGAGACTTGAGGATGATGGAGCGCCCGGCATAAAGCACATCCGGGGCCGCGGGCCCCCCGGTCACGTAGGGGGCGATGAAACCCGCCTGGCCGTAGTTGGGGGGGCTGATGTCCGTCCAGTTGGCGCCCCCGTCACGGGACCGGACCAGGTACAACTCCTGGGCCGACCCATAGAGGACCTGATCGTCGGCGGCGTCGATTCCCGTCCAGGATCCGTCGCCGCCGATGACCCGCGTCCAGGCCGCGCTGCCGGTGTAGATGGCGGTCGAATTGTCCTGCATGCCGCCCAGGGCCAGCTGGGGGTTGGTTTGCGAGACACTGACCCCGGCATAGAACTGCTGGGTCTGGTAGCCGCCGTTGCAGCCCTTGAAAGTGCTGCCGCCGTTTGTCGTGCGGAAAATGCCGCCGTCATTGGCGAAATAGATGATCTGGCGGTTGGTCGGGTGGAACAGGATGTCGTGATGATCGGCGTGGGAATAACCGCCGGGTCCTTCGGGTCCGCCGACGGGAACCTGGCCGAAGTACCAGATGGCCCAGTCCGATATCTTCACCAGGGACGCGCCGGAATTGTACGATCTCCAGATGTCGATTCCCGCAGTGAACACGGTGCCGGGGTCGTCCGGATGCACGGCCACATCGTGGGCGAACCAGCCCTGGTACTTGGCGTAATCCGTGGTCGAAACCCGGGCCCAGGTGGCCCCGGCATCGTTCGATTTCACCAGCCAGGTGGCGTCGAACCCGAGCCCGCCGTTGCCGACGCTGGCGTAGATCACGTCGGGCTGGGATTCGCACAGCGACAGCATGGCCTTACCCTGGTAGTCGACCGGGACCACCGAGTACGGCAACACCGAATTCCAGGTGGTGCCCCCGTCGGTGGTGCGGTAGAGACGGGTTCCCGGGCTGCCCAGGTTGCCCGCGGCGATCACGACCGTGTCGGACCGCAGGGGATGAATGACCAGATCGGTGACCATCACCGTGGGGTCCACCTGGGTCCAGGAGACCCCGCGGTTGGTCGACTTGAAGGTCCCGATGGAGGTGCCGGCCCAGACCACGTTGGCGTCGGTGGGGTCCACGCGGACCACCTGCACGCCGCGCTGCTGTTCGTAGGACCAGTCCAGGGATTTGCTCCAGGTCACCCCTCCGTCCGTGCTCCTGAGAATCCCGATCCCGAAACTGCCCCGGGTCAACCGCTCGGTGATGCCGCCCTGGGTGTCGTTGTAGGAGTAGACCTCGCCCGTCCCGATATACATGGTGTTGGAGTCGCCCGGCGCGAACGCGATGGAACCGACGCCCAGCACGGGAAAGCCGGTGGACATGTATTCCCAGGCGGCGACCCCGACGCCGCCGGTGCGGCTGCGCCACAGGCCCCCGCTGGCGGAACCGGCGTAGAGGGTGTTGGGATCCTGGGGGTTGAAGGCCAGGGCCAGGGTCCGGCCGCCGATGTTGTGCGGGCCGAGGGCCTGCCAGGCGCCGGCGCCGGCCTTTTCGAAGGCTTCGGCGTTGCGCAGGGAGCGTCCCTTGGCAAAGGCCTCGGCATAACCCGAACGCGGGAGGTCGGGTCCCGGATAGGACCGCTGGGCGGCCATGAACTGCATGGCGCGCATGGCCCCGGGGATCCGGGGTTCGGCAACCCGCTCCCGGACCGGAGGGCCGGCAAACAGAAAAACGGTACCGACGATCAACAAACCGGAATGGTGGCGCCATCTCATGACATATCCGTTTCATTTCCCAGGTGAAGTCCCAGGGTGAATGTACGGATTAAAGGTCGCCGGGTTACGAAATGCGTTTCCCGAAGGGCGTCAGGGCCAATGAGGCCAGTTTGAAATGTTGCTTGGCGAAGGGGATGCCCACGATGGTGATCCCGAACAGGATCCCGAACACCAGGTGGGTCAGGGAGATCCAGATCCCGCCGATGAGGATCCAGATGATGTTCATCACGATGCTCAAGAATCCCGAGGAAGAGGGGCTGTCGGTGACGGTCTTGCCGAAGGGGGTCAAACCCAGCACCGACAGCTTGATGCACTGCACGCCGAAGGGTATGCCGATGATGGTCACGCACAGCAACAGCCCCGATACGAGGTATTCCAGGAAGATCAGAAAGCCGCCGAACACGAACCAGATGATGTTTCCCAGAATACCCAAGGGTTCCCTCTTTCTTTCCTCATGTCGGGCCAGGTGGTCCGACCCCGCCTAGAAATACCAGTTGAACTGGGCGGTGAAGTTCGTGAAATCGAAATTTCCGTCGCCCACGTCAATGGTGTTGTAGTCCACGGCCACGCCCAGGGCGAAGGTCCGCGTCAGGCGAAATTCGTATCCGCCGCCAATGCCGAAGGAACCGCCGTTGTCGCTGACACTCAGGTTTTGGCCCCCGATATCGGCGGAAACTTCGGCCGTGCCGCTGCCAAAGCCGGCGCGCAGCAGCCAACCGGTGGCTCCGGGATACCAGGTGAAGTTCAATTTATAGGAGGAGAGCGTCAAGTCCGCACCATAATCGGTTTCACCGACCCACGCGGTCGATTCCAAACCCGCCACGAACTGGTTGCTGAAGGCCCAGCCCAGCCGGAAAGAGCCGGCGCCGCCGCCGAAGCTGTCGCTGCCGCCCTGGTCGGCGTTGGCCGAGGCGCTTCCCCCGCCGACGTTGAAACCGATCATGAATCCGTCCCGGTGATTGGGCCAGGTTTCGGCGGATGCCGGAGCCGCCGCCAGGAGAACCGCCAGCAGGATCAGAAGGCCGGTGCGAAATTTCATGAAAGGACCTTTCGTTTGTCGGGAATCATCTGTCGTCCCCATCAACGGGAACAGGAAGTCCTGAATCCTCAGGCGCGGCCGAGTTTGACAACCCATTGGTCTGCGGTCAACGGGGATTCTGCCTTGCGCCGGCGGCGGACCTGACACAAAATCAAAAGAAACGACCCTTTCGGCGAGGAGCCGCCATGGACCCCGATTTCCGCCCATTTGTCATCTGCGCGCCCGGCGAACGTCCCGGCAAGCCCCGGGCCCTGGGCACGCGCGAGGGTGTGGGCGACCGCATGCGCACGGCGGCCTTTGCCGAGCTGCAGGCCATCCAGGCGTTTGGTTGGGCGGCGGAGCATTTCCAGGATGCGCCGGAGGGTCTGCGCGCCAGCTGGCGGGCCCAGGTTGCCGATGAGACCCGGCATTACGAAATGATCGCCCGCCGCATGGAGGAACTGGATCTTCCGTTGACAGGGCGGCCGGTGTCCACGGCCCTGTGGTCCTCGCTGATGGAGTGCGCCACCGGCAGGGATTTTTGCATCAGGATCGCGGCGGCCGAGGAGCGGGGGCGCCAGGCCGGGGTCAAGCTGATGAAACACCTGGAAAAAACCGACCCCGAAACCGCCGCGGTGTTCGCGGAGATCGCCGCGGACGAAGTGGCCCATGTCGCCCTGGCGGCCATCTGGTTCGACTGGACCCCGGAATAGTCGGGGGCGGGTGATCCTCAGGTCTTGCGGCGGTTCAGGAAGGCCCTGACACGATTGAGAAGGCGCGAGGGGGAAAAGGGTTTGCGCAGCAGGTCGACGTCCTCCAGGGAAAATCCCTGGCGTTCGAGCACCTCGTCGGTGTAACCGGACATGAACAAGGCCGACAGTCCCGGGATCCGTCGGCGCAGCATGCCCGCAAGTTCGGGCCCGTTCATGACGGGCATGATCACGTCGGTCAGGAGCAGGTCGAAGGACCAGCCGAGATTTTCGGCCAGGTCCAGGGCCTCCTGGCCATTGTTGGCGACCGTGACCCGGTAACCCTCTTTTTCGAGGGTCTTGGTGATGAGCCGGCCGGCGGCCGCGTCATCCTCCACCACCAGGATGTGTTCTCCCCCCGGAGTGGGGTCGACGGCCAGGACATCCGGATCCCCGGACTCGGCCAGCGGCTCGCTTGACTCCGGCAGCAATATTTCCAGAGTGGTGCCGCGCCCCTCGTGGCTGACGATCCTCACGTCCCCGCCGCTCTGCTTGATGATGCCGTAGACGCTGGACAACCCGAGCCCCGTGCCGCGGCCCGGTTCCTTGGTCGTGAAAAAGGGTTCGAAGGCCCGCGCGATCACTTCGGCATTCATGCCGGCGCCGGTGTCGGTGAATTTCAGGGAGACATAACACCCCTTGGGCAGGTCCACGCCGCTGCCTCCCTGCCGGACCCCGCGGGTGGCCTTGATGGTCAGGGTGCCCCCGTCGGACATGGCGTCCCTGGCGTTGGCCACCACGTTGAGGATGACCTGTTCCAACTGGCCCGGATCCACCTTGACCGGCAGGATCACCGCGGGTGTTTCCAGGATCATCTCGACGTCTTCCCCGATCAGCCGCTGGATCATGCCGGTCAAGCTGCCGACAACGGCGCCCAGGTCGATGACTTCCGGTTTGAGGTCCTGCTTGCGGCTGAAGGCCAGCAGCTGGGCGGTCAGGGTGGCGGCTTTTTCACTGGCGCGGACGATCTCCTCGGTGTCGCTCACCATGTCGGGATCACCGGCGACCCCCTCCTTCAACAATTCGGCGTAACCCATGATGGCCACCAGGATGTTGTTGAAGTCGTGCGCGATGCCTCCGGCCAGCTTGCCCACCGCCTCCATCTTCTGGGCGTGGCGGAGTTCCTCCTCCAGCCGCTTCCGTTCGGTGATCTCACGCCAGACCACGTGAAGGACGATGCGTTCCCCGTCCGGGACCGAAGTCAGCAGCACCTCGACCGGAAAGACCTCACCGTCGGCCCGCTGGTGGCTCCATTCGAACCGATGGCTGCCCTTGGCGAACGCGATGGCCATCATGTCGTTGGCCTTTTCGTAGGACAGCCGGCCGTCGGGCTGGAATTCGGGAGATAGTTCGGAGGGGTGGGTCTGGAGAAGCTCTTCGCGCGTGGCGTAGCGCAGCATTTTCACCGTGGCGTCATTGCAGTCGACGAAGGTGTCGCCGTCGATGATCAGGTTGGCGTCGGCGGACCGCTCGAACAGTTCGCGGTAGTTGGGCAGGCCCCCTTCGTCCTTGAACCGGGCGAGCTCCGCCTTGAGATCCTGCACCTGGCGCCGAAGCTCCTGGTTTTCGACCGAACAGTCGTTCTTTCGCAAAAGGTCCAACCTTGGACGGTGGTTGAAAGCCTTCATTCAGGGGAAAGCTCGTTGGATTCAGGGCACAGGATAAACGAATCCCTTCCGGTGGGCCACGGCAATTCAGCAACATGGTGCCGCCATGGCCCAATGACGGTATATTCTGGTGCTGATACTTGAACCGTTCCCCCAGGCTTCGGACGGACCTCTTGGAAAAACCCAAAAAAAACCTGATCGCCGACCCCATCCCGCAGTTGATTCGCCAGCTGGCCATTCCCGCGTCGGTGGGCATGTTCTTCAACACGATGTACAACGTGGTGGACACGTTCTACGCGGGACGGCTGTCGACCGAGGCCTTGGCGGCCCTGTCGCTGACCTTTCCCATCTATTTTGTCCTGCTGGCCATGGGCATGGGCTTTTCGACGGGGGCGACGGCCCTGATCGGCAACGCCCTGGGCCGGGATGACCAGGAGGAGGCGGCGCGGACCGCCAGCCAGGGTCTGGTCCTGAGCATCCTGCTGGCGGCGGTGGTGGTGACCGCGGGATTCCTGGCCTCGCCCGCCCTGTTCCGTCTGCTGGGGGCCCAGGAGCAGTACCTGGAAATGTGTCTCCAGTACATCCACGTGATCCTCTGCGGCAGCGGCATCACCCTTTTTGTTTTCATGTTCAACGGAATCCTGAACGCCCAGGGGGACACCCATTCGTTCCGGGATTACCTGATGGTGGCGACGGTGGCCAACATCATCCTCGATCCCTGGTTCATGTACGGCGGGTTGGGGCTGCCGGCCATGGGCGTGCGGGGCATCGCGATGGCCACGGTGCTGGTGCAGATCTTCGGCGGAATCTTCCTGGGCCTGCGCGCGCGCCGCACCGGCCTTCTGTTCCGCAGCAGCGGCGCGGTCTGGACGCCCGACCGCCGGGTGCTGAGGGACATCGTGGGGCAGGGCGTGCCGGCCAGCCTGAACATGATGACCGTGGCGATAGGCATCTTCATCATCACCTATTTCCTGAGCGGTTTCGGCAAGCAGACCGTGGCTGCCTACGGGGCCGCCACCCGCATCGAACAGATCGTCCTGCTGCCCGCCCTCGGACTCAACGTGGCCACCCTGACCCTGGCGGCCCAGAACGGCGG
>Ga0210065_1000028_pt1 | contig 48200 bp, 33 predicted proteins | sample Muzzi_PWB_D1_FD_185533 | JGI IMG/M metagenome (GOLD analysis project Ga0210065, IMG submission 185533) | Wetland microbial communities from San Francisco Bay, California, USA, that impact long-term carbon sequestration - Muzzi_PWB_D1 (SPAdes) | ecosystem: Environmental > Aquatic > Marine >... | reverse complement strand
GGGTTTCCTCGTAATCCTCGAGCAGTTCCAACCGCCAGTCGAGAAGCTTCCGCTTGAAGTACTCGCGCTGGTTGGCATTCATGAATTCCTCGTCGGGCGAGGGACGGTAGTTCGGGGGCAACTTCAAACCCATGGACATTTCCTCCGGATGTTCGGTCGGGTTTTTGGGATGGCGGAATATAGAGGCACAACGGCAGGAATGCAACGTCTCAAGGGAAAAAACCGACAGGGGGCCGGAAAAGGGGGAAGGGGACCGGGGGGCGCGGCAAGGCCCCCCGGTCCGGGATCATGTCCAACTACTTGAGCAGGGTCATCTTCCTCTGCTGGACAAAGTCGCCGGCCACGAGACGGTACATGTAGATGCCCGCCGCCGCCGTCCTGCCGCCATTGTCCTTGCCGTCCCATTCAACCAGGTTGGGCCCGGCGGGGCGGCTCTCGTCGACCAGGGTCCGGATCAGGCTTCCCTTCACGTCGTAGACCTGTAATTCCACCGGGCCGGAACGATCCAGGGTGAACGCGATGGTCGTCTTGGGGTTGAAGGGGTTGGGATAGTTCTGGTCCAGGGATACCGCGGCCGGCAGATCGCCCACACCGGACACGTAGTCGAAGCTGACGTTGATGTTGTCGACGGCCCAGCCCCAGGCCGTGACCGCCTGGTCGGCGTACATCCGGAACCGCAGCAGGATCACGTCCCCGCCGGCGTAATGCTGGGTCAGGTCGATGGTCCGGGTCCGGTACATGGTGGCGTTGCCGCTGCTGAAGCTGTTGTAGGCGTTGAGCCAGGCGGTCTGGTCCCGGGCGTCCCAGGCACCGTCAAGCGCGGACCAGTTGACCCCGTCAAGGGACGCCTCGACCGTCACGTAATCCCAGAAATCGGAGTCCCCGTAAACCGAACCCGGCTCCCCGGGTTCGACGATGGCCACCTCGTCGAAGCTCAGTTGGCTGCCCCCGGAAATCTGGATGGGCACCAGCAGCCGGGAGACAGGGGCGGAGTCGTTGGCATAGTCGTGATAGGTGTGCAGGGCCCCGTCGCTGAAGCCACCGGGGACCGCCCAGAACATGTCCGTTTTATCGAAATCGTCGGCGTCGCTGCTGTTGTTGAAATCGTTGGTGTAGGTCATGACCGGCGTCACCACCGGAATCACGTCGACCTGGCGGGTGATGGAGTCGAAGGTATTCCCGCCCTTGAAGCCGCGGGCGAAGGCCGTGCGGGTGGCCGGGGTCGTGACGCTCAGGCTCAGCGCCTGGACCTCATTGGCGGTGTTGGGCCCGAAGGTTACCTCCAGCGAGCCGTCGACCCAGACCTGCGTCGAGTCGTATTCGCTGCGCAGGGTGAACGCCATTTCCAGGTTGCCCGAAGGGGCCTGCACCATCGAATCGAACAGCGGATTGAAGGTCAGGAAATCGTCCAGTTCGGGAATGGTCGTGGTCCAGATGCCGCGGCCGTGGGTGCCGATGATGATTTCATCCTCGACGGCGTTCAGGAACCAGATGCCGACCCCGGGCAGGCCGTTGTTCGCCAGGGCCCAGGTGGCGCCCCCGTCCAGCGATTCGATCAGGCCGATTTCCGAGCCCACCCAGATGTGGTTGGGATCGTTGGGCCAGACCAGCAGGTCGTACACGGCGACATCAGGGAATCCGTTGGTGCTGACGCTGCCGCTGCCGAAACCGCTGATGTCGGTCCAGGTCGCTCCGAGGTCGGTCGTCTTGAGGACCTTGGGCCTCTCGGCGAACGAGAACAGCACGAAGGCGGTGTTGGCTTCGGTCGCGTGCGTCGCCAGTCCGGAAATACCACCCATGGTGGCGTCGGGATAGACCGAGGTGCCGGTGAACGAGGCGCCCCCGTCGGTCGAAACGCTGATCTTGCCGTTGCTGTCCATGCGGGCGCCGGCCCAGACGATATCGGGGTCGGCCTTGGACACCCTGACGTCCATGAAGGAACTGAGGGGGCCCCAGTCCGCCGCGCTGATGGTGGACAGGTTCCAACTGGCGCCGAAATTCGTCGAGCGCCACACACCCGAGGCGCCGGCCGCGAACACGACGTCGGGTCGCTGCCAGCTCTTGCCTATCTTGGTGATGAAGGGCGCGGCGCTGCTGCCGGTGTCGGTAAGGCCGTTGGTGGCCGAACTCCAGGTCTGGCCCCCGTCGACCGAGCGCTGCAGGCCGTTGAATTGCGAACCGCCCATGATCTTCAGGGGATCGTCGAAATGCCACGAGGTCTCGTAGCCGTCGCCGCCGATCTGCTGGACCCATTCCGAGCTCGCGTCCGGATCGAGGGGCGAACGCCAGGTGCTGTTGTCCTGCATGCCGCCGATGTAGGCGCTGGCGCCGGGACGCTTGTCCACGCCGTAGAACTGGGTGGTGACCATGCCGGCAATCGGCATGGTGAAGTTCGAAACCCCGCTGCTGGTGCGGGTCACGCCGCCGTCGTTGGTGCCCAGCAGGTACCAGCCGCCGCCTGAGGGCTGGACGATCTGCAGGTAGTGGTGGTCGGGGTGGGGGAACCAGTAACTGGCCAGGGTAACGGTGTTGCGGATGTCCGAGCCCACCGAGGAGAAGGTGATGCTGTAGAGCTCGGGGCCGCCCACGTAGACGATCCTGGGGTCGGTGGGGTGGCAGATGATGGTGTTGTCGTACCAACCCTGGGCGCCCAGCCAGTTGATGTCGCTTCCGGATTCCTGGGTTTCCGTCCAGGAAGCGCCTCCGTCCCAGGAGGCCCACAGTTCCGCGCCGTTGGCGCCCTCGGCCGAGGCGAAGAGGTAGTCCGTGTTCACGGGGGAGATGGCCAGCTCGAACCGGCCGGAAAAATCGGTGATCCCGGAATTGATGTAACCCCAGGTCAGCCCCCGGTCGGTGGATTTCAGGATGCCGCCGCCGACGACCGCGCCGTACTGGATGTCCCAGTCGGTGGGGTCGGCGATCAGCTGGGTCACGCGGGGGCCGCCGGATTCGGTGTGGACCGGGGTCCAGGTGGCGCCGCCGTCGGTGGAACGGAAGATGTTGGTCTCGGCGGTGACGGTTGTCTTGTAGCGCCCGACGGTGGTCGAGACGACCAGCGTGTCGGGGCTGTTGGGGGAGACGATGATCCGCGACACGTTGTTGAACCGGGCGTCGCCGGTGGTGGCGGCCAGCGGGGTCCAGGTTTCGCCGCGGTCGAGGGACTTCAGGATCCCGTTGCCGTTCATGGTGTCGATGTTGTAGTAGCTTTCGCCCGTCCCCGCGTACATCACGTTGTTGTCCGACGGGGCCATGGCGATGGACTGGATGGCCAGCGAGGGGACCTCATCGGTCAGCTCGCGCCAGTTGGCGCCCTCGTCGTCGGTCTTCCAGACGCCGCCGCCGACCGCGGCGATGTACCACGTGCCTCCGGTGGGGTCGATGGGATCGACGATGATGACGCGGGCGCGCCCGGCGACGTTGCCCGGCCCGCGCTGGTTCCAGATCAAAGACTTGTCCGCGTAGCGCACCGACTGTTTGGCCTTGGCCAGTTCGCGGAAACGGTAGCCGGGCACGTAATCAGGGAAGGCGCGGTCGCTGGGAACCTTCATGTCGTACAGGACCTTGGCGAACTGGTCGGGAAATCCGGGCTGGGGCTGGTCGTTGCGCCAGGCATCGAGGCGGTCCAGCTTGAGCTGGAGTTTGAGGGCGCGGCTTGATCCGGGTTCGGCGTGCAGCAGGGCTTTTTCCAGTTGGGCCTGTTGCTGGTTGGCCCACGGGGCGTCCTGGCGTTCGTTCGGGGAAGAGACGGTCAGCAGCAAACCGGTGGTCAGGGCGGCGGCGACAACGGCAAGCAGAAGGGGGCGGTTCATCGATGCTCCTCGATTAATGAGAGGGGGGTTCGGGCGAACCCGGGCGCATTACCCTAATCCCTAAAGTAACGGCCGGTTTTGCCATAAGTTTATCATGATTGATGTTTGGTGACAATAAAGGAGGGGCAAAATCTGGACCCCGTCCCGGCCGCAGCCGGGACAAGGTCCCTGGAATCAAGGGATTGAAGCCTATCGCTGGGCGTTTTTGACCATGGAAAAAAGATCATCTTCCATGGCCCGGACGGTGGCCTCTGGACCGGTCAACTTGAAGAACACGCTGCCCTGGGGGCCCTCGAGGACCAACCCGACCAACCGGTAGCCCGGCAGGATTTCCCCGCCGCCGCCCATGGGCCGCCCCCCGCCGGACTTGTAACTGCCGTTAAGGGAAACGAGGTGGCCGGGCATGCCGTTGGCGGTGAAGGTGCTGAACTCGGCGTTGCCTGCGGGGTCGCCGCCATCAGGCAGGGTCATCTGGCCGACCCAGCGATCCAGATTGGCTTCCACACCGCCGCCCGATTCGGGGCCGAAGTAGAACACGTTGACTTCACCTTCGGCTGTGTCGCCGTCGACCGGGGACATCCTGAGTTGGGCCTGCCGCATGCCGCTGGCGCCAATGTCATTCCAGGACCCCGGCGGAGTGAAGGTCACCCCGGCAACAGTGATGCCACTTCCCTGAGGAGTCGAGGATTCGTCGTGCTGGATGTTCGGGGGTGCGTCAGCCGCGCTTTTTCCGGTCTGGGCCTGCTGGGCTTTCTGATCTCCGCCGCCGCAGCCGGCCAGGGCGATCAAGACAACCAGGGCCATCCCGGAAATAATACGTGACCTCGCGATTTTGAATGTAATTTTCATGTGGACCACAATAATAGACGCCGGGTTGTGTTACAACCCTTGGAAGAAAAAAATTTTGGGGTTATCATCCGCCGGCCCCACGGTGGCCGCAGGCGTCGCCTTACCTCAAAACTGGAGCTTTCCCGTGAACAAGATCCATTTGTCCCGCCGGACCTTGCCCCTGATTTTTGTCGCGCTCATGTCCCTGGTGATCGCCGCCGGTTGCGCCGGCAACCGTCCGGCGCCGAAGTCGGCATCCCCCGCGGCGGCCTCCGGGGGCGGCGCCATCGCCGCGGCTCCCGATTCGGTCCGGGACATTCCGGGGTTTTCGGGCAGCATCTACCGGGATGGCCGCACCTTTATCGGGGGTCAGCCGGACCAGGAAGCGCTGCGGGCCCTTCCCGTGCACGGGGTGACGGCGGTGATCAACCTGCGCACGCCCAAGGAAATGGCGGACACAAGCCGGGTGGACTTCGACGAGGCCGCCCTGGTGGACAGCCTGGACCTGGATTATGTGGAGATTCCCCTGGGCGGGAAGGACCATCCCTATGATCCGGCGGCGCTGGAAGCCTTCGGGTCGGCGATGGAGCAGCATACCGGGCCGGTATTGGTACACTGCGCCAGTGGATGGCGCGCCAGCCAGATGTGGGCGGCCTATCTGGTGCGCTACCAGGGCTGGGGCGTGAGCGAGGCCTACCAGCGGGGTCAGGAGATGGGCATTGGCCTCACCCCGTTTTCCAAACTTCTGGACATCAGGACGAAGGTGGTCGAAGACGGGTCCTAGTGGGCGCGCGCCGCGGGTCCTGTCGGATATTGATGAAGAGGGCCCGGGATTCCGGGCCCTCTGGTTTATGGCCGTCTTGTTTTATTTCACAAGGACCATGCGCCGGGTCTGCTCGAATTGCGGGCCTTCCATCCGGTAGAAATAGACGCCCGCGGCAACCGGTTGGCCGGCCTGGTCGCGTCCGCGCCAGACGACCTCGTGGCGCCCGGCAGATTCCATCTCGTTGTTCTTCAAAACCGCGATCAGGCGGCCGGATATGTCAAAAATCCTCAAAGATATCCTCGCCTCGGTCGGCAGATCGAACCTGATGGTGGTCATGGGGTTGAAGGGGTTCGGAACGTTGTCGTGCAGGGCGAACCTGGCCGGCAGGGCCTGGCCCTCGACGGCCGAGACGGTCTCCGGAGCAACCGGAGCGCTGATGTTGCCCGAGAGATCCCGCGCCGCGACCTGGTAGAAGACATGGAAAGGGCTGACGCCTCCCATTTCGGCTTCCGGATGGAAGTACCCCGAAACACCCACGGTCACCAGGAGGTTGTCGGGGCCGGCCACAAAACCTTCCGTCAGATCACTGTAGACCAGATAGTCCGCCAGGTCCGACTCGGGATTGTCGTTCCAGACGAGGTCGTTGCCCAGGTGGCCGTAGGCCATGGCAAAACCGGTCGGAGCGGCCGGCGCGATGTTGTCCTCGCAGTACCCGCGTCCGGCAAGCCCCAGCTGGTAGTTCTGCTGGATGTCGCCCGGGGTCAGGGCCCGGGTGTAGAGGGCGACTTCGTCCAGGGAGCCCTTGTAGAAATATCCGGGGGTGCCGTTGTAGGCCATATACCCGAGCCCCAGGGTGGTCGTGGCCTCGAACCCGGCGGTGTAGTCGTAGGGGGACGTGCCGACCAGATTTCCGTCCACGTACAGCCTGTTTTCATTCAGGTTGTCATCCCTCACGGCCACCAGGTGGTGCCAGTTCCCGTCCCGGATGGAAGCCTGTCCCGTGGTGGCCACCCCGTTCTTGTTGGTGTCCAGCAGGTTCCAGGTGGGCACGCCGCTGTTGTTCACGCCCAGCCACCAGTGGGGGTAGCCGCCGCCCTGGTCGCGGCCGATCATCACCTGGTTGTTCCCGGTGCTTTCGGTCGTTTTGGCCCAGATTTCGATGGAGAAATCGAAGTCCGATCCCCAGTCGAGGGCCGTATCGTCGGGGACGGTGATGTCGTTGCTTGTCCCGTTGAAATATTGAGCTCCGCCCACCACGCCGGAGGGATCCGGGGCCGGGATCACGGGCGATGCCGACCCGTGGAGGCCGGCGAAGGTATCGAAGTACGTGGTCCCCGAGGATTCATCCAGATGCCAATAGTTGGTCAAGCCCTGGGGGCACACGGGCGCGGGTGCCACGCTGAAGATGAATGACTGGGTGTCTTCGCCGGCGCTGTTGGTCGCCGAGACGGTCACGTCGTAATCGCCGGGACTCCCGGTCGTCAGGGAAAGGACGCCGGTCACCGGGTCGATGGTCATGCCGGCCGGACCGGTGGTCAGCCCATAGGCGGCCGTCGGCGCGCCGGTCGATTCCACGTCGTAGGAATAGACCTGACCGGAAACCACCCCCTGCGGCGGTGTGGTGGTGATGACCGGGGCGATCGGATCGCTGTATTCCAACCCTGCGCCGCTGTTGAAGTGGGCCTGGATTTCCGAAGAGGTCAGCGCCCGGCAGTAGATGGCGACTTCATCCACCAGACCGGGATACCGGTAGTGCCCGCTGAGGTTGAGGTACCCGATGTTGAGGTTGGCGGCGCAGGTGAAATCGCCGGTGTAGGCCGCTGGAACGGAGTTTTCGTTGACCCCGTCCACCCAGATCTGGTTTTGGCCAAGGGTGCCGTCCCTGACGGCCACGATGTGATGCCAGGCGCCGTCGGTGACCAGGGTGGTCGAGGGACAGGCGATGTTGCTGTTGTTGCTGTCCCGCAGCCCGAAGTAGGCGGTGTTGGTGTTCAGGGTCCCGACCCACCAGTGGACATTGCTGGGGGCGCCGCCGTCGCGGCCGACGATGACATGATTGGCCCCGCCGCTGCCCGTCTTCATCCAGAATTCAACGGAGAAGCTGGCGTCGCCGGCCCAGTCGTACTGGTCGACGTCCAGGACATCGACTTCATCGTCCGCGCCGTCGAACAGCATGGCCCCTCCCAGTTTTCCTGCAGCCGGTGCGGGTTGCTGGGCGGCGGATCCATCGAATCCGGCCTTCATGTCGAGGTAGGGTGGGCCGGCGGTTTCATCCAGCCTCCACCAGGAGACCAGGCATTCGGGGAAGGGGTCGCTTGCCGCCACGGCGATGGTGAACAGCTGGGTGTCGGCGCCTTCGGAGTTGGCGGCCTCAACCTCCACGTCGAAATCGCCGTCAGCGGTCGGCAGCCAGTCGATCACCCCTGAAGCCGGGTCGATGGTCATGCCCGCGGGCATGGCCAGGAGACTGAAGGTGGGGGCGGGCAGGCCCGTGGCGTCCACGTCGTAGGTGTAGGCTTGGGCCACGATGCCCGCTGTTACGGGAGTGGAAACGATGACCGGCGCCACCGGAGCATCCTGGCAGTAGCTGTTGCCCGCGCCGCTGTTCCAGTGGTCGAGGATGTCCTGTTCACTGAGGGCCTCGGCATAGAGGGCCACTTCGTCCAGCATTCCGTCGAAGAAGTAGTCGGGGGTCAGGGAATAGGCCATGTAACCGATGCCCAGGGTGGTGTTCGCTCCGAAACCGGCGCCGTAGGAGTAGGTGGCCGAATCGGCCAATCCACCGTCGACGTAGAGACGGTTCTCGTTGAGGTCGTGGTCCCGGACGGCGACCAGATGATGCCATTGGCCGTCGTTCAGGGCGGTCGATCCGGTGGTCGCCACACCGGTTCGCGTCTCGTCCAGGAGGTTCCAGTTGGCGTACCCGGTGTTCTGGTTGAGACCGAGCCACCAGTGGGTGCTTCCGGCCTGATCGCGACCGATCATGACCTTGTTGCGGCTGCTCACGTTGGTGGCATTGAACCACAGTTCGATCGTGAAGCTCTGGGATGAGCTCCAATCGAGGATCGGATCATCGGCCACGGTGATGAAGTCGGTGGTTCCGTTGAAATCCTGGCAGTCGCCGACGATGCCCGGGGATGCCGGTGAAGGCGGCGACACCAGGGCCTGGCCCGCGAGTCCGCCGAGATGGTCCGCGTAGGTCGACCCCGAGGTTTCCTCGAGTTTCCAATAGAGTTCCAGTCCCGACGTGCAGATGGGCCGGTCCAATACCGACAGGGTGAAGGATTGGGTGTCGGTTCCTTCGGAGTTGGAGGCGTCCACTTCCACCGGAAAGTCGCCGGTCCCTGAAGGGGTCCAGCCGATCAGGCCGCTGACGGGGTCGATGGTCATCCCCGCGGGAGAGGTCAGCAGCGAAAAGGCCGGGGCCGGGTTTCCAACAGCCTGGACATCGTAGGAATACAGCTGGTCGGAAAATATTTCGGTCACGGGCGTGGAGGTGATGACCGGAGCGATGTCGCCCATGGTGCAGTACCCCAGGCCCCCGGTGCCCGCAACGTAGTGGGCGGTCAGTTCGGTCCCGTCCAGGGCCCGGTCGTGGACCGCGATTTCGTCCACGATTCCGTCATAGTGGTAGTTGGGGGTGAGGTCGAGCCAACCGATGTTCATCGGTTTCCCGGCCGAGTCCCAACCGGCAGGATAGCTCAGGGCGAGACTGTCTTCGACGGCGCCGTCCACATAGAGATAATTGACGCCCGCGGCGCCGTCGCGCACGGCGGCCACGTGATGCCAGGCTCCGTCCTGGACGTTGGTCGAGCTGTAGATGGCATCCCCGTTGCCGCTGGTGTCCCGCAACTGGAAACAGGCCTTGCCCGGAGGCGTCGTTGTGGCCGCAACGCCCACCCACCAGTGCAGGCTCGTCGCGGCGTCGTCGCGGCCTAAAATGACTTGGTTGTCGTTGGTCGAAGTGCCGAGTACGGGATTGGTTTTTTTCATCCAGAATTCAAGGGTGAAGCTGTCGCCGGAGGCCCAATCGAGGGAGTCGTCGTCCTCGAGGCTCACCTCGTTGGTCAAATCGAACAATTGGCCCTGGCCGACCCGTCCGGTGGTCCAGGTGGGTGGATTTTCCGATCGGGCAATCGCCCCGAACTGGTTCACGTAGGGGGCGAACTCCTTTTCCATCATGAGGTAGTTGGATAGATCCTCGTCGCACACCTGTCCTGTGGGCGGCATGAGGGGCAGCAGGGCGTCGAACCAGACCTTGGCCATCTTGGCGTAGCCGTCGTCGGTCGGGTGCAGGTTGTCGATCATGTCCCCGCCGCTTGCGGGAGGGGCGTAAATGATGCCGGCGCCGTTTTCCATGTCCACCATGGTGATCAGATCGCCGACCCGCGCGGCGGCCATGTTTTCGATATTGGTGTTGAAAGCCGAAGTGGTCGAATCGTAGGTGATCCGGTTGATGATCTTGGCCAGAACCACATGAACGGTGGCGCTGTAATCGGTTTCGTAGCGATCGATCTCGTCCAGGATGTTTTCCACGTCGCCGGGGCTGGAGTTCACGGCGTTGGTTCCGATGTGCAAAAGCACGATGTCCGCCGGATTGGCCACCAGCCAGTTGTAGATGTTGCTGGCGACCTGGGCGTCGGTCCATCCCGGCCAGCCTTCATTGTAGGCGTCCTGGGGGTCGGGAATGATGTCGTAGCCGGCGTAGACCCCGCCCACGAACCGGAAATCGGCGCCCGCGTTGGTCAGCAGCTGCCACAGGGGATAGCGGTAGGAAATCCGCTCGCCAACGGTTCGGGTATCTCCGGAGTAGTTGTCGTAGGTGATCGAATCGCCGCAGGGCATGATCCTGGTGGTCTGCCCCATGGCCGGAGCGGCGGCCAAAATCAGGCAGATCAAGGGCGTGAAAACGAGGAAACGGGATTGCATGACGGAACTCCCCCTATTGGTGATCGGGATGGGGAGGATTGCCGAAGACCGCAGCCCTGGAATTGGGAAAGCCCCGACAAAGCCCCTGGGGACCGGACGAAATGAATAAATTGAACAAGGACGGGTTGATTTTAGATGAATGAAAGCAAGAATTCAATTAAAAATGCAATAAACATAACGCAAGAGAAAATCAAAAATGATTCTCTTTGTCAATTAATCCCATCATTTCGATGATTCAAACCGGCAAAGCCTCCATATGCTGCCTGTGGTTCAGCGCAGAAGGGTTCCGCTCACCTGGCCGGCGGCCTGGCCGGTCCCGTCGGTCAGCAGGAACCCGTAGGTCCCGCTGGAGCATGCCCGGCCCGCCAGATCGCGCCCATCCCAAAGGGCGGTCATTTCCCTGCCGGACCCCACCCCCCGCCAGACCTCGGCGACCCGTCGGCCGCGAAGATCATGAACGCTGAGTTGTCCCGACATCCCGGCCGGCAGTTCAAAGCGAATATGGACCCGCGGATTGAAGGGATTGGGCCAGGGATCATCCAGGGCAACGGGAGAACTCCCGGGTCCGGGCACGTCGCTGGGATCAGGGCACTGCAGAGGGGCCTGGACCAGTTGGGCGTTGCTTTCGGTTTCCCCCAGGAGCAGCCGGTCCGACCCCAGGAATTGGCAGGAGTAGTTTTCGGTCTCGAAATAATAATCCACCACCGCCGGTCCTGCGGGTGTGTTGAGTTTCACCAGGGCCAGGGCATCGATTTTTGGGCCGTCAGGGGGGGCGATGGTAATCGCGCCTCCCACCGTCACGTAGGCAAACCCGTCACCGATAGCCACGGCTTCGGCTTCGCCGTCCAGGGGAAGTTGGTGCAATACGGAGGGCAGGGCAGGATTGGTCACGTCCACGATGACCAGGTCGAGCAGGTATCCCGTCAAATAGACCCGACTGCCTTCGGCGGTCACGTAGTCGACGAAGCCACCGACGGGAAACTGGGTGACGATATAGGGGACACGGGGGTTGGCGATGTTGACGATCGCCAGGCCCAGGGAGCCGCAGGCGACAAAAGCCAGATCCCCGGCAATGGCGACGGATCGGGCCTGGGTGAGCGTCACGGCGCCGACTTCATTCAGGCTGGAAGCGGACTCGACTTCGTAGATCCTCAGCGAACTCCATTCGGCGGTCACCACGTGGGTGCTGTCCCGGAGCGCGACATCCCGGCAGACATCGGAAGTGGGGGTCAGCGACAGGCCGGGCAGTTGGTCGGGAACGGCCAGATCCACCAGGCCCAGGCCGACGCTGCCCATGGCCAGCACCGCACGGTCTCCCGCGAGTACGATGCGGTTGGTAGTGGTCGGCATGGACAAACTGGTCTTGAAGGTGGGGTAGTCGCTGATCTCGGATCCCAGTTCGAAGCAATACAGCATCGGGTTGGAACTGGGGGCCCGGGAACAGAAATACAAGAAGGAGCCACCGATGGTCATGGCATGGATACTGGAGGCGCCAACGGGATTGACCTTGTTATAATATGGCTGACCGGAATAGTAATCCCTGCAGACTACGGCCCCGGCGCCTTGGGCCGTGGCCAGGACGACCAAGAGCATCATGGCCCACAGTTTCTTCTTCATGACCGACTCCCCCCTCCAGTTCAGCATTAGTTGCCGTTGACGGCCTCGATCAGCCGACGGGCCAGTTCCCGTCCTTTTTCGGCGTGATGGTTGAGGATGCTTCCGGTGACCGTCAGATCCAGTTCGGGCACGAAATAGGCAAACGTGTTCCAGAAACCTGTATGTCCCCAACCCAGAAAATCCCCGAAATCGGTGACGACAAGGCCCAGGCGGTAGTCCGTTGTTCCCTGGCCCGTCATGTCGGCCAGGTCTCCCTGGGTTTCCAGAACCCGGCCCTGGATCAGCTGCCGCATGAACCGGCCGAGATCCGCCGCGTCGCTGATCAGTCCCCCGCCGCCGTACAGGTCGAGGCTGGGGTCCCAGTCAAAGGTGTCATCGTTCCCGTAATACTGATGGGCGCGGGGCGCGGCGCCCGGCGGAGGGGATTCCAGGGTTTCCCACCAGGTTGATTTCAATTTTAGTTTGTCGTAATCGAGCAGCATCCTCACCGCGGTGCCGAGGTTCAGGCCGGTCATCTCTTCGATGATGCCGCCCAGCAGAACGTAGCCGGTATCGGAATAGGAAAAAACCTCGCCGGGCTCGCCCACCGGGTCGCCCCACTCCACGCACATGGCGACCTGTTCCGAACGGGTCCAGCGATGGTGCGGATCGGCCAGGATGGCTTCCTCGTAACGGGGGTCGGCAGGGTGTTCGAACAGTCCGCTGGTGTGGGACAGGACCTGGCCGATGGTCATGGCCTCGAGGTCGTACCCGTCGCCGGCCAGCAGGGCGCGCTGATCGGGGGCGAGGTGGTTGCCCAGCGGGTCGCTTAGTGACATTTTGCCCATTTCGCAAAGTCTCAGGATGGCCGCCGCCACATAGGTCTTCGTGTTGGAAGCGATGCGAAAGGTGTGGTCCGGGGTCAGGGGCCGGTGGTCGCCGGGCCCGGCCTGGCCCACGGCCCGGGTCCAGCGGAGGTTTCGGGACGGGCATTCCACATGGACCACGATACCGGGGGCCCCGGGGTTGGCGGCCTGGAACTCCTCGAGAACCGCTTGCAGCCGGGCGACCGTGTCACCTTCGGCATATGCCTGGGGTGCGACCCCCATAAGGCAGACCCAGGTCACCGCCAGGAACCCGAGAAGCTTGCCGGATTTATGTCCGGATATATTTGCGCCTGTCAGGGACATCGGGCCCCGAACCCCTCGGCCAGGATGCCGACATCGGAAAGGTTCAGGATTCCGTCCCCGTTGAAATCGGACCGGAAGTTGTACACCGAGTAGAAGTCCCCGGCGAAAAAGCCGACGTCCGACAGTTGCACCGCGAGGTCGCCGTTGATATCCGGACTGTTGGTGTTCAGCAACAGTCCGGAATTGCTGACCAATGCGGATCCGTTGACCATGACCAGAATCGGACTCTGACTGTAACCGCCGGCCCGCAGGGGTGCGGTCCACCAGGTCATGCCATTCCCATCCGTGTTTTCGTCGGCGCACGTGCCGCCCAAACAGGGCACCAGGCCCCCGTCGGAGGATTCCAGCCACAGGTCCTCGTGGGGGAAATTGACGATTGGGCTGGGCGCCCCATCCATGAGGTTGAGGGTGATGGTCACATCCACGGTGTTGCCGGCGGGGTCCCGGGCCTCGGTAAATGGGTTACCGGTTCCATCCGGAAGGACCATTAAAGAGGGAACGCCGGGTCCGGTATAGGCGGTGAAAGCCGTGGAATAGGAAAGACTCGGCACGCCGGACAGACCGAGGCAGGGCGTGGCGGTGAGGAGGAAGGCGAAGGAAATAAAGTACCGTCGGAAATGGCTCATGGCGTGTCCCCCCAAATAAAATGTCCGAGCTGACAACCTATTCATTTTACGGAATTGGTAGGCAGGTTTCAATATTTTCCGGGTCATCAAGGTTTCCGAGCCGGTGGGGGGCGCATTTTTTCGGGACCGCAGGCTGATGCGTGTGGCCCACTTATCCGATTTGAGACGGAAATCGAAGCTTTGAGCTGGAAATGGAAGTTGGAGGCGTGAGCTCCGAAGGGTATCTTTGCAATTAGGGACAAAAAAGTTCCTGATTTAAGGAGGACCATATCCATGTTCCGACATAAAGCCTCTCTGACCGGTTTCCTTCTCGCGTTCCTCGTCCTGACGGTCCTTTTTGCGGTGGCGGCGACGGCCGCCCAGTTCACCTGCATCGACGAGGATTACGTCCACAACAAGTGGTACTACCACGAGTCGTTTCCCTGGCAGCCCAGCAACTGGACCTCGCCCGAAAACTACGCCGCGGGCACCGCCTATTTCCGGGTGGAGGTTCGCAGCCTGGACAAACCCATTGACGGCTGGTACACCACGAACACCAACCAGAGCAGTTCGCCTGATTTCACCGCGGACCTTTTTGCTCCCCAGCTTTGCCTGTTCCAGGATTCCCACATCCCATCGAAACACGCCTGCTTCTACAGCGGCACCATCGAGTTCAATGAGCCGGGTGTCTATTATGGCAGCCAGTCGCTGCCGGATATGTATCAATACGGGGTAATCGACTGGACGAGGCTTTTGATGAATCCCATGATCATCGGCAAGGTCCGGGGTCCCTCCGGACTTTCCTACAGCGGCCAGAACGTGGACATGAGGTACACCGTCATCATCGTGGCCAAGGGTGACGCCTTTGATCCGCCTTCCTGGTGGGCCACGGTGTCCGCCGCGGACGACCCCGGCCCCCCGGTGCCGACCCGGGCCGCCCTGGACGGGAATTATCCCAATCCCTTTAATCCGGCGACGGCCATCAGGTTCGAGCTGCCGGAGGAATCCGAAGTCACCCTGCGCATTTTCGACATGGCCGGCCATTCGGTTCGAAACCTGATCCAGGGGCGGACCATGCCCCGGGGCCACCATGAAACAGTCTGGCGGGGGCGGGATGATAATGGCCTCATCGTGCCCGGAGGGGTCTATTTTGCCCGTTTTGAGGCTGACGGGGTCAGCGAAACCCTGCGGATGACCTTGTTGAAATGATCCTGAAACCGGGATTCAGGGGTTGGCCTGGATCCCGGATAACCTTTTACGAACCCAAATAATCATTTGGAGTTCGGTCCCGAATCAGTTAATATTTTCGCGCAGATTGCCACTTTCCCAGGAAGGCGGCGGTCTGGCTGCTTCCCTCGACAGTCGGGGGATGGAGTCCGGCCTTGCGCCGGATCGTATGGGAGCTGGAGGGATGGGTTGGAACTAGCCGACCATCCTGAGGGCTTTTGTTTGCCGGAAATCCGGCACTTGGAGATGAAGAGAAAATGAAGAAGATCTACGTGGGCAACCTGCCCTTCAGCGCGACCGAGGAAGAAGTGACGGCCCTGTTCGGTGAGTACGGAACGGTGCACTCGGTGGCCCTGATCAACGATCGTGAGACCGGTCGTCCCCGCGGCTTCGGCTTCGTGGAGATTGACGACGACGCGCTGGCGAACGCCATCCAGGCTCTGGACGGCTACGAGATGGGCGGCCGCGCCCTGCGCGTGAACGAGGCTCAGGATCGTCCCCGTGGCGGCGGCGGCGGCGGCGGCGGTGGCCGTGGCGGCTACGGTGGTGGCGGCGGTGGCGGCGGTGGCCGCTGGTAGTTCGACTGCCCACACTTTGAGACGGACCCCGCTTCTGGAGGGAAGCGGGGTTTTTTTTGACCCGCGCCCGGCAGCCGGAAAAGGCTGTATCATTTTTGACTTCGGGACGTATTATCAGCCGTCGTCACGTCTTCCCACCGGCCAGAGAAATGTGGAGATCCCCAATGAGCGAAAAACGCGGATGCCTGAAAATCGGCCTGTTCGGCTGCCTGGGAACCCTGGTGATCCTCATCGTCGTGGTCGGAACCACGGCGATGATCGCCTGGAAGCGCTCCGGGACGGTCAGCATCGAGGAAAAGGTGCTCACCCCCGAAGCCGCCGGCGCGCCTGCCGAGGTCCGTGGATCCAAGGTGACCGAGATCCCGGCCGGTGTGGGTCGCGTGGTGCTGGACCTGGCGCAGGGGGAATTCACCATACATCCCGATCAGCCCGGCACCGGGGTGCGGGTCGCCGCCACCTTCGACAGCGAAGTCTATCTGGTCGAGGACTACTTCGAGAGCCTGCCTGATTCCAGCTGGGTGTACGGGGTCCGCTCCGCGCGCACCGTTTCCGGCCTCCACGCCATGATCCGCCGGCTGATGGGCAGCGGACACAGTCCCACGATCGACATCTATCTGCCGGCCGACGCGCCGCTCGAACTTCAGATCAGGGTCCAGGAGGGAAGTTGCGAGTCCGAACTCGGCGGACTGTGGATCACCAAGGCCGACTTCCGCTACAAAAAGGGCGGATTCTCCCTGGGATTCGACGAGCCCCTGAAAGAGCCCATGGAAAGTTTGACCATCCATGGCTCGATGGGCGGCTTCGAGGCTTCCCGTCTGGGCAACGCCAGCCCGCGCGTCCTGGATGTCAACTGCCGCATGGGCGGGGCCGACATCGACCTGCGGGGGGCCTGGGCCCGGGATGCGGACATCAGTCTTGATGTGGCGATGGGGGGAATGAGCGTCCAGGTTCCGGACGATGTGCGGACCGAAGGTGTGGAGGGTTCGGTGCCCACCCTGCAGGGCAACGATGAGTTATCCCTGCCCCTGTTGCGCTTTTTCTCCAAGGCCAAGATGGGGGAAATCGATTTTAACTGATGGGTGGTGCCTTTGAAATTGTGTCTGGACGAAGTGGCGACCCCCAATGGGCATTTTTTGGCTGAAAATATGACATAAAGCAAAAAAGAGGACCCCCCGGGGGGTCCTCTTTTTGATAAAACCTCAGGCTCCAAGGCCAGACACAATTTCAAAGGCACAACCAAAACTGTAGGTTAGGAAGCTCTGAAAAAGTAAAATCCCACTTGATCAGATGGCTAACTCCTTGATCCCGGACAAGATAAAGCTAATTATTTCCAAAAAATTGCCGATATATGTATAATATTCACACTTAAAGACATCATCAGGATGCCGCACTCAAAACCCCCTTGGAGGGATCGAATGAGACGCCCCGCCCCGACATGCGTGATCGTCTGTCTATTTCTGTTGTTTGCCGGCTTCGCCTTTGCCGCGGAAACATACCTCTACGCACCGGTCCAGGACGGTTTTACGACTTCCGGCCAAACCGTCCCTGCTTTTGCCCCGGACCGGGTCCTGGTGCAATTCACTCCCGAGGCTTTGGCGAACGCCCGGTTCGGTGAGGCCGGAAACAAAAGTGCCGGGTGGACCGGCTTGGCCTCGCTGGACGCCACCCTCAGGGGTCTCGACGTCGCCAACCTTGCCCCCCTGCACGGGAACCTGAAGAACAAGGCCGCCTCCAAACTGGTGGGCGCGGACCGCTGGTACCGGGTTGACGTCGCTGCGGGCATCGATATCGAAGCGGCGGTGGCGGCGTTGTCGGCCGATCCCAACCTCGAGTCCGTCACCCCCGACATGAGAGTGTTTCCCGCGGCGACCCCCAACGATCCGTTGTTCCCGGCCAACTGGGGTCACAACAACACGGCCCAGCTTCCGAGCGGTCCGTCCCACAACGGTTCGGGCATTGGCACCCCGGGCTTCGACACCAACGCCAAGAGCGCCTGGAACGAAGCCACCGGGTACGGCAATAACGGTGTGGTGATTGCCATCCTGGACTCGGGCGTGGATTCGACCCACCCGGATCTGGTGCAGGTTACCGGTTACGATTTCGGGGACAATGACAGCAACCCCAACGACGACAGCTCCGATCCGGGCCACGGCACGGCCTGCGCCGGGGTGGCGGCCGCGACGGCCAACAACGGTCTGGGCGCCGTGGGTATTGCCGGCGGTTGCCGCATCATGCCGTTGAAAATCGCCAACAGCGCCGGCGCCCTTTACCTGTCGTCCGCGGCCAGTGCCCTGTATTTCGCCGCCGACAACGGCGCCGATGTGGCGAGCATGAGTTTCGGGGCCTCCCTGACCTCGAATGCCGGCATGGACGCGGCCATCCAGTATGCCTTCAATGCCGGAGTGGTCATGCTGGCGGCCACCGGCAACGAGAACATGGGCTCCATCAGCTATCCCGCCAACAACGCCAACGTGATCGCCGTGGGCGCGGCCTCTCCGTGCGGGGACCGCAAGCGCAGCAGCAGCAATCCCGCCCAGGTCAACCCCGGCATCAGCACCGACCCCAACGGCACCACCTGCGACGACGAGTACTGGTGGGGTTCCAACTACGGCAGCAGCAATGCCACGTCCCGGTTCGCGGTGACGGTCCTGGCGCCGACCATCCTGCCCACGACCGATATCCAGGGCTCCGGCGGGTATGCGGCCGGGGACTACAGCAACTATTTCAATGGCACGTCCTGCGCCACGCCGTACGCGGCTGGGGTGTGCGCCTTGATCAAATCGGCCAATCCCGCCTGGGGCCCCGGCACCGTCCGGGCCCAGCTGACCAGCACGGCCATCGATATCGTCAACGTCGAATCCGGCGCGGGCTTCGACATGTACAGCGGCTACGGCATGGTGGACGCGGCGGCGGCCCTGGGCGCCACGGTGGTGCTGCCGCCGGAGGCCAATTTTGCCGCCGACCAGACGGATGTCTGTACCCAGATGGCCGTCAATTTCACGGACCTTTCCCTGGGTGACATCACCACCTGGAGCTGGGTCTTCGGCGACGGCGGGACCAGCTCGGACCAGAATCCGACCCATGTCTACACGGTCCCGGGAACCTACAGCGTTTCCCTGTATTTGACGGGCCCCGAAGGCACGGATTCCAAGACGGTCAGCAACTACATCACCGTGGGAATTCCCGCGGTGGCGAACTTCGCCTCCTCGTCGCCCACCGGCACGGCGCCCCTGATGGTGAACTTCATCGATCTTTCCACCGAAGCGACCGGTCGGGTCTGGGATTTCGGCGACGGCGGCTCGGACACCGCGCCCTATCCCGCGCACACCTACACATCTCCGGGCGTCTACACGGTGACCATGATCGCCACCGGCGGCTGTGCTCCCGACACGCTGATCAAGGTCGATTACGTGACGGTCACTTCGTCCTCACCTCCGACGGCGGCCTTCTCGGGTGACCCTGTTTCCGGCTGCGGACCCCTGGAGGTCACGTTCACCGATGAGACCACCGGCGACGTTTCCGGCTGGGACTGGACCTTCGGCGACGGCGGGGTCAGCACCGATCAGAATCCCGTGCACCCCTACACCGCGCCGGGTGAATACGACGTGCGGCTGATCGCCACGGGTCCCGGAGGGGCCGATACCCTGACCTCGGTGGCCTACGTCAGCGTGACCGAAGTCGTGACGGCGATGTTCTCCGCTGCGGACACCACGGGCACGGCGCCCCTGGAGGTCACCTTCACCGACACGTCCACCGGGTCACCGACTTCCTGGTCCTGGGACTTCGGCGACGCGGGTTCGGACACGGTCCGGAATCCGGTCCATACCTACAACAGCCCCGGCACCTACTCGGTGATGCTGATCGCGACCGGCGAATGCGGCCCCGACACCCTGGTCCTGAACGACCTGATCGTGGTCGACGCGCCGCCCGTTCCCGTCGCCGCGTTCACCGGCGATCCGGTCAGCGGCTGCGCGCCACTGGAGGTGGTCTTCGCCGATGCCTCGTCGGGCGACATCAACTCCTGGGCCTGGGATTTCGGTGATGGCGGGTCGAGCGCGGAACCGAGCCCGGCCTACACCTTTGTTTCTCCCGGGACCTATACCGTCAGCCTGACCGTCACCGGCCCCGGTGGCGGCGACACGAGCACCATGACCGATTACGTGACCGTTTTCGAGCCGGTAACCGCGGCGTTCGGCCAGTCTGAAACCGCGGGTCTGGCTCCGTTGTCGGTCGACTTCACCGACCAGTCCACGGGCGAGGCAACGTTCTGGATGTGGGACTTCGGCGATGCCTCGACGGACACGGTTCAGAACCCGACCCACGTCTTCACTTCGGTGGACACGTTCACCGTGACCCTTGTTGTCGGCAACAGCTGCAGCCAGGACACGCTGGTCATGACCGATGCCGTGAGGGTGGTGGGAGTGTCGGCGGTCGAAGAGGTCGTTCCGGTGCGGTACCGGCTGAGCCAGAACGTGCCCAATCCGTTCAACCCGATGACGACCATCCGTTTCGAACTGCCCGAGGCGACAAGCGTGCGCCTGGAGGTCTACGACATATCCGGCCGGCTGGTCCGCAGCCTGATCGGGGGCCGGGCGATGAGCGCCGGTCGGCAGGAAGTGGTCTGGAACGGCAAGGACGACAGCGGCCTGCAGGTGGCGGCGGGTGTCTACTTCTACCATCTGGGGGCGGGTCCGTTCACCGAGACCAGGCGCATGACTTTGGTGAAATAACCGGAGTCATGATTCACAGCCCAAACGATCTATAGGCGCGCGACCCCGATCCACGCCGCGTGCATGGCTGTCACCATGATCAGGAACACGGTGCGGGCCCGGCTCGACGACATCCCGGGAAACTGGTACTGGATGCTTCCGGTGGGACAGTTGCTCAGGCAGTCCCCGCACAGGGTGCAGGCTTCGCCGGGAACGCGGCGCAGGACATCCTCGGGATACAGGGCGTCGTAGCGGCAGGCGGGGGTGCAGGCGCCGCAGTCGGTGCAGCTCGGGGAAATCTTCAGCCGCCAGGGCGACACCTTGCCGACCCGCGTGGCTACCCAGCCCATGGGACAATAGGCGGTGCAGTGGGCCATGTTGCCGTTGCGCCGCGACCAGAACACCATCAGACCCACGCCGAACAGGCCGAACCCCGCGGCCAACCAGCCGGCCGTGGCGGCGCCAACCCCCAAACGGCCCAGCGCGAAAGCCGTGACCACGACCACGACCAGGATGATCACCCGCATCAGATTCCGCCATCGCGGAAGGTGGGCCGGGCGCTTGACCGCACGGGAAAACCGGTCGTCCCAGGCCCCGATGTAGCACAGCCAGCTGCACCAGGCGGGGCCGACCAGCAGGATCGAGGCGGTGAACAGGATGGCCATGAAAAAGCCGCCGCCGCGATAGATCGGGCCCGCCATGATCAACGCCGGCACCGGCAGATGCAGCTTGCCGGTCATCAACAGTTTTTCCAGCCCGGCCACGCCCAGGATCAATTGGGTGAAGAAGATGATGGAAAACATCAGCCACACCTTGGGTCGCATTTTCCTGATCTGGCGAGGATTCTGAAGCCGGTCGGAAAGCCAGCCGGCATAGATCGCCAGCCAGAAAGCCTCCAGCCAGCCGGCCCCCAGCAGGAAACGCTCGGCCAGCATGCCGGCGGGATCCATGGCGAGCTGGACACTGACCAGCAGGAATGAGGAGAAGAGGAAGGCACCCAGACCCGGGGCCACCGGGTCGTTCGGGGGCAGCCGTTTCTTGCGTCCCGCTGTTTCCAGCAGCAACCCCGACATGACGGCCACCAGGGCGACCACGCCGAGGATAAGAGCCATCCGGCCGAAGGGTAGACCGGCGGTGCGGCGTCCTTCGATCAGTGTATTTATGGTCAGGCCCCACTCCAGGGCTCCGGCCAGCATCATCGCCTGCAGGACACGGTCGATCCAGCGGCGCTTGAACAGCAAGACAAAAGGGACCGAGAGCCACAGCAGGATCAGGCCGGGTTCGCCGCCGCGGGAATGGTGGGCGGCGAGAATCAGACAGGAAAGGATCAGGGGCAGGTAGCGCATCACTTCTCACCGTTGTTGGAGGAAACAGGAAGGTAACGGCCGCCTTCCTGATATGCCAACCGGCTGGGCCACTTCCCCTTCCCCCCGAGGAAAGGCCGCGGTCTCGACCAGGTTGACATCGCGAATCCTCTTTGGAGACGGCAAAAAATTTTGTTGAGACAAAAATATAGATAAACTGGGGGTGTTCAAGAAAAATAACAGGGTTGGAAAGGCCGATCGGCGGAATTAGTTCAGGGACTCCGCGACGGCTGCTTCGCTTTCCTTTTTGACCCAGGAAACCGCGTCCTTGATGCCCTTTTTCTTGATGGATTTCATCAGGAAACCGGGAATGGGGCTGTTCAGATCAAGATCGCTGGAAAACCAGGCCCGTGACCAGCTTTCCCTGTCGGGATGGGGTTCGACGTACCAGGCCCCGACGCAATCGTCGAAGTCGCTCTTGCGATCGTAGTCCAGGGTCCACAGGAGCAGGCTGTCCTCGGGGTAGAAGATATTGACCAGGTAGTATTCGTATTTGTAGAGGAATCCTTTGATTTTCGTGTGGGTCCACGTGGTGTCCCCGGACTGGGCATAGACGTTGCAGAATTTGACCGGGCCGATCCATTCGGCGTAATGGTCGAATCCGGTGATGCGGCTCCAGACCACCTCCGGGGGGGCGGCGATGTCGACCACCCCGATGCCGGTGCCCCCCGTGTCCTTTTTCTTGATGGTCATGTGAACGATTTTGCCCTCGGCCAGCTTTTCGAGCTGTTCGGCGTTCAGGGCAATGAACAGGGGCTCCACCTCGTAGGGCGTCAGGATTCCCCGGTGGGGGTGGGGTTTATCCGGATCGGCCGCCCGTGCGGGCGGAACCCGGGGACCCGTGGTCCCGATCATGAAAATGAGCCCCACCAGCCCAACCCAACCCCGCCTCACCATGCCGGTCACCCCGCCTTTATTGGCCGCCCAGGGAATCGAATACCATCTCCACGAACTGGTCGGAGGTCAGCCAGTCCTGACCCCACTCGGCGTCGTAGGCCGCGGCCGGCTGGGCCGCCTGGATGGCCGCCAGGTCCTCACCCGCTTCCATCGCCTGGAAGACGGCGCTCCTGATGTCCTCGAGCATGGCCAGATAGACGACCAGATCCTTCTTCTGAACGAGGGGCCCGTGGCCGGGAATGACCTTGGTGTCGGCGTCGCACTGGGAGATGAGGGTCTGGACCCCGGCGATCAGGCCGTCGATGCTGCCGCCCGCCGAGACATCGATATAGGGATAGAGCCCGAAGAAAACGACGTCACCCGCATGGATGATGTTCGCCTTGGTGAAGTGGACCATTCCGTCGCCGTCGGTGTGGGCGGCCGGGACATGGAAGGCCACGATCTCCTCGTCGTTGAAAAAGAAACTCACCGAGTCGGTGAACGTGACCACGGGCAGGGCGCCGTCGGGCGACGCGGGGGTGGTGCGGTCCCAGAACTCGGTAAACTGATCCGTCGCCAGTCGCTGCCGCACGTTGGCATGGGCGACCAACAGGCTGCCTGTTTCGCCGAAGTTTTCGTTGCCGCCGGTATGGTCGCCGTGCCAGTGGGTGTTGAAGACGAACTTGACCGGTTCGGCGCTCAGTTCACCAATGGCCGCCATGATCTTTTCGGAAAGTGGGGCATACTGGTCGTCCACCAGGAAAACACCGTCCCCGCCGATGCAGAGGCCGAGGTTCCCTCCGGCTCCGGTCAGCATGTAGACGCCGCCGCCCAGGTCGGTGGTTTCGATTTTGACGTCGTTGAAATTGTCCTGGGCCAGCACCGGGCCAGCCAGCAGGAGGATCAATAGCACGGTCGCGACCCGGTAAACCATACGGGGTGCGGCCAGGGTTTGCAGGGTGGGCATGAAAAACCTCTTTGACGGAGAAAGGGCGGCTCCAACGAGAATACGATACAGGAGGAGTTCCCCGAATGCTATTGCGGGTTCCCGGTTATTCATGTTGAGTAGCTAGGACGAACCTTTCTCCGGTCCCTTCAGGAGGTCGAGCACGATGAAGATGGAATTCACCCGGGCGATCTGTCGCCGTCCCGGCTCCGACCTTGCCGACGGCTTGACCACGGTCGATCTCGGGGTTCCCGATCACGCCCTGGCCTGTGCCCAGTTCGACCAATACGTAACAGCGCTCGAAGCATTGGGACTGGCCGTGACGGTCCTGGACCCGCTGCCGGGTTATCCGGACGCCCATTTTGTCGAAGACACGGCGGTGGTCACCCCCGAGATGGCGGTCATCACCCTGCCGGGCGCCCCCGAGCGGCAGGGGGAGCAGGTTTCCATCGCCGAGGCGTTGGCCGAACACAGGTCCCTGGCCGCCATCGAGCCCCCGGGCACCCTGGACGGGGGTGATGTCCTGCAGATAGGCTCCCATTTCCTGGTCGGCATTTCGGACCGCACCAATGCCGCGGGCGCCCAGCAACTGGGGGCGGTGCTGGAAGTACACGGCTATTCCTGGCAAGCGGTGCCCGTGGGCGCCGGTCTGCATTTCAAGTCGAGCGTGAACCTGGTGGGGCCGGACACCCTGCTGGTGACCCGCGCTTTTTCGGGCCGCGAGGAATTGGGCAGCTACAAGAAGATCATCGTCCCGGATGACGAGCAGTACGCGGCCAACACCCTGATGGTCAACGGACGCCTGATCATGCCCCTGGGGTACCCCCAAACCCGGGATCTGCTGGACAAGCTGGATGTCCCGGTCACGGAACTGGATACCAGTGAATTTCGCAGGATGGACGGCGGCCTGACGTGCCTGTCCCTGCGGTTCTAGTTTGACGAGTCAATGACGTCCAGGCTCTCCACCAGTTTCAAAAAGCGCGGTTCCCGGCGCAACGGGTCCAGGTCGGAGTCGTTCATCATCCAGTCCTTGTAGGCCGCGCCCACCTTCACGGTTTTTTCCAGGCAGTCGATGGCTTCCTCGAGCTGGCCCAGGCCCGCCAGGTTGCAGGCGACGTTGTAGAGGATGGCGGGGTCGTCGGGATCCAGGGCCAGGGCGCGCTTGGCCCATTGCAGACCCCGCTTTTCCTGGCCCAGGCGGATCATCGCGCCGGCGCCCATGTAACAGGCGCGCGCGTCCTCGGGATTCAGAAGGATGGCTTTCTCCGCCAGTTCCAACCCCAGGCGGTTGGCCTGCTCCTCTTCCCCGGTCTGCCCCAGGGCGTGGTGGATCTGGGCCTTGAGAATGGGAATCTGGTAGTCGTCCGGACTCACGTCGTGGGCCCGGTCGTAGTACACGATGGCCTCTTCGTACTTGCCCTGGACCACCAGGTCGCGAGCGAAGAAGTAATAGCCTTCGAACAGATTGGGGTCCAGTTCGATGGCCGTTCCCAGGGCTTTGGTCGCGGCCTGGTGGTTCTTGCCCAGCGAAAGGGCCAGGCCGCGGGCGGCATGGGCTTCGGCCAGGGCGGGGTCGAGTTCCAGGGCCCGGGCGCTGTTGGCCAGGGCCTGGTCCAGGTTCTCCTGGCTGCTGTTGATGTACATGTACAGGTACGAATAGGTGTCCGCCAAGCCGGCGTGGGCCGAAGCGAATTCGGGGTCTATGGCGCTGGCCTGAAGGAACATGCGCTGGGCGATCTGGATGTTGCGCTTGCCCCACCGGCGGAAGAATTCCCGGCCGCGCAGATAGAAATCGTAGGCGGCGGGATCGCTGGTGCGGACTTCCACAAGATGATTTTCGCGCTCGGGATCGATTTGAACCCTCAGGGCCTTGACCACGCTCTGGGCGATCTCGTCCTGGACCTCGAAGATGTCGCGGAGCTCACGGTCGAATCGCTGGGACCAGATGTGGCACCCGTCGCTGACATCGATCAGCTGGGCGATGATGCGCAGCTTCGTGCCGGCCTTGCGCACGCTGCCCTCGAGCAGGGTCTGCACGCCCAGCTTGCGGCCGATTTCCCGGGTGTCGCCGCCCATGTCGCCGTACTGGAACGAGGACATCCGCGAGACAACCTTCAGGCGGCCCACGCCCGTCAAGGCGTTGATGATCTCCTCGGCGATCCCCGTGCAGAAATGTTCCTGGTCCTTGAGGGGACTCATGTCGACAAAAGGCAGCACGGCGATGGAATGAATGATCCCTTCGGCGTCCAGGGCGGCCAGGTCCCTGATCTGCTCCAGCTGGACCCGCAGATCGGTCATTTCCTGGATCCGCTTGGAGGAATCCTTGGCCAGGCAGCGGTCGATCAGGTGGCTGAGCTGGGGCGGGCAGTCCGGGTTGACCGTCACCGCGGGGGTGGGGTGGTCCCGCAGGACCGACGCGAAGATCTCGGTGGCCGTCCGTCCCCGGAATGGGCGGTGTCCGGTGATCATGTGGTACATCATCGCGCCCAGGGAAAAGATGTCCGAACGATGGTCCGCCAGCTCGCCGCGCACCTGCTCGGGGGACATGTAGTTGGGGGTTCCGAGAACCAGTTCCTCGGCGATCATGGTTTCGGTCCGTGATTCCTGGCCGGCCGACTCGTCCTTTTTCCTGACCATCCTGGCCAGACCGAAATCCAGCACCTTCACCTGGCCGGTCGGGGTGACCATGATGTTGGCCGGTTTCAGGTCGCGGTGGGTCACTCCCTGGGCGTGGGCGGCCTCGAGGGCCGAAGCCAGGGGGATGGTGACGTCGAAGAAGAAATCTAGGTCGACATCCTGGACGGCCATGATGTCGGACAGGGTCCGGCCCTCGATCAGTTCCATGGTGATGAAGTGGTTGTCGCCCACCTCCTCGACCGAATGAATGACCACGATGTTGGGGTGGTTGACCGCGGCGATCGCCCGTGCCTCCTGGCGGAAGCGGGCCAAGGCTGCCGGGTCGGCCGCCACCTCGGGAGGAAGCACCTTCAGGGCGATGGATCGCTCGAGTTTGGTGTCGCGGGCCAGGTAGACCGAGCCCATGCCTCCGGAGGCCAGCTTGGAAACGATGTGGTAACGGGAAATGCTTTTGCTGATCATACTGCTCTCCAACGACTGGTGGGGTTGGCGAGACAGATACCCATAAAGAGACCACGGGGGTAAATGAATATACTAAATCGGAAAGGGAAATGTTGCATCCCTGTCGGAAAAACAGGGGCGCTCCTGATGTCAACGCTGTTGACCTGCGGCCCGGACCTCCTCGACCTCGGCGACCGTCAGGGGCTTCCGGGGCCCCAGCCGGCGTTTGCCGGTGGCGGTCACCAGGTAGTCCTCCTCGTTGCGCAGGCCTCCGAAATGCCTCCATTTGTCCAGCTCGGCGTAGTCCAGGAATTCGGGAAACTTGTTTTCCGCCCGCCATCTGTCCATCAGCTGGGGAATAAAGTAGATTCCCGGTTCCACCGTCAGGACAAAACCCGGCTCCAGGGGGCGGGCCAGCCGCAGGGACTTCAGCCCGAACAGGGTGCTCTTGGGTTTTCCCCCGTAACCGACGTGGACTTCGCCGAGATCCTCCATGTCGTGCACGTCCAGGCCCATCATATGGCCGACGCCGCAGGGAAAAAACATGGCGTGGGCGCCGGCGGCGACCGCCTCGTCGACATCGCCCTTCATCAGTCCCAGATCCTTCATGCCAACCGCGATGGCCCGCGCGGCAGCCAGGTGCACCTCGAGGTTGGGCACCCCCGGCGCGATGGTGTCGACGGCCGCGGTGTGGGCGGCCAGCGCGATTTCGTAGATTGTCTTCTGGCGTTCGGTGAAAGTCCTGTCCACCGGAAAGGTCGACGACAGGTCGCCGGCGTACCCCAGGTCGGTTTCCGCCCCGGCGTCCAGGAGAAACATGTCCCCGGACTCGAGGATGTTGCCGTGGTGATGGTTGTGAAGGATTTCCCCGCGCACGGTGGCGATCACCGGAAACGAGGTCCCCGCCCCGGCCGCCAGGGCGATGCGCTCCACCTCGGCGGCGATTTCGGACTCCCGCATTCCGGGCCGCGCCATGGCCATCCCGGCCAGATGCATATTCACCGAAGTGTCCACGGCCTTTTCGATCTCCACGATCTCCTCTTCGCCCTTGACCGAGCGCAGGGTCACCACAGCGCGAATCAGGTCCACCGACGGTTCGCCTGCCCGCGGGCCCAACAGCTCGGCCAGGCGGACACTGTTTCTCGGACGGTAGGGCGGCAGGAAATGAACCGGCCGCCCGGATTTTTCGAGGTAGGGGGCCAGGTCGGCCACCGGCCGCGTCGCGGCCACGCCAACCTGCGCGGCCCGCTCGGCGACCGTCGGCAGGTCTCCCATCCAGACGATGTGGTCGAGGGTGAGCTCATCGCCGAATATGATGTCCCGGCCCTCGTCCAGGTCGATGACCGCCGCCAGGTCGGGTTGGTCCAATCCGAAAAAATAGAGGAACGAACTGTCCTGCCGGAACCGGTAGCAGTTGTCGGCGAAATTCATGGGGCTTTCGGAATTGCCGAGCAGAAGGACAATTCCCGAGCCCACGGCGGCCCGCAGGTTTTTCCTGCGGGATTCGTATACTTCCCTGCTGAACATGGGTTATCCTTCCCGGGAACAATGTGGCGTCGCGACCCTTCCGGTCGGGACATGATCCGGGTTTGGCCGTCCCGGCGCAACGGCAAAGGAACGACATGCGACCCGTCCTGCGGTTTTTGACGGACGACCTGACCGACCGCATCATCGATGAGGCCCGCGATCTCCTGTGCGGTCTGGGGATGGAAATCCACAACGTCCGCGCCCTGGAGCTGCTGGCCGATCACGGGGCCCGCGTGGACATCGAGGCCCGTCATGTCCATTTCACCACCGACCTGATCGACAGCGCGCTGAAGGCGGCGCCGTCCTCCTTCGCCCTCTTCGATGTTCACGGCAGCCAGACCCACGACCTGGGCGGCCACAGGGTTCATTTCACGCCGGGGTCCTCGGCCATCCACTACCTGGACCCCGAAACGGGCCGCATGCGCCAGCCCACCACCGCGGACTATGTAAGATTTTCCAAGGTGGTGGCCCAGTTGCCGGACATCGCCGCCCAGAGCACCGCGTTCATCCCCGGCGACGTGCCGGTCGCGGTGCAGGACAGCTACCGCCTGTTCCTGAGCCTGGTTCATTGTGCCAAGCCGGTGGTCACCGGATCGTTTTCCATCGCCGGCTTCGAACTGATGCGGGACCTGCTGCTGGCGGTCCGGGGATCGTCTGCCGAACTGCGCGCCAAACCCCTGGCCGTGTTCTCCTGCGCGCCCACCTCGCCGCTGCAATGGAGCGACATCACCAGCCAGAACCTGCTCGATTGCGCCGCGGCGGGTATTCCGGTCGAGATCCCGACGATGCCCCTGGCCGGGTTCACGTCGCCGGTGACGGTGGCCGGGACCCTGGCCCAGCACGCCGCCGAAACGATGAGCGGGGTGATCCTCGCCCAACTGGTTTCGCCGGGGGCCCGGGTGCTCTACGGCGGGTCCCCGGCTCCGTTCGACATCCGCTATGAAACCACGCCCATGGGGGCGGCCGAGACCTGGCTGCTGGACGCGGGCCTCAACGAGGTGGGCAAAAGGCTGGGTCTTCCGACCCAGGCCTACATCGGCTTGAGCGACGCCAAAGGGCTCGACGCCCAGGCCGGACTGGAAACGGGCATGGGGGCGGTGGTGGCGGTCCTGTCGGGGATCAACAACGTGTCGGGTCCGGGCATGCTGGATTTCGAGAACTGCCAGTCCACCGAGAAACTGATCGTCGACCACGAGATCGCCGGCCTGGCCCTGCGCCTGGCCCGGGGCGTGACCCCGCGGGATGACTTTCCGGTGCGGCCGCGCATCGAAGAGCTCCTGCGGGAAGGACACCTCCTGATCAGCGACCACTCCATGCAGCATCTGGCCGAGGAACACCACTTTCCCGGACCGGCCATCGAACGGGCCAACCTGTCCCGCTGGCTCGAGGAGGGCGGGCGGACGCTGGTGGACAAAGTGAAGGCGGAGGCCGACCGCCTGGAGAATTCGTGGGCGCCGCCGGGGCTCGCCCCGTCCATCGCCGCGGACCTCGAAAAGAGGATGGCCGCCGCGGCGGCCTTCCACGGCCTGGACCGCCTGCCGGGGATCGATTCATGAGAACCCGTTTGGACCTCGGGGTGGGGGACATCCTGCCCGAAGCGTCGGCAATCCTGGCCCAGCAGGGGGTTCCTCCAGGGGCGGGCGTCACCGGCCTGGTGTGGGATACCGCCGCCAGGGCCGTGGAGGAATTGGCGTCGCTGCTGTCGCCCGCCGGGGTCCTGCGCGAGGTTTCGGTCGCGGAGTTCGCGGCCATCCATGCCGGCCAGGGACGGAACGATCCCCGCACCCCCCTGGATTCAATTTTTCCCATGGCCGCCCGGCTGGTCCTGTTCGCGGTGACCTGCGGGGAGGAAGTCGGACGCCGCATCGGCGACCTTTTCGAGGCCAACGAATACGCGTTGGCCGCCGCCGTGGATGCGGGGGCGTCCCTGGCCGCCGACCATGCGGCCCAGGCGGCCCAGGATATTTTTTCCGCCACTCTTGACGGCGAGGCCGGTGTCCTGCGGTACAGTCCCGGTTATTGCGGGTGGCACATCAGCGGCCAGAAGGCGCTGCTCGATGGACTGGAGGCCGAATCGGTGCCGATCACCTTGACCGACAGCTTCCTGATGCGGCCGCTCAAATCCGTGTCGGGGGTGATCGTGGCCGGACCCCCGGACATCCACCGTTTCGACAACGATTTTCCGTTCTGCACCGCCTGCACCAGCCCGGATTGCCGTGAACGCCTCGGGTCGTTGGGCGGCTTGACCGAGAAAGAGACCTGAAATGGAATTGCTAGCCCGCATCGCCGACCAACTGGACAAGGGCCAGGCGCCCATCGTGGCGGAATTGACCGCCCAGGCCATTGACGAAGGTGTGCCCGCCGCGTCCATCCTCAACGACGGCCTGATCGCCGGGATGGACGTCGTGGGCCGGAAGTTTCGTGATCATGAGATTTTTCTTCCCCACGTCCTGCTGGCCGCCCGGGCCATGCACGCGGGCCTTGATCTGTTGAAGCCCCTGTTGATCCAGCAGGATGTTCCCCGCGCGGGCAAGGCGGTGCTGGGGACGGTGCGGGGTGACCAGCACGACATCGGGAAAAACCTGGTGGGCATCATGCTCGAAGGGGCGGGTTTCGAAGTCGTCGACCTGGGAACCAACGTCTCACCCACGGACTTCCTGGCCGCCGCGCGGGAACACGGCGCCCGGGTGATCGGCATGTCGGCCCTGCTGACCACCACCATGCCGGTCATGAAGGAAGTGGTCGATCTGCTGGAGGCCGAAGGCTTGAAGGGCCGCATCCGGACGGTGGTCGGGGGCGCGCCGGTCACCGAACAGTACGCCCGCGAGATCGGGGCCGACGCCTACGCTTTCGACGGGGTCAGCGCCGTGGAGAGAGTGCGGCTCCTGCTGGATCAGGGAGAGGATTCTTGACCGCCGGACTGAAAAACCGACTCGCCGCCGGCGACGTCCTGCTTTCGGACGGGGCGATGGGCACGCTTCTTCAGGCCGAGGGACTGGGACCGGGGGACGCGCCCGAAGCCTGGAACCTGTCCCGGCCCGACGTGCTGGAAAAAATCGCGGCGGCCTACATCGACGCCGGGGCGGACCTGGTCCACACCAATTCCTTCGGCGCCTCGCCCCTCAAGCTGGCCGCCCACGGACTGGACTCACGCTGCGCCGAGATCAACCGGGCGGCGGCCGAAGCGGCCACGCGCGGGGTCGCGGGCCGGGGTTGGGTCAGCGGGTCGCTCGGGTCCTGCGGCCAGCTCCTGGCTCCCTATGGCGCGGCGGATCCGGCCGAGGTGTTCACGGGGTTCGGTATCCAGGCGCGCGCGCTGGTGGCCGGGGGGGCGGAGGTTTTGACCGTGGAAACGATGTCCGACCTGGCCGAGGCGGTGCTGGCGGTGCGGGCCGCGCGCGAGGCGCTGCCGGCCGGCGCGGTCCTGGCCACGATGACCTTCGAGCCCACGCCGCGCGGCTGGTTCACGATCATGGGGAATGACGTCCCGACCGTCGTGGACGGCCTGACCGCCGCCGGCGCCGATGTGGTGGGCAGCAACTGCGGCCAGGGCAGTCAAGGCATGCTGGCGGTGGCCCGCGAGTTTGCCGGGGTCACCGAACTCCCGTTGATGATCCAGGCCAACGCCGGCCTGCCGGTCCTCCGGAACGGGGCCGTTCATTATCCCGAATCACCGGCTGACCTGGCGGCGGTCCTGCCGGGCCTTCTCGATGCCGGGGTCAGGATCGTGGGCGGCTGCTGCGGCACCACCCCGGCCCACATCGCCGCCCTGCGGGCCTATCTGTCTGTTTTATGAAATAATATTTTCAAAAACATATGTATTCTGGTTAAAAAATATGATAAAATATATAAAATCCGGGTGGGATCAACCTTGCGACCCGGAGACGACAGGAGGTTCATTCCATGAGAATCCTGCACACAACCACTGTTTTTCTCGCTTTGGCGCTGATCGCATCCGCGGCCTGCGCCGCCCCTCCCCTGGACCCGACAGGCCAACCCCCCGACTTCCAGGATCCATCCGGCTCGATCAGCTCCTCAGGGGTGACCGGGCTCAAAGTGTCGCCGATGCACCTGGAAATCCAGAAGGCCGTGGAAAAGGCCCAGGCCACCGAGCAACGGCTGCTGAAGGAATTGGCCGCCGCCACCGAGGATGAAGAGGCCGAGCGTCTCGTCCATCGGATCGAACGTCTGGAAACGGAGCTGAAACTGGCCGTCCTTAAAATCCAGGTCCACTACGCCCATGCGCAAGGGCACTGGGACCTGGAATACAGGTTGCGGGCCAGGATCATGAAGCTCCTGGAAGGCGAAGCCTACGCGGTCAAATAAGCCGTCAGATGACGGCGACGAGGGTCAGCTCGAAGGTCAGGTCATGCCCGGCCAGGGGATGGTTCGCGTCCAAGGTCAGGTTCTCGTCGTCCATTTCGATGATCCGCACCGGCATTTCCCCGTCGGGGGACTGCATCGACAGCACCATGCCGACCTCGGGCTCGATGTCGTCCGGCAGGCTCGAGCGGGGGACCAGGCCCACCATGTCCTCGTTGACGTCGCCGTAGGCTTCGGCGCTGGGAATGGTCACGCTGCGGGTCTCATCGACTTCCATTTCGCCCACCGCGGCCTCGAAACCCGGGATGACCGTGCCTCCCCCGATTTCGAATTCAATGGGGTCCCGGCCTTCGGAACTGTCAAATACGGTGCCGTCGTCGAGGGTGCCTTTGTAATGGACCTTGACGGTCTTGCCTGCTTCGATCATGAAAAACCTTTCGGGTGGGAATCAATGGTCAATATCATAAGAAAGTAGGAAATCAGCCCCGGAAAGCAATGAAAAAGGGCAATCCGGGGCTCCAGGGGGCTTTGGGGGATCAGCGGCCGATTTCCTGACTCCAGTTCTGGACCAGCACGACCAGCGATTCATTATTGATCTGGGTCGCCTGGTTGACCATGATCCGCCGTCCGCCGTCCATCAGGGCGAAAACGTTGCTGGGCCTGTGCCCTTTGATGGAGAAATGGGTTTTGACCTGGCCGATCTTCAGGCTGTTCCCGCGGACCTCCACCTCCGCGGAAGAGATCCGGTCTTCGTTGTCCAGGTAGAAGATGGTGCGGCCATCCGGGGCCCAGAAGGGGCGGTCCCCCTCATCTTTCGAAACCTGCCATTTCCCTCCGGGACCGGGGAAGGGGGCCACATAGACCTCTTCCTTGGTCGATTCGTCGGACGTGAAGGCCATCCACCGCCCGTCAGGGGAAAACTTGGGGTCCCATTCGCCGAAATTGGCGTTCTGCATGAAAGGAAAGGGCTCGGTGTCCGGGTCCAGCGGAACAATCATGATGTCGGTGCCCGGGGACGCTACTGACATGCAGGCGATATAGCGTCCGTCGGCGGACCAGTCGGAAACCAGGATGTTTTGTTTCGGCTGCCACAGGAGACGCTCTTCACCCGCCCCGTTGGCGGCCTTGACGTAGAGACCCGGGTTTATTTCCCGTCGCGAGGTGTAGGCGATCAGGGAATCGTCGGGAGACCAGACCGGGGTGATGTCGGTACCGGGGTCGAAGGTGAGCCGGTTGCGGATCCCCCGTTCCAGGTCCCGGATCCAGAGATCCACGTTGCTGGTGCTCTGATCCAGGATGGCCACGGCCACCCGGGTGTTGTCATGGGACACCGCAAAATCGGTTTGATCTTCCAGATCTCCGATCAACTCCTGTTCCTCGCCATCGAGGTCAAAGACCATCAACTGGGATCCGGAACTGACGATCCCCTCCCGAAAAACAAGCCGGCCGTTGGTGGATACCGAGAACACCCCGTGGCTCCAGCCCCGGACGTAGGCCACGTCCTCGGCCAGGGGAACGGCGTCACCGGTCAACTCAAGCTTGCCCTCATCGAACGGCTGCGCCATCAGCACCCCATCCTGCACGAAGAGCAATTGGCCGTTGGCGTAATCCGGATTCGATTTCGCGTAAATGACCCGCCGAAATCCGGGCTTGTCCAGGGAGGCGACACAGATGGCGTCCTTTTCACCCCCGCCGTCGCCCATGGTGCGGGCGAAAAACAGAAAGTCCCGGCCGTTGGGCAGGAAGCGGGGCCACCGGTGGGTGTAGTCGTTCAAGGTCGTGTCCAGGACGGTCACGGCCACCGACGCGCCGCCGGCCGCGGGCACCTTGTGGAGGACATCCTCGAAGTTCGGGGTGAAGAGGATGATGTTGTCCCGGCTCCAGGTTCCGCCGCGTCCGCTGGGGGCGTCGCAGACGGTCAGGGTGGGGCCGCCGGTGGCCAGCACCTTCATGAGTTTGTTGTTGGCGAAGAAGCCCAGATAGCGACTGTCGTAGGACCAGAAGGGGAAACTGGCCCGTTCGGTTCCGGGCAGGGGAATGGCGGTCATGGCATTGACGGGACGCACCCAGAGCCTGATCTCGCCCCCCACCGAGTCGCGCGCGCAAAAGGCCACCTTGGTGCCGTCGGGAGAAATTTCCATCGAGCCGCCGGCCATGGTGGCCAGGACGGCTTTCGGGGGCAGGGGGATCGCGGTGCGGATGACCGGCACCTCGACGCGCGAGCTTTTCCAGTAGAGGCCGCCCAGAGCCGCCGCCACCAGGAAAAGGGCGGCAATGAGCCCCCACTGCACCCTTTCCCGGATGCGCTTGCGCTTGGCCACCGGCGCCGGCATGCCCACCTGGCTGCCGCCGCTCTGGACCCACATCAGCGCGCGCTTGAGGTCACCCGCGGTCTGCCAGCGGTTGTCGGGATCCTTTTCCAGGCACTGGCTGATGGCCTGGTCCAGCATGGGCGGCACCATGGGCTGTATGACAGAAACCGCCGGCGGATTTTCCTTCAGCACCGACGCGATCAGGCTGGCCTGGCTGGTCCCCTCGAAGGGCCGTTTGCCGGTGGCCATTTCATAGAGCAGCGCGCCGAAGGCGAAGATGTCGCTGCGGGCGTCGGCTTCCTTGCCTTCCAGCTGCTCGGGCGCCATGTACTGCATGGTGCCGATCAGCGTGCCGTCCATGGTCAGCGGCGAGGTCAGGGTCAGCCCGCTGAGGCTGTCGGGTTTGCCTTCGTCGATGGTCAGCTTGGCCAGACCGAAATCCAGCAGCTTGGCGCCGTCGCGGCAGAGCATGACGTTGCCGGGTTTCAGGTCGCGGTGAATCAGGCCCTGGCGGTGGGCGTTGTCCAGGGCGTCGGCGACCTGGATGGCGATCTTCAACGTCTCGGGGATCGGAATCGCCCCTTTGGTCAGGCGGTCGGCCAGGCTTTCCCCTTCGAGGAATTCCATGACCAGATAGTCACGGCCATCCTCGTGCCCGACATCGTACAGGACGCAGATGTTGGGATGATTCAGGCTGCTGATGGCCTTGGCCTCGCGAGCGAAACGCTCCTTCAGATCGGCGCTGCCGGCGGTGCGTTCGGGCAGCACCTTGATGGCCACGGTGCGGTCCAGTCGGGGGTCGCGGGCCTTGTAGACTTCACCCATGCCGCCGGCGCCGGCCTGGGAGACGATTTCATAGGAGCCGAGTTTTTGTCCCGGTTGGAGGCTCATGGGCGGATGTCCTTGGTCTTTTGGGGGAAGGGGTCCTGAAAATCGGCCTGGGCCGCGGGATCAATTGGCTACCACCTTAGCTTATTCGACTTCGATTCGCACCTTCAAATTCAAACAGCAGAATCATTAAATCAAAAAAACAAACATAAAAACAAGTTTTCAGAAATCTGCAGATCTGGTAGGATTATGAATTATCATTACCGGAATTCAACCAAGGGGTCTGCTGGTGAAAGTGATGTTCAGTTTGTTGGCCCTGCTCCTGGGGGCCGGGAGCGCGCTTGGAGCCACCGGCGTTTCGGCACCGGGCATCCTGGACAGCAGGGCCCCGGTCATCCAGATTGCCTACCCAGCGGGATCGGAGGTTTTCCGCTCATCCACGCCGGAAACCCTTCTTTTTACCATTGATGAACAGAGCTGGGCCGTGCCGCCCGCGGCCATCACCCTTTGGTTCCTGGTCGAGGGCAGTCCCCCGGACCAGGTGTCGATCACCCCGGATCCAAATGGCAGTTACCAATACGTCTGGGAGGTGCCGACTCTTCCGGGATACAGCGACATCGAGGCCCGGATCCGGGTGAGCGCCACCGACGGTCTGGGTTGGACCGCCTCCGCGTACAGCGACTGGTTCACGGTTCTTGACGATGTTTCGCCCGTGCCCGGGGCGGCCCTGGCCGAGCGCCTGGGACCCGTCCATCCCAACCCCTTCAATCCCCGGACGACCATAAGTTTCAGCCTGGCCGGCGCCGATGAAATCAATCTGGCGGTGTTTGATGTCCAGGGACATCGGGTCGCCACCCTGGCCCGGGGATCATTCAGCGCGGGCGAGCATCAAGTCCCCTGGGACGGCACCACCGACAGGGGCAACAAGGCGGCCAGCGGCGCCTACTTTGCCTTGTTGTCCATCGGCGGGCCGACCGGCAACCATCATCTTGTCACCAGGTTGACCCTGGTCAAATAAGGAGGTCGGGATGCATAACCTTCGCCAGGCCCGCCTCCTTCTGCTGCTGCTGCTGCCGGTCATGCTGCTGGTGGCCGGGCCTTCGGTCTCCCAGGGCCCCGGCACCCGGGCGGTGCCCACGGACGCGACCCGGGTGGATGCCCTGAAGGAACTGGTCCGGGATTTTACCGACAGGGAGCGGGCCGGAAAAGACCTCCTGTACGAAAAACTGATCCGCGAAACGCGGGGGCCCCAGGCGGTGCTCAACCGGTCGGCTGATCTGCTGTTCCGGGGGGTCGCCAACGGCCGGCCGCGCTATTACACGACCACGAACCTGTTTGCCGCCCAGACCGTCGGAACCGACCAACTGTGGCCAGGCGGTTCCACCGGCCTGGATTTGACCGGCGTCAACCTGCCCGGTGAACTCGCCCTGTGGGACTCGGGCTACGTCATGGGCACGCACCAGGAACTGGTCGGGAGGGTGTTCCAGCAGGACGCCCCGACCTACGTCGGATACCACGCCACCCATGTGGCCGGCACCCTGGTCGCTTCGGGGGTGAGCCCCCTGGCCAAAGGCATGTCCCCGGCCGCCTATCTGGACGCCTACGACTGGGCCCTGGACGACGCCGAAATGGCGACCGCCGCCGCCGGAGGCCTGCTGATTTCGAATCACAGCTATGCCAACCTGGCCGGATGGCTCTATCGCTCGGGCGAGACCATTCCCTGGTATTGGTATGGCGATCCGGCCATCAGTGAAACGGAAGATCCGGGATTCGGGATGTACGATATCGAAAGCCAGGGCTGGGACCAGATCGCCTTCGACGCGCCCAACTACCTGATCGTCAAGTCGGCCGGCAACGATCGTTCCCAGCTGGGACCCGAACCCGGGGGCGAACACTATGTGTGGGATGCGGGAATCGGTGACTGGGTGGTCAGCACCACGATCCGGGAAAAGGACGGCGGCCTGGACGGTTTCGACAGCATCCCCTACAAGGGGGTGGCCAAGAATATCCTGACCGTCGGCGCGGTCTTCGACATCGTCGGGGGGTGGACCCAACCGTCCGACGTGGTGGACAGCCCCTTCGGGGGTTGGGGCCCCACGGACGACGGCCGCATCAAGCCCGACCTGGCGGCCAACGGCATGGGATTACGGAGCTGTTACATCGACAGCGTCGACAGCTACATCGGGCTCAGCGGGACGTCCATGTCCGCCCCCAGCACGGCCGGAACGCTGCACCTGCTGGCCCAGCTCTGGCGGGACACCCACGCCGGCGCGACGGCGCGGTCGGCGACGCTCAAGGGCATCGCGCTGCACTCGGCCCACGAGGCGGGACTGAATGACGGGCCGGATTACGAATTCGGTTGGGGCCTGCTGAACGCCGTCGGCGCCGCCGAGTTGATCGTCGGCGATATGTCCTTCCCCGGCCGGGCTGTGGAAACGGTTTTGAATTCAGGAACCGCGGACACCCTGGTCTTTTGGAGCACCGGGTTCGCGCCGGTTGTGGCGACCATCTGCTGGACCGACCCCGCGGGGGTCCCTTCTCCCTGGAGCCTCGACCCGCCCGAGCCGAAGCTGGTGAACGACCTCGATCTGCGGGTGGAAAGAGTGGCGGATTCCACGGTCTTCCCGCCGTGGATTCTCGACCCGGCAAATCCCGCGGCCCCCGCGACCGTCGGCGACAACTTCCGCGACAACGTCGAAAAGGTGGAGGTGCCCTATCCTGTGCCCGGTTTCTACAGGGTGATCGTCACCCACAAGAGTTCGCTGTCCGACGGCATCCAGGCCTATTCGCTTTTGACCAGCGGCCTGGGCGACCGGCCCGCCACGCCCACGGTGAGCAACGTGGCCTTCAGCCAGAGGGCGGACGGTTCGGGGCTGGTGGACGTGACCTATGACCTGGATGATCCCGATGACCTGACCGTTTCCGTGGGGTTCGATGCTTCCGCCGATGGCGGAAACACCTGGACCCTTGCGGTCGATTCCTTGAGCGGGGACCTGGGCCCGGCGGTGCCCATCGGGAAGGGCCGTGCCATTGTCTGGGATTTCGCCGGGGATAATCCCGACCAGTATTTTTCGAATGTCGTGGTGAGGATCACGGCCCAGGATTGAAGGTAGCCGGAATTTTTCAACAAGGGGGGCGGTGCGGCCCCCCTTGTCGGGGTTCGGGCGGGTGGGGCTAGTGGCCCATGGCGCGTTGATAGGCCTCGGACAGGGAGGGACTTTCGGCGATCTTGTAGACGGCGGCTTCGTATTCCTCGGCCGTCATGCCGAATTGAGCCAGGGTGGCGTCCGCCGTCGCGGGAGCCTTCTCGACCGCCGTGGTGATGGCGGCGACCTGTTGCACCATGGCCATCTCGGCTTCCGTCAGGGCGACGATGGCCTCGTCCACGGCTTCCACCTCTTCGGTGTTCTCCAATTCGGCGGCCTCGGTTTTTTTGCTTTCGGTGTCACCCTTGCCGCCGCATCCGGCGATCAGGAACGAACCCAGCAGAATGACGATCATCAAGCCGGCTTGCCCGGATGTTCGGGTATTCATGATTAGTTTCCCTTCTTCTTGCCGTCTTTGCCGTCCTTGCCGTGGGCATCGTGGTCTTGGTCGTCGTGGTCTTGGTCATCATCATCCTTGGTGTTCCCCACGCCTTTTCCATGACCTTTGCCATGCCCTTTGCCTTTGCCGTGCAGGCGATGTTCCTCATGGATGGCCGCGGCCAGTTCCTGACCGCGCAGCCCCTCGGCCAGTCTGGCCTGGACAAAGGCGCCGAAGTTGTCGACCGGGCCCGACTCTTCGACAGCCTCCGTCGAGACAACCAGGACTTCCTGGGTTTCTTCAGGCGAAAAGCCCTGGTCCCGGGAGATTTCCAGGACCTGGGCGACATCCTCGGCGGGGATGCCCGCTTCCCGCGCCTCGTTGCTGGCGGTGATCAGCTCGGCGGCCTTCTGGATCCATACGCCGAGGGTGGTGTCCGGTCCGGTATCGGTCTCCTCCTGGGCAAAGGAGCCCGGGGGAGCGGCCAGCAAAAGTGCCGCGGCGATAATCAAAACGATTTTCATGTCCATCTCCAGTGGTCGGGGTTGTCAAGGTCCGGGCGATTCTAGCACCGTGTGGGTTCGTGGACCAAGGTGTCATTGGCCCTGTACAAGCGAACAGGCATTGGCAACAATTCAAATCTCTGAAGTTATTGCGGAATGGCATCTTACTCGACAGTTGGCCTTGGCCCCCCTCTTGCTTGAAGCATCAGTGTGTCCGTAAATCCTATCAGGAGGGCTTTCCATGAAATCGAGCACAATTCCATTATTTCTTCTCCTTCTCACGGCGCTGATGGTCTCAATGGCGGGTCTGGCCGAAGCCCAATCCATCTACCTGGAGCCCAATACCGGGGCCGCGGCCCAGTTGGAACTTCTGCGGCCCGGATTCGGTGGCGTCAGGCTCAGCAATTTGTCCTTCGGCTATTACCTGTCGGCGGGGGTTCAGGTGGGCGAGACCTTGTTGCTGAGGGGTGAGGTTCCCTACATGTACTGGAAGCTGGACGAAGATCAGGACTATGGCTATAGCCATGACGATGAGGGCCATGGCGGTTTCGGAAATCCCTATCTGGGCCTGGATGTGGGCTCTTCCCGGGCAGGGGCCCAGGGTGAATTCGGCCTCCGGTTGCCTTTGACGAGCGATACCTCGGATGTTGCTGCCGCCGGACTGCTCACGGACTATGTGGAGAGGATGGAGGCGTTCGTACCGGACTTGCTGCCGGTCTACGCCGGGGTCAACTACCGGTATCGTTCCAGCAACGGCTTGGGTCTGCGCCTGCGGTTGACCCCGGTGTTTTGGTTGTGGACCGGAGACAGGTCCCAGGCGGACACCGAAGTGTTTGCCCTTTACAGCGCCCAGGTCTGGTACGAGGACGCCAAGGTGGGCGTGGGCGGCGGATTCAGCGGGCGATTCCTGGTCACCGAAGACGGAGACCTTGGCGACCGCACCCTCCACCAGTTCGGGTTTTTTGCCAATTATCGTTTTGGAAACGTGTTGCCTGGTTTCCAGGCCCGGTTTCCCTTGGATGACGGACTCCGGCGGGAGGGCCTGACGCCCACATACAGCCTGAGCATCGGAATCGGATACTAGGGTATTTGGTGGAGGTGGACGGAATGAAGTCCCAGCATTTGATCCTGGCTTTGGTGATGATGGTCATGGCCGTTGTTTCGGGTTGCGCCACCGGAGGCGGCGGCAGCGGAAACAAGAACAGCCGGGGCACCTTGACGGCCGCCACCAGTGAAGCGGCTCAGGGGCAGCCCGCGGAGGAGCCGAAGGGCCGCGGGGAAGGCCGGACCCGCACCAAGAACGAGGTCTATGAAACCCCGTACGCCGAGGAACCCGACGATGATGACGGCGGCGGCGTCCTGGATGCCGTGGGGGGATTTGTCTGGGGTCTGTTTTCCGGCGATGACGATGAACCGGAGTACACTTACCCGCCCGCCAACCAGCCACCCGACACGCCAGCCAATGCGGACTACAACGAATTCGGATTGCCCGCCGACGAAAACGAAACCCAGGAAAAAACTACCCGGGCCAAAGGAGAGAAGAGCCAGGGCCCGCAGCCGAAAAGCATGATCTTCTGGTATTCGCCCTCCTGGCTGGCCGGCGACGCCATCCAGGGTTTCTCGAATTTCAGTCTTCTGTATTCGGTAAATAAAAGCAGAAAGGTCCGGGTCCACGTCGGTCCCTACTACGGGGTGGGATCGATCGGGAACCAGGGGAATCTCAGGGCAGGGCTGGAAAGCATTGCGGAATGGGGCGTCGATACCGGCTTGCGGATGTACCTCAATCCGGAAAACCAAGGACGTGAATTGTATGGCCTGGCCGGCCTGCGGCTGGGGTTCATGGATTGGGTCTATACAAACCCGCTGGAACTCCCGAACGGCGCCGGAGGAATGGAGACCATTCCCGATGACGGGGTCGGCGTTTTCACTCCCTATCTGGGCCTGGGTACTTCATTCCTCAAGGCGGGAAAATTCCAGGTGGGGGTCAGCTTCACCCTGGGATTGCGGATGACCCTGGAGGAAACCTTCAAAGGGTTTCAAAACGATGTTTTTCCGACCGTGGGGGAATACAGGTTGAACATGGAAGCGAGTTATTTCTTTTAATGGGAATAGTTCCGACAGGGCATCCGGTGTGCGCCAAATTGACATGACACCTGGGGGCCAGGCCGTCTGCGGGGAGGGCTTAAACGGGATCTTCTGAAACGAAAAATACTGTAAGTTGTTTTATTTAAACACATAATGATGATTTAGTCCTCTTGGCATAACCAATGCAATGCTTCTCGGGAATAAAGTGACCAGGGCCCCCCGGGGGGTCCTTTCGGAGTGATAAACAGGAGGATTTTATGAAAAACTGGACCGTCAACGCCATGGAGAGTCTGCAAAAGGCGCAGTCCAAGGCCTATGAACTGGGACACGCGGAACTCGAGCCTCTTCACCTGCTGTGGGCGCTATTGAGTGAAACCGGCCTGGCCACCAATACCCTGCGAAGCCTGGAGCTGGATCCGGCCCTGATCGGCAAGACCGCCGAACGCGAGCTGGGGAGCTTGCCGACGGTGGGCCGAAAGGAACTGCCCGCCGCCAGCGCCGAACTGCAGAAGCTTTTCCTGGACGCCCAGCAGAAAAGCGGAGGCGGCATGGTCGGAACCCGTGAGCTGCTGCTGGCCCTGGCGGCCGACAAGGGGCGCGCGGGAAGCGTGCTGAAAACCTTTGACGTCACCGCGAGCAAGGTGGAAAAGGCGCTGGAAATGAGCGGCGCCGACGCGGCCTATGACGGCGACGATGAATCCGGCGTGGGCGACGGTCAGGAATCGGCATTGGACAAATACTCCCGCGACCTGTGCGCCGCCGCGCGCGCGGGCAAGATCGACCCCATCATCGGGCGGGACGATGAGATCCGCAGGGTGATCCAGATCCTCAGCCGCCGCACCAAGAACAATCCCGTGCTCATCGGTTCGCCCGGCGTGGGCAAGACCGCCGTCGCCGAAGGACTGGCCCGACGCCTGGTCGAAGGCGACGTGCCGGAGGGTCTGAAGGGCAAGCGTCTGCTCGCCCTGGACATGGGCGCCCTGATCGCCGGAACCAAGTACCGCGGTGAATTCGAGGACCGTCTGAAGAAGGTCATCAAGGAAGTCACCGAGCAGGAAGGCCAGGTGCTGCTGTTCATCGACGAGATGCACACCCTGGTCGGCGCCGGCGCCACCAGCGGGGCGATGGACGCCTCCAACATCCTCAAACCCGCCCTGGCCCGCGGCGAGCTGCACTGCGTGGGGGCGACCACCATCGACGAGTTCCGCCAGCACATCGAAAAAGACCCCGCATTGGAGCGGCGTTTCCAGCCGGTGCTGGTCGAAGAGCCGACCTGGGAACAGGCCGTGGCCATCATGCGCGGCCTGAAGGACAAGTACGAGGTCCACCACGGCATCCGCATCACCGACGGCGCCCTGGTCGCGGCGGTGAAGCTGAGCCAGCGCTACATTCCCGACCGCATGCTGCCGGACAAGGCCATCGACCTGATGGACGAGGCCGCCAGCCGGCTGCGCATGGAAATCGATTCGGTGCCCGCCGAGGTCGACGACCTGCAGCGGCGCCTGAACCAGCTCGAGATGGAGCGGTTGGCCCTGGAAAAGGAAACCGACAAGTCGGCCGTCGCCCGGCGTGAGCTGATCGACCGGCAGATCGCGGAGCTCCGCGACCAGTGGGACCAGTTGAAGGCCCGCTGGGAGCAGGAAAAGGAAGCCATCGACCGGATCCGCACCCTGCAGAAGGAGCAGGAAAACCTGGTCCTGGAAATGGAGCGCGCCGAGCGCGAAGGCAACCTGGCCCACGCGTCGGAACTGAAGTACGGGGGGCAGGCGGCCCTCGAAAAGCAGGTCGCCGCGGCTTACCAGGAGCTCAAGGACATCCAGGGCGAGCACCCGCTGCTGCGCGAGGAAGTGGAAGAGGACGACATCGCCCACCTGGTGGCCCAGTGGACCGGCATCCCGGCCCAGCGCCTGGTCGAGGACGAGATGGCCCGGCTGCGTGACCTGGAAAACCGCATCTCGGCGCGGGTGGTCGGCCAGGATGAAGCGGTGACCAAGGTCGCGCGCACCATCCGGCGTTCGCGCGCCGGGTTGTCCGAAGGGCACCGGCCCCTGGGCTCGTTCCTGTTCCTGGGCCCCACCGGCGTGGGCAAGACCGAGCTGGCCAAGACCCTCACCGAGCAGATGTTCGGCGACGATTCGGCCCTGATCCGCCTGGACATGTCCGAGTACATGGAACGCCACGCGGTCAGCCGGATGATCGGGTCCCCTCCGGGTTACGTCGGCCACGAAGCGGGCGGCCAGCTGACCGAGGCGGTGCGGCGTCACCCCTACAGCGTGATCCTCCTGGATGAGGTCGAGAAGGCCCACCCCGAGGTGATGAACGTGCTGCTGCAGCTGCTCGACGACGGCCGCCTGACCGACGGCAAGGGCCGCGTCGTGGACTTCAGCAACACCATCGTGCTGATGACCAGCAACCTCTGCCAGGACGAGCAATACGAGCCGCGCAATGGTGAGGACGAGGAAGCCCGCCGCGACCGCGAGGCGCGGATCCTGCAAAGCCTGTCGGGCCATTTCCGGCCCGAGTTCCTGAATCGTCTGGACGGCATCGTCCGGTTCGCGAGTCTGGGTGAAGGGATGATCCTGCAAATCGTCCGCCTGGAACTGGCCAAGGTCAGCCGCAGCCTGGCCGAACAGGAGATCACCCTGGAAGCCACCGAGGCCGCGGTCGCCAAACTGGCCGACCAGGGTTACGACCCGCGGTTCGGCGCCCGCCCGGTGCGGCGCGTCATCCAGCAGGAGGTCCAGGACCGTTTGGCGGACCTGATCCTTGCCGGCGACGTGCTGCCCGAGCAGACCGTCGTGCTGGACGTGGATGAGGGCGGGTTTACCCTGGAGGCGCGCGGAGCGGAGCGTCAGGTTTAACCCTGACGGTGCCAACCCGAGGAGTGAGAGAGGGCCCCCCCGGGGGGCCCTCCTTGCATGGATAATGGTGTTAGGCTGACCGGGGTATACTTTCCTGCCAATTTCGGACATCTCGAAAAGGCACGTAGACGTCGGCTACCCCCGAAATTCTGAGTTAAATTTCACGAATAGCGTCCCACCCGAGGAGCTGTTTGTGCACATAAGTGTTTGGAGTTAAATGTTTTAGTTTGGGTGGCGAAATATGTGCCCATTTCCTCGGATTCCACGGATAACAGACCTGCCCCAAATCCCCCGCCAAATTGATTTCCACCTCTCAAAGTGGGTGTGATATACTGTTTTTGGTTAACAGCATTTGGAAGGCACCTTTTTCGAATTATTCGGATTCAGTTGCCCCCTATCGCACCCAGGTGGTTTTCAGTATTGAGTCATTGATATTTTGGTTTATTGGAAAGCCAAGGTCGCATTTTCATTATTTGAGTTGGCCAAAAAATGTATTTAGGAGATGCCATGTGGAATTTTCCCAGTGAATTCAAGTGGTTTGGCATTGCGTTTTTCCTGACCGCCATCATTCCTAATTCCGTCGATGCTTCCCTGACCCTGGAGGGGAAGTGGGCGGCCGGTCCTTGTGAAATAGTGGATTCCGATGGTTCCTATGCCTTCTTCAATGCAGGGATAAATTTGATTATTGCCGATATTTCCGACCCGGCCTCACCTGTTGTAAGGGGAGAATTCCAGTTCCCGGTATCCCTGACCGGAATAGAAGTTTCCGACCGATACGCCTTTGTTCTTTTGGGTGAATATGGTTTAAGGGTTTTGGATGTTTCCGATCCAACCTCGCCGGTGGAAGTCGGGGGGCTTGAGGCCACCAATTCGGCCACTAACATTGTCATGAATGGGGACACGGCTTATTTGATTGATGGCGGCCTGAGGATATTGGATGTTTCGGACCCTGCATCACCGACTCAAATTGGTTTTCATGAAGCCTGGGGAACCGCCGCCACAATTTCGGATAACCTGCTGTTCCTGGTGGGCGGTTCTATGGGGTTGTTGGTCTTTGATGTCTCAAACCCCATGGCCCCTCAACCCATGGGATCGTTCCATCCCGACCCATCCATTGATTTCGAGGATATTGTGGTCAAGGGTCAGCGGGCCTATGTTTGCGCCAATGGCAACCACCTGTTTGGAATTGATATTTCCAACCCCAATGATCCCACCTACTTCATTTCCGAGTATCGCCACATATACGATTGGGCCACACGCCTGTGCCTGGTGGATGGCAATCTTTGGGTTGTTGGTCGGACAGGACTTACTGTCTTTGAATTGCAGGACCCAAGCATCATGCCTTTTGTCCAAGAACATTTCGAACCCCTCCGAGAGGGAAGGGCTATTGCCGCCAACGGTGATCTTGGATTTGTTTCGGAATACCAAAACGGGTTGGCTGTATTTGAATCAACCGGTTCGGGAATTCCTGTCCGAGTCGGTGGGTCCGACACACGGGGCATTCCCAAGGATATCGCCACCTTCCACGCCTTTGCCTGTTTGGCCATGGGGGATCGAGGTCTTCACATCATCGATGTTACCCAACCCGAATTTATAATCGAAGTGGCGGGTTTGGAATCCTTGCGGGCCGATGCCGTCCATGTTTCGGGGCACTATGCGTATGTGTTGGGCGGAGACCTGAGTATCGTCGACCTTTCCGACCCGGCCAACCCTGTCGTGATGGGCCAAATTCCCTTTCCCGATGCCAGATATATTTCAGTTCATGGCGGATTCGCGTATATGTCCGGCGGATCGTATCCCCTGATGATTGCCGATGTTTCCGATCCGGCAAATCCCATGGAAATATATTCCGCGCCCTTGAGGTTCAAAGTGACCCATGGAAGGGTGGCGGTAGCTGACGATTATACTTTTGTGCCCTTTTCTCCTTGGAATTGGTATTCGGGGGTAACGATTACCAACGTGTCCAACCCGGGTGATCCGACCTTTGCCGGGGCCGTTAAGGAAACCCAGGTTTCGGGGATAACAGCTCGTGGTGATGAATTATTCCTGGTGGACGTCGGTCTCAGGGTAATGAATGTATCCAACCCCGAATTCCCCATCGACCTGGGAACGTTGGCGATTGATGGGTGCCACGGTGATCTTGCCGTCGAAGGCAAGACCGCCTACGTTGCTGCCGGTGGGATTTTTGCCATCGATATTTCAGACTATTCCATGATGGAAGTCACCGAACATTACGATACAGGTTCAGGTGCCGTGGCCGTGGCAGCGGTTGGGGAGATTGTCCTTTTGGCAGACACGGATGAGGGCCTTCTTGTGTTCAGGGACGGGGGGACTGAGAGTCAAGAAGTGGTGGTAGACATCAAGCCGGGGGATGATGACAACCGGGTAAATTGCGGGAATCGGCATGGCCTGATTCCCGTGGCGATTCTTTCAGACAATGATTTCGATGCCCTGTCGATCGATCACACAACTGTCCGCTTTGGGCCAGGTGAAGCCCGCGAAGCCCACACCAACCGCCACGGCCCCATTCGTCACGAAGAGGACGTGGACCGCGACGGCGACCTTGACCTCGTCTTTCACTTCAGATTGGCTGAAACGGGCATCCAGTGTGGGGACACAGAGGTAACGCTTACGGGCGAAAACTTCGATGGTCAGGCCATAATCGGTGGGGACATGATTCAGACGTTTTCGAACGGGTTTATGGAAGATTCGCCCGACAGGGAAATCCGAATCACTCCGAATCCCTTCAACCCCCAGACGACGATCTCATTCTATACGGACGAACCTCAACAGGTGCGTTTGGCGGTTTACGACCTCAGGGGCCGCCGGGTGGCCGAACTCACCGACCAGCAGTACCAGGTCGGGGAACACTCGGTTGAATGGCGGGGCCGTGATGCATCTGGCCGGGCTGTCCCATCCGGCGAGTACTTCTTCCGTATTGAAATCGGCAGCCAGGTTGAGATCCGGAAGGCAATGTTGCTGAGGTAATGATGAATATTCCGCAGATGAAATCAGTTCTTCCGGCGTGTCTGGTAGTGTGCCTGTGGGCCAGCCCCCTCCTCGCCCAAGACATGCCATGCGAGGGGACCTGGGAATGGGTCTCCACCGAATTCGCGGATGGAACCGTATACAATCCGGGTTCGGCGGGCTATACGGAAGAGCTGTATTTCGGCCCCTTCGAAGACAACAAGTTCATCCGTTACCGGGATGAGGAAGCGACTGAGGAAAGCCAATGGTATTGGTCTTCCGTATTTGTTGGACCATGCTGTATTGAGTTCTTGAGCACGGATTTCGGGGACAATTGGGTCTGGCAAATATGGGAGGAAGCGGGCGTAACCTGGATGCGCCTCCAGACAGGATTTGAATGTCCTCCTGATGTTGGCAGCCCGCCGTCCAAGATCGAGACATATTTCCTGCGGGGGCCGGTGGCAACCCAGGAGAGGCCATGGGGTAGCGTGAAGGCTGTGTTCAGGTAACGGGCGGCGGTTGGAATTTTAATAGCTGGTTGGGTGCGCCTAAATTTCACCTAACGGAATTTTCCATAGGGTGAACTGGGTTTTTTGGTGCGGATATGGCCACAGATAGATGGATATCGCCCGTATTTGGGCTTTATCCGGCTGCTTGCCGTATAATTAGCGTTAGGTAATAGGCGGATCCCTGAAATCAGATTTGGAATAACCGGTGAACATCGCTGCGTTTGAGAAAGTTTTGGAAATTGTCGGTGGAGCCAGGTCC
>Ga0210065_1000027_pt1 | contig 48822 bp, 43 predicted proteins | sample Muzzi_PWB_D1_FD_185533 | JGI IMG/M metagenome (GOLD analysis project Ga0210065, IMG submission 185533) | Wetland microbial communities from San Francisco Bay, California, USA, that impact long-term carbon sequestration - Muzzi_PWB_D1 (SPAdes) | ecosystem: Environmental > Aquatic > Marine >... | reverse complement strand
GGCCCAGCTTATGGCTGTGGTTGTGGGGCATGACGCAGTCGGCCAGCTTGCCGGTGCGAACTTCCTGCCCGCCGATGAACAGGGGAATGTCGATCTTTTCGCCGGCCATTTTCTTCAGGGTCGCCTTGAGTTCCTTTTTCTCGTCGGAACCCTCCAGATACCCCTTGATGGGCTCGTTTTCCGGGAACGGGATATCGTACATGGCGTCGGACATGGCAATTCCTTCCTGACAAATCAAAACGGACCGTTTCATTGGGTTTTCTGACGCCACGATGGCAAACAAAATGGGCCAAGGCAAGAGAATCGTTGTCCGGGCCGCTCATGCTGTTACAATAGGGGACGAAACAACTTTCCAACCCAAGATCACGCCCGAGCGGCGGCCCCGAGGCGGACCGAAATGACCAAGGCACCGAAGAACCTGCAGACCATCGAATCCCACGTCCTGGACCTGCAGCGACTGCACCCCAGCGCCAGCGGCGACTTCACCAGCCTGCTCAACGACATCTCGTTCGCGGCCAAGGTGGTCAGCCGCGATGTCACGAAAGCCGGCCTGGTCGAGGACATCCTGGGCGCCACCGACACCCAGAACATCCAGGGAGAAGTCGTCCAGAAGCTGGACGATTTCGCCAACAACGTGTTCCTGAAATGCCTGGGACGCCGCGGTCAGGTCTGCATCATGGGCAGCGAGGAACTGGCCGAGCCGGTGTTTGCCGACACCAGCCAGGGCACCGGAAAATACATCGTGGTGTTCGATCCCCTGGACGGCAGTTCGAACATCGACGCCAACGTCTCGGTGGGGACCATCTTCGGGATCTGGAAACGGAAGTCACGCCTGGCCCAGGTCAACCAGGAGGATCTGCTCCAGCCCGGCTCCCAGCTGGTGGCCGCGGGTTACATCATCTACGGGTCGAGCACCATGTTCGTCTACACCGCCGGCAACGGGGTGCACGGGTTCACCCTGGACCCCGGCATCGGCGAGTTCCTGCTGAGCCACGAAAACATCACCACGCCCTTCAGCGGCAAGATCTACTCCGTCAACGAGGCCTACGAACCCAGGTGGAGCCCGGCGGTGCGTGAGGTCCTGCGCCAGCTCAAGTACGGGCGGAATTCCAAGATGTCCAGCCGGCGGGATGCTCCCACCGAGGGGGCCGGGATGTCCTCGCGCTACATCGGTTCCCTGGTCGCCGATTTCCACCGCAACCTGCTCTATGGGGGTGTCTATCTCTATCCCCCGACCACGGAGTACCCCCGGGGCAAGCTGCGTCTGATGTGCGAAGCCGCGCCCCTGGCCATGATCGTCGAGAACGCCAACGGCTACGCCAGCGACGGCCAGCAGAGCATTCTGGACGTCGTCCCCGATGGCCTCCACATGCGGGTCCCGCTTTACATCGGCAGCCGGAACGATGTCCTGTGGATCGAGAAGATGCTCAGCAAGTCCGCGGAATCCCTGTAACTGCCCTCCCCCGGACATGAAAAAAGGCGGCCGTGAGGCCGCCTTTTCTTTTCAACCGATTCAGATGGAATGGTCCCGATCAGACCTGGGGATCCATCTGTTTCTGCAGGCCCCGGGTTTCGACCACCAGGCCGAGGGCCATGTTCTTGCACCGGGGACGATGCAGGGTGCCGGCGGGAACGAGCAAGGCTTCACCCTGGCGAACCTCCACCTCCCGGCCTTCCATTTCCACCACCAGGGACCCTTCCATGATGTATACGAATTCGTCCTTGTCGTGGGAATGAACGATGTAGTCGCCGCTGTACCTCACGATGAACGCGTGGTAATTGCCGTCGATGTTGGTCACTTCCACCGGACGAAACACCTGGGACAGGCCGCGGGCCATTTTCAAAACCGAATACTTCGCCAATTTGCCTTACTCCTTGCCATGCCCGACCCGACAGTCGCGCAGGATCATTCCCCCTGACTTTCCGCTTCCAGAAGAGCCGCTTCGGCCGAGTCGGGGAACAGCTCCACCAGGGACGCCCCCATGGCCGCCGCCTCGCCCGGGCGTCCCAGGTTCAACAGACAGGCCCGGGACTTGTACATGGCCGCCGGGGCCCGCTCGCTGCCCGGAAAAGAAGCCAGCATTTCCTCGAAATAGTTCAGGGCCACCGCATCTTCACCTTCGCCGTAGGAAAGGTCCCCCAGCCAGTAAAGGGCGTCATCCGAAAGTTCGGAATTACTGTACTTGGAAAGAAACTCCTCGAATCCGGCCTTGGCCAGGTCGATGTTGCCGCGGTTACGGTCCAGTTCGGCCATTTCGAAGATGGACCGTCCCTCCTCGGGCAGGGTTTCAATGTCCGCGTTCTGCACCGCCGGCGGCTTGTATTCGCCAAGAGTGGGAATTCCCTGGCGGGTGGCCAGGAGGTCCACCCGCGCCGAAAGGTCCCGCATGTACTCGGCATTGTCGTCCAGTTTCTTCATCAACTGGTCCAACCGGGTCGACACCTGGGAAAGTTTCGCCAGGCGCATGGCCGAGGTTTCGTCCCCGGCGTCCCGATCCATCCGCAGCAGTTGCCCCAAGGCCTGGACTTCCTGCAGAAGGCGCTTGTTTTCGGTCTGCAACTGCGTGATCTGGTCCCGGTTGTCCTGAACCGAGACCTCGATGCGGTCCAATTGAGGGGCGCACCCCCCCAACAGGACCGTCACCGTCAGGGCCACCGCGACCAACCCGGTATGACGCGGGCCCAGCCCGCGTTTCGGGTGGAAATTAATCATGATGCGCCTTCCCTATGGCCGTTCGAAGTGCGCGCGCCGGTTCTGGGCCCAGGCAGCCTCGTTGTTACCCTTGGCGAAGGGCTTGCTCTCACCATAACTGGTGACCCGCAGGTTCCCCGCCGGGATGCCCAGGCTCACGAGATAGTCGCGCACCGCGCGGGCACGTTTCTCCCCCAGGGCCAGGTTGTACTCCACGGTGCCGCGATCGTCACAGTGACCGGAGATCAGGACGGTGACGCCGGCTTCCTTGAGGATCCGCGCATCGCGGGACAGAACGCCCATGGCCTCGTCGCTCAGGTCGTACTGGTCGAAGTCGAAGAAGACATCGCCAACGCCGTAATCGCCCGGCTCCAGAGTCGCGTAATCGGGACTCTTGTCGACGGGAGCTTCGGTCTCGGCCTTCACCGGTTTGGGAATCGTCTGGGTGGTGTCGGCAACGGTTGTGGAAGCGGCCGGATCGGTTTCCACCTTGCTCTTCTTGCTGCAACCGGCCATGAGCATCAATGCCAGTACCAGCATCAGTCCAAGGGTCAAAACGACACTCCGGGAAATCGGTCCTTTGTTCATGCTTCTACGCTCCTTGTAATGATGAAACTCCCGGTCCCTAATTGGACCAGGCGGGGGTGATGTCCGGATCGTCGCCGAACGTCAGCTGTCGAAAAGTATCTTCCACGACATCGTACACATACAGCTTGTAGACGCCGCTGCGGTCCGAGGCGAAGACGATGTGCCTTCCGTCCGGGGCCCAGCTGGGGTCCTCGCTGTTGCCCCACCGGCTGTCGGTCAGGACTCTGCGGTCCTCACCGGTGGACTTCATGATCACGATCTGCGTGTAGTTCCCTTCCCGGGTGGCATAAACGATCTTATCGCCCCCGGGAGACCATGCCGCAGAGTCGTTGTAACGTCCCTCGAATGTCAACCGGCGTCTGCCGGCACCATCGCTATCGATAACATATAACTGAGGCGTACCCGTCCTGTCACTGGTAAAAACCAGATCCCGGCCCCCGGGCGCCCAACTGGGGCTGATTTCAATGGCTGGGGAAACCGTCAGCCGCTTGATGATTTTTCCCTGGGGAGTGATCCGGTAGATCTCCGGATTTCCGGTTTCGGACATGGCCAGGACCAGTTCCGAACCGTCCGGCCGCCAGTTGGCGCCGTAGTTGAGGCCATCCAAGCCTATGACTTTCCTGACTTTACCGGTACTCGTATCCAGACTGAACAGCGATTGCTGGCCGTCCCGGTAACTGGTGAACGCGATTTCCGACCCGTCGGGGGACCAGCTGGGGCACAGATTCAGCTCCCGGTTGGCCGTCAGCCGCAGCAGGCCTTCCCCGTCGTAATCGACCACGTAGAGGTCGCGCCGCCCCCCTTCGCCGCGGGAAAAAACGATCCGTGTCAGGCAGATCCCCGGCTCGCCGCTGAGCCAATAGATGACCTCGTTGGCGAAATGATGGGCGGTGGCCCGCATCTGCGAGGGCAGCGGACGGTACCGCTTGTTCATCAGCAACTGTCTCTGGGGATAGGACAGCAGGTTCAGCGAGATGGTGATCGGGACGTTTTCCCCTGTCTGTTCGGCGTCGCGCAACGGCCCTTCCACGGTCCCCTCGATCGTGAACTCGTACTCGAGACTGTCGGGGTTCTCTTCGGAAAACCCGACCTGGAACAATCCGCTCAGCAAAAGGTCGTTGGCCACGATCCGGTTCATGAGCCCCGCCGCGTCCGCGGATTCGACACCGCCGCTGAGGACGTCCAGATCGCGTATCAGGACATCGGTCTTGACGAAGGCCGACTTGGTGATGTCCAGCACCACCTCGCTGTTGCGTCCCTGGGCCAGGGAAGCGGTCGGCAGCAGAAGCAGGGCGAAAATCGCCGCAAGCATGTAATTTTTCAGGAAGGCCATCAGGTACCGGGCTCCAGGTTGAAGATAACGGTCACTCCCAGCGAATTGCCGGGAAACTGGGGTGGCAGCGGGGGCAATTTGGTCGTCTGGACCGCGCCCAGGGCCTCGCGGTCGAAAACCCCCACCCCGCTGTTGCGGATCAGGGTCACCTGCGAGATCGAACCGTTGCGCGCCACCTGAAAATGGATGGAACACGAAAGCAGGGCGCGTTTGCCGAAGTTGTATTGCCGGGGATCCCAGTTGCGCCGGATCAGCCCGTCCATTCGCGAAAGATAGTAGTCGAAGGGGAAATCGGTGTCCGTGTCGGCGACCGATGGCCCGGCAACGATGGGCTGGGTGACCTTGGCCACCGTTTCGGCCGGCGTTTCGGCTGGCTTTTCCACCGGGTCGGGAACATCGATCTTCTCCTGGGGCTTCTGCTTCTCCTTCGGCTTTTCCTCCGGCTTGGGCTTCGGCAATTCCTTGGGGGGCAGGTCCTGCTTTATTTCGGGCTGCGGCTGGGGCTGGGCCGCCGGTTCCTCGGGAACCTCCGCGGGCCGGGTTTGGGGTTCGGGCAGCCGGACCATCTGGACATGAATGGACCGGGGCGGACGGACCGGGTTGCGCGCCACATGGTTGCCGAACATAACCACGACCACCAGGGCGATGGCGTGAATGAGGACCGAGACAGGTAACCCGCGGCTGAGCATTACTGATCATCCACCGGTTGGTCGGTAACCAGGCTCAGGTTCACGAATCCTTCCACCTCCACCGCGGCCATGACCTTCAGGACAAACCCGTACGGAACCTCCTCGTCGGCGCGCAGATAAACGGGCACCTCGTCCTTCTGGTCGACAAAGGGCAGAAGCATCATCGCCAGATCGTCGATCTCCACGGCCTGCTCCTGGAAAAACACCTGCCGGTTGTTGGTGATGGAAATAACCGGACCCTCCTTGACCACCACATTGCGCGTGGCGGCTTCGGGAAGGTTCACTTCCACCCCGCCCTGGATGTAGGGCGCCGTCAGCATGAAGATGATCAGCAGGGTCAGCGTCACGTCGACCAGGGAGGTGATGTTGATGTCGGCCATGGCGGTGTAGGATCGCTTGCGCGCGGCCATCAGATGGTCTCCCTGTCATGCAGGTCGGGCCGCAGGCTCCCGTCCCGTCCCGCGGGCGCCGCTTCTCCGCCGGCCGCTTCCTCGAGCACGGTCCGCAGACGGTCCAGTTCGTTGCCCACCAGGTCGATCTTGCGCACGGTCATGTTGTAGAAGATGACCGCCGGGATGGCCGTGGCCAGACCGGCGATGGTCGTGATCAACGCCTCGGCGATGCCGGGGGCCACGACCGTCAGATTGGCGCTCTGCATCGAGGCCATGCCCCAGAACGAACTCATGATGCCCCACACCGTTCCCAGCAGCCCCAGGAAGGGAGAAATGGTCACCGCGGTGGACAGCAGGATGAGGTACCGCTCCAGGTTTTCGGTCTCGAGGTAGGCCACCCGTTCGGAGGCGCGCCGGATGGCGGGCCACTGCGTCAGCGATTCGGTTTCCAGCACCAGGTTGCTCAAGGGCAGATCCGTATTGTCCCGACACCACGCCACCAGTTCCTGTTTCTGCGGCCCGGGCCGACCACCGCTGTCCAGCCAGGATTCACAGCGGCCCCAGAAATCCTGGTGGCCGGCCCGTATCCGTTTCAGGCTACGCGCCTTGTCCACGAACACCGCCCAGGACATGACCGAAAGAAAAAGCAGAACCAGCAGGATGAACTTGCCGAAAAAAGTCGATTCGGTCACCAGACCGACAAGCTCACCGGGGCCCAGCGCCGCCAGGAAGGTCGCCGGAAGAATCGTGGCAGACATGCAGTCTCCTCGGATATTCGGTTATGAGGGGGATTCGGCCTCGTTCCATCCGGCCGGATCCGGGCGGTCCTTCCCTGGTCCGCCACATGGTCCCGAACGGGACCGGATCAGTAGTTCAGCAGGTTGCCGCTGCCCGCGGGAATGAACAGGGTGAATATCCTAAAGTTCCCGCATGTTGGCGGCCGTCCCGGCCCGGACCAGGAACTAACCCCGGCCCTCGAAAACCTTCAGCGCGAACGCGTCCTGAAAGTCGAATTTGTCGATGAAGTCGGTCAGCGAGTCCTCTTCGCGTTTGCGCAGCAGACCGTCCTCCACCAGATGGAAGACGATGCGGCCGAAATCGATGGTCGCCTGGACGCCCCAGGAGTTGAACACTTCCCCGGCCATCACCCCGAAACGCTCCCGGCCCAGGATGCGGATCCATTCCAGAAGATCCTCACCGCTGATGTGACCGCGCTCCTCCATGTTCTCCATGGCGTTTTCCAGCGCCTCGAGCACGAAAAAATACGCGTCGGGCCGGAAGACCCCGCGTCTTTCGGCCAGGCTGCGTATGGAATGCATCAGGTCCATGGTTTCCTGCACGGCCCTCTCCTTGGATGTGGAACTGGCGGATGACGGACACCACTATTTTAAGGAGATTGGGCGGGCTGTCAACCACCAGTGGACATCCCGGCGCGATTCCCGGCCTCACACCAGGAGGCGATCGTACAGGTCAAGATACTGTTTAACCACGCAGGATGCCCCGAAATCGGCCGCCGCGTCGCGACGTCCCTCCTCGGCCATTTCCTGCCGGAGGGCCTCGTCGCCCAGAATCCGCACCACCGCGGCGGCCATACCCGCGATATCGTGGGGATCCCTGAGGATTCCGTTGATTCCGTCCTGGATGAACTCCCCCGCACCCCCACGGTTGGTGGCCAGGGGGATGACCCCGCAGGCCATGGCCTCGAGGGCCACCAGCCCGAAGGATTCGTGCAGGGACGGCAAGAGGAGCAGATCGGCCACCGGCAGGAAATCCTCCAGATTATCCACTTGACCGATGAATTCCACACTGCCTGCGAGCCCCGCCTGGTCCACCTGGTCCCGTACGCCCCCCATTTCGGGTCCGTCGCCGACCAGGAGAAGGCGGCTGGGCAGACTCCGCTTGACTTCAGCAAACACGTCAACCACAGCCCCTACATTCTTGACCTTGCGGAAGTTGGAGGCGTGGATCAAAAGCTTTTCACCTTTCGGGGCGAACTTCCCCCTCAGGGTGTTCATTTCCATTGGATGGAATACCCGGGAATCCACGAAATTGGGAATGACCTCGATGTTCTCGCCCACGCCGAAGACCTTGATGGTCTCCTCCTTGAGGAAATTGGACACGGCGGTCACCGCGTCGCTCTGTTCGATCAGGAAGCGGGTCATGGGGAAAAACGACGGTTCCTGCCCCACCAGGGTGATGTCGGTTCCGTGCAGGGTCGTGACCACCTTCAGGGAATCGCCCCCGTTCATCTGCTGGGCCAGATAGGCGCTGGCCGCGTGCGGAATGGCGTAGTGCACATGCAGGATGTCCAACCCGCAGCGGGCGGCCACCTCGCTCATGGCCGTGGCCAGGCTCAGCGTGTAGGGGGAATGCTGGAACACGGGGTAGTGCGGCATTTCCACCGGGTGATAGAAGATGTTTTCGTGATAGTTGCGCAACCGGAATGGCAGTTCGCTGCTGATGAAATGGACCTCACATCCCCTGCGGGAAAGGTGCAGGCCCAGTTCCGTGGCCACCACCCCGCTGCCGCCCTGGCTGGCGTAGCAGGTGATCCCCACCTTCGGCATCTTCATTTGACCCAACTTTCGCCCGGGAGATCGTTAAGTACCGGAAGCGAGGACGTGCACAGGGCCTCCCCGAAGGAAACGCCCGCGCGGCGGCCCCAGGTCTGGGCGCGGCGTTCGATTTTCTCCAGGAATGATGAGTCGTTGATCCAGGTGGGGCGCCGCCCCTCCTGGCGGGAAAACTGACTCGCGTAACAGGCCAAGGCGTTTTCCTTGGCCGGCCAGGTCGACGACACGTCGAAGATCACCGAGGGTCGCCGGTCATCGGGACACACCTGGAAAACGGCCTCGGTTTCCCAGCGATCGGCAGGTTCGGGCCAGTCCTCGCCCCCGCTCCACAACAGGCCTTCGGGGATACCCGGATCCAGGGCGGCCAGGCGCGCCAGGAATACCGCCCTGGCCACCAGTCGGGGAGTCTCCTGATGGTCCGGGTGACGCACGGGGTCAGGAGCCGTGGCGATCCAGCGGGGACGCAGCCTGCGGATGGCCGAAGTCACCTGCAGGATCTGTTTGCGGTCGTTTTCATTGATGAAACCGTCGGGCAACGCCAATTGGGCCCGACCGGTCAGCCCCAGCACCAGGGACGCGTCCTCGGCCTCGACCCAGCGCTCGGCCATGGTGGCGTTGGTGCCCAGTTCGCCCCTGGTGAGGTCCACCGCCCACACTTTCCGGCCCTTGTCGGCCAGCAGGCGGATGGTTCCCCCCAAACCGATTTCGGCGTCATCGGTGTGGGGGGAAATGACCATGAGGTCGCAGCCGGGAGATTGTTGATTCATCATATGAATGGTTCCTCTCACTGCTTGGGATCGGGAACTTCGATGGTGAATTCCCGCCAGTCGCTTTTTGATCCGAGTTCCAGATGAGCCGCCGCGGTTTCCACGCAGGCCGCCGCCAGATCATCCCCCCACAGGGCGGCGGCGCAGGCGCAGGCCAGCCGCCGTTCCTGCCGCTGACCGTCGGGAAAAACCCAGGGAGGGTCCCCGGGAATTCGGGCGGCACGCAGGCGATTGATTTCATGGCGCAACATCGCGGTCACGCCCTTGCGGAACCGGCGGCTCCGACCTTCGGCCAGGGAACCGGCCCGGTCGGGATCCACGCCTACCTCGTCGGTCAAAAGACCTGTCAGAAGATCGCGCACCCTGATCTCGGTTTTGTTCCCCAGTCTTTCGGCGAGTTCGGATCCGTCGACTCCGGAACCACGGAATTCGCCCAGCAGTTCCGGATCAAATCCCGCGGGGACCAGCCAGGCGAACAGGCGCGGCACCAGGGGTCCTCGCGGCAATTTCAAGGCCTCGTAAACGGGATCCAGTTGCCGAAGATAGGCCAGTTCCCCGGGACCGGCCACGACCGCCGCAGGCCGCAGGAGCCAATCCTGAACGGGACTGCGAAGCAAGACCCCCGGCCGCAGCGCGCGGGAATCGGCCGGGAACTTTTTCCCGGGCAGAAGGGCCACCCGGTGGTCGCCTTCGACCCGATAAAGGGGACGAAAAAGGGATCGATCCTTGATCTGGGCATACCAGCCGGCGCGGGCCAGATCCTGGCCGCGCGCGGCCGCCAGCTTCCCAAGATCTCCCATCTTTTCCGGGATCTCGTCGTAAAGCGGTCCGGCGGCCCGGTGAAGTTCGGGGTCGTTTCCCGAGACAATGATCAATCCGGTTCCGGTAAAGACCCGGGCCAGGAAACGACGGCTCAGACGTGCCCACGACAGGTCCTCTTCGCGGGCCTGACTCCAGATGGCGGCCAGATCCCAGGCCAGGGGAGTGCGGGCCGCCACCCGGGTCAACCATTGCCCGGCCATTTCCCTTCCGGGGAAATCCTGCATGGCGCCTATCATGGGCTGGCGCCCGCCTTTCGCCCCTTGGCGCCCCGGGCCGTGCCCCAGGGTGCCCGAATCGGGATCCCAAAAAACGGGACTCATGGCTTCGGCCAGATCGTCGTCGTCGTCTCCGCTCCAGAACACCGGCACGGTCGGCCGACCCGACGCGGATCTCCGGCGGGCCAGGGCCACGGCCGTGGCAATCTTGAAAAGCGTGTAGAGGGGACCGCCGAGGAATCCCGGCTGCTGGCCGGTGACCACCACCGCGGCCTTGCCTGCGCGAAGGGCATCGAGGTTGACCTCGAGGGCCTGCCGGTCGGCATCGGTGGGCAGGTCGGCGGCAAACCCGTCGGCCCAGCCGGCGACCCACCCGGACCGGAACAGGGGCGGCCCCCCGCCTGACAGGGGATCGTTTTCGAGGGCCCCCCGCAACTCGGCCGAGGCGTCCGCACGGTTTTGGGGCACGAAAGGGACCGGCAGTTCGCCGACGAGCCAATCGGTGAATAGCCGCGAAGAAGGCAGAGCTATCTGGAGTGGTTCCCGGGGTGTCCATTTCATGTTCGGCGGCCCTTGCCCTTCATCTTTTTGTAAACCAGGAGCCAGCGCGACCCTTCTCCAAGATCCTGGCCTTCGTAACCTCCGGCCGAAGCGGTCCGAACGAGCCCCGCGGCGGTGGCCATCTCATCCAGTTCCGCGAGGGTGAACACCGCCACCTCCTCGGTGTACCGCAACCCCTCCCGGGGAACCCCCCATTCCCGGGCGGCCTCTTCCTGACCCGGCAACGGACGCAGCCACACCTCTTTTTTGACCTGGGAGGTCGCCGGATGATAGGACCGTTCTTCCCTGACCATCAGCGGTTTTTTTTCCCTCAAGCGAACCGCGGAAGATAACCGGCCCAGATCCATGACGACCCGGTCGGCGTCGAAGTAGTCCAGGAACCAGTGTCCGCCCTCTTCCAAAACGCGGGCGATTTCCCTGACCGGAGCGGCGTTGGCCGCCGGCGGACCGAAATAACCGAAGGCCGTGAAGAGGGACAACACGGACCGGAACGCCCCCTCGGTGAAGGGAAGAGCCCGCATGTCGCCGCGCACCAGGCGGGCCGGACGGTCTCCGGAAAATCTCTCCCGGGCCCGCTCCAGCAAATCGGCGGAAAGATCCAACCCCACGGCGGCCTTGCCCCTCTCCTGAAGAAGCTGGAGATGCCGGCCGTCACCGCAGCCCAGGTCCAGGATGCGGTCATCAAGCGGAGCCAACCGGGGCAGAAGGTCGAGGCACCGTTTGGCCTCCGCCTCATCCCGATGCCCGTAAAGCAGCGGGTAATGGGCGCCGAAGGCGCGCGTGAACCACAGGTCAGTCAAGGGCAGCCTCGTCCAGCTCCCAGCTGGACTCGCCTTCCAGGATACCGTTGCGCGTGATCAGGGTGTCCTCGGCCCTGTCCAGCTTGTGGGGATGGTCCAGGGTGAAGTGCAGCCCCCGGCTTTCGTGCCGGGACCGGGCGCACAGGACGATAAGCTCCCCCAGCAGGGCGATGTTGCGCAATTCCACGATGGGCGGACTGATCACCGAAGTCCGGTAGACGTTCTCCACCGTCTGGCGGATGGACCGCAACCGCTCCAGGGCGATGTCAAGGCGACCGCGGTCCCTGACGATGCCCACGTAATCCCACATGACTCGCCGGACCAGGTCCCAATCGTGCTCCAGGATCATGGTCTGCAAGTGGCGATCGTAATCCTCCCGACCTCCGAATCCGGGCGACAGGACGGGCACCTCGTCACCGACCACGGTCTTTTCGTCGGCCACCGCGGCCGCGGCCCGCGCCGCGAAGAACACGGCCTCCAGCAGGGAGTTGCTGGCCAGGCGGTTGGCCCCGTGGACCCCGGTGCAGGCCACTTCCCCGATGGCATACAGTCCGGGCAGGCTGGTCCGCCCATCCAGGTCCACCGCGACTCCCCCGCACATGTAATGGGCGGCCGGCACCACGGGGACCGGTTCGCCGGCCATGTCGATGCCGAACCGCGCGCACGTCTTCATCAGGTTGGGGAATCGGCTTTCCACCTTGTCCCGTCCCAGATGACGAAGGTCGAGGAACACCGACGGGTCGCCGCTGGTTTTCATTTCCTGGTCGATGCTGCGGGCCACCACGTCCCTGGGCGCCAGGTCTCCCAGGGGATGGTACCGGGTCATGAACTTCTCGCCCCGGCCGTTGATCAGGTGGGCCCCCTCCCCCCGGACCGCTTCGGAAATCAGGAAACTCTTGGCTTCGGGGTGGAACAGACAGGTGGGATGAAACTGGACAAACTCCAGGTTGCGCAGTTCGGCGCCCGCGCGGTAGGCCATGGCCAGGCCGTCGCCGGTGGCGATGTCCGGATTGCTGGTGTAGCTGTAGACTTTTCCGCAGCCCCCCGTGGCCAGGATAACGGCATCCGCGAGATAGGCCTGCCGATTCATGGTGCGCCGGTCCAGGACCATGCACCCGACCACCCTTTCGGGATCCCCGCTCTCGCCCTCGAGGATGTCCCCCTTGAGCAGCTCCAGACCCATGTGGTCCTCGTCCATCATGATGTTGGGATGCTTGGCGCAGGCCTCCAGCAGGCGTGTTTCGATCTCCCTGCCGGTGAGGTCCCGACAGTGCAGGACCCGACGCCGGGAATGCCCTCCTTCCCGGCCCAGGGCGAACGCGGCGTCTTCTCCTTCTCCTTCGCGGCTGAACTGGATTCCATAGGAAAGAAGGCGATCGATCAGTTCCGGCCCCGCCTCGACCATCCGGCGCACGACCTTTTCGTCGCAGAGGCCGTCTCCCGCCTGCAGGGTGTCCTGAATATGGGTTTCGAAATCATCAAGGGGCGAAACGGCCGCGGCGATACCCCCCTGGGCATAGTTGGTGTTGCTTTCATGCCGTTCCTTCTTCGTAACCACCCGCACCGTCCCCTGCAGGGCGGCATGGAGGGCAAACTGAAGGCCGGCGATGCCTGTGCCTATCACCAGGCAGCGGCTCACGTTGACATCGGATATGAAGTCTGAAGACACGTCATGCCCTCCGGGACAGGGAATCCGCGGGCCCGGAACAGCCCCCGGACAATCAGGTTAAATCCGCTAAAGTCCTGCCGCAACCGGCCGAATCAACTCCTGTCAATTGGAATATCCACATTCCATAGGATGTCTGTCCACCGGGAGGGTGAAACTGTGAATTCCCGTGCGCTGATCACGATTTTGGCCCTGGTCATGGGCCTGACGGCCCTGACCGGCTGCAGTGATAACAGCAATGAACTGCAACGCCTCGTCTGCGAGGTGCAAATGGTCAACGAAGGCAGCCCGCTGATTTCCGCGGCCTTGAATGCCGGCAGTGACCGGATTGTCGGCACCACCGACGATTTTGTCCCGATCGATACCGTGCCGGTCATCTTCCGCGCCCGGACCTATGACAACGCCACGTTCATCCCGACGGATGGAACCTACAGTTCCTTCATCGTGACACACTACAGCCTTGTCTGGTCCTCCACCGACCCCAACGCCCCGGCCAACCTGAGTGACTACAACATCACCGGCGGCCTGGTCAACGCCAAGGTTCCCGTGGAAGAGGAAACGGTCGTCGCGGTCCTGGTCGCCCCGATGCAGATGAAGGAAGAGCCCTGGTTCCAGGCCATCGGCAACGGCAGTGCTCCGGCGTTTTCGGCTTCGGCCGCCATCACCTTCTCCGGCCATGTTTCGGGCACCGACCACGTGGTCGACATTCCCGCCGGCCTGACGGTGAACTTCATCGGCGTGGTGGTCGACTAGACCGGCCCCGCCCGACGGGCCTTCGGTCCGTTGAATTCAGCGAGACGCTCCCCGACCAGTGCGGGGAGCGCCGTCGCTTGCCCCCACCTGATCACCAATTCGGCCACACGGACCGGAATATCCTCCGGCCAGAAGGCCTGCAGCTTGACCCAGTCCTTGGAGGTGGTCACCAGCTCGTCGGCCCCGGCCGAACGAACCGCCGCCGCGATGGTGGCCACCAGACGCGGGGCGTAGCGGACATGGTCCCCGCACCTGATGGCCAGGACGGGCTGGGTACCCAGGGTTCCGGCCAGCGATTCCTCGAAGGCCTCCGGACGGGCAATTCCCGAAAGGACGGCCGCGCGCCTGGCCTCGCCACTTGTTCCAGGTTCCTGGCCCCCAGGGACCAGTTTCAATTCCCGCCGGAAGGTCGCCACGGCCTGCCCCTCGCGGCCCACCGCCGGCAGGTCCTCGCCGGTCTCCAGGAGCCAGATACCCGCCCGCCGGGCTCCGGCCGCGGATTCCCGCCAGGGCCCGAATGGAACCACCGCTCCGGTCCTGGCCACCACCCTGGATTCTTCGCCCATCTGCACCACGTCCCAACGGTCAAGAATAAGGATGTCCAGATGCCGCCCGACGCCTGAAGTCTGGTGCCCATCCTCGACGATCACGATTTCCGTTCCGGGATAATCTCCCAGAAGGCGGGTCATTCCCGCTTCCCGGCGGCGCGCCTGAATGACCGGCCATCCGTGCTCGGCCAGGGCGCCGGCCATGAGGCGGGCTTCATCCCCGGCCAGGTCGTTGCTCCGGTTCACGAGCAAGGGGCCCGCCAGGCGGGATCCGAACCCGCGGGTCAGGATGGCTCCGCGATGGCCCGCCAGGGCAAGGTCGCGGGCCAGGGCGGCGGTCACCGGTGTTTTTCCCGTGCCTCCCAGAGCCAGGTTGCCGACCGAAACGACAAAGGGTCCTTGCTCGTCCAGGCGACGGCCGGCCACGCGGCGGGCCGCCAGCATCCGGGTCACGCGCGCGGCCATCCTCGCCCCGAGATGGGGTCTTTTTTCAGGACCCGTCCGACGACCCCTTGCCGGGGGACCTCCGGACCAAACCCTGTCCAGCAACCGGACCGTCCCGGGTCTCAAATCGAGGATTCGCATCACGCTTCCTCCGCCACGCCGAAAATCCGGGCCAGGGTATGGTGAAATTCCTTGAGTTCCCGGTCCCCGGCTTCGGCGGGGACCTTCAGCAAGGGCCCCTGAACCATGGTCACCGCGCGCCCGGGCACAGGCACCACGGTCCTGTCCCAGGTGCCGAGGACCAAAGGCCGGTCCGCCCGGGCCACCAGGGGGAGAATCGGGGCCCCGGTCATGCGCGCCAAATGCAGGACCCCTTCCCTGATGGAACCGAAGGGGCCCTCCGGTCCGTCGACGGCCACCCCCACGCTGTGGCCCGCGGCAATCTCCCTGCGCAGCAGCACCAACGCGCGACCACCCTCGAATCCCGTGGCACCGCGGACGAAACGGTAGTCCTTCGTCCCCAGGGTCCGGATCAGGATCTCCCCGTCGGGACTGTTGCTGACCAGCAGGGCGGGCCGCTCGCTGCGAACGTACATGATGGCCGGAAGAATGTCCCGATGAAGACAGGCGAAAATGATGGGGCCGCGGTAATCCCCAGTATCGCGCTGAAAGGGATGGAGGGAAACGGTCGCCGAGAGGAATCGCCAGCAGGGAGGAGCCAGCAGGAGCTTCAATCCCTGCAGGAACATCAGAGGTCGCTTTCGGAGGGGCCCTTGTCGTCCCCGGAAACCATATCCAGCAAGGCGGCCGCCGTCCTCTCCCAGACGCCCTGGGGCCCGCACAGCTGCCGGAGCCGGCGTACGTGACCGTAGAATTCCTGGCGTTCGGCGGGGCGGGCCAACCAGCGCAGCAGGCTTTCGGCCAGGGGCAGCGGTGAGGCGTCGTCCTGGACGTGTTCCCGGATCATCTGCTGCCCCAGAATGATGTTGCTCAGCCCGATGTGCGGGGTGCGCACCAGGCGCCGGCCGATGACGCTGTTGATCCAGCCGGTCCGGTAGACCAATTCGTGGGGCACACCGGCCAGGGCCGCCTCCAGACTCGCGGTCCCGCTGCACACCAGGGCCAGGTCGGCCGTGGACAGCAGTTCGGGCAGGGGCTTGTCGGTGATCACCACCCCGGTGTCGAAAACCGAGCTGATGGCCACCGGGTCCACGCCCGGAGCCACACTGACCACGAAACGGACCGCACGATCCCCAAGATGGCCCAGAATGGCCTGGCTTGTCACCTTGAGCACCGGAAGCAGGTTTTTAAGTTCCTGGCGCCGGCTGCCGGGAAGGATCGCGATGGTCAGGTCTCCGTCGCGGTTCTCCAATCGGCTTTCCCGGTCGGTGAGGTGCTTCTCGAAATCGAAATCAACCCCGTAATCCTCCATCAGGGGATGCCCCATGGGGAACACGTCGAACCCCCGGTCGGTGAAAAAGGCGGTTTCAAAAGGAAGGATGGTCCCGAGGCGGTCGATCTTCCGGCGGAATCCGGGAATTCGCCAGGAACCCCAGGCCCACACCTGGGGCGCGATGAGCCAGAAGACGGGAAGGCCCAGTTTTCGAGCCTTTCCGGCAAGCTGGCCGTTGAACCCCGGAAAGTCCAAGGGAACGACAAGATCCACCTTCTGCTCCGAAAGGTGATCCCAGATACGCCGCCTGGCCCTCAGCAGGGTCGGCAGGGTCCCCACCACTTCGGAAAATCCCATGATGGCCAGTTCGCGGGAATCGGCCACCACCTCGACCCCGGCCTTTTCCAGTCCTGGTCCCCCGAGGGCCGAAATGCGCACGTTGGGATCCAATGCCCACAGAGCGGCCGTCAAGGCCGCTCCGTATCGATCCCCGCTGGCTTCGCCGCAGGAAAGAAACAAATGGGGATTGGAGGTCCGGGGCATTCTCAATCAACCCCTCCGAACCCGCCGGGGAACATCACCGAACGATCCCCCGATCGGACCGCCGGATGAAGGCCATCAAGGCCTCGGTGTGCTTGGTCAGCGTGCAGTCCGCGGCAATGCGGTCCAGGGCCTGGGTCACGTTCAGGCCCGAGCGGTACAGCAGTCGGTAGGCCTTTTTGAGGATCATCAGGTCCTCGTCCGTGAAACCGTTCCGCTTCAGGCCGATGCTGTTGATCCCGGCCACCTCGACGGGACTGCCGGCGACCTTGATGAACGGGGGCACATCCTGCGACAGCCGACTGGCGCCGCCGATGAAGGCGTAGGCGCCGATACGCACGAACTGATGCACGGGCGTGAGCCCACCCACGGTCACGTGGTTCTCCACCTCCACGTGGCCGGCCAGGTTCACCGCGTTGGCCAGGACACAGTTGTCATGGATGTGGCAGTTGTGGGCGATGTGCGCATAGGCCATGAGCAGGTTGTTGTCGCCGATGCGGGTCTGGTCCCCGTCGCCGGTGGCCAGATGCACGGTGCAGTACTCGCGAAAATCGTTGTTGTCGCCGATTTCCAGGTAGGTGGTTTCTCCCGCGAATTTCTTGTCCTGGGGCTCGCAGCCGATGGCCGCGCCGTGGAAGAACCGGTTGTTCCTGCCGATGGTGGTGTGGCCCTCGATCAGGACCGACGTGCCCACCACGCAGTCCGGTCCCATCACCACGTCGGGACCGATCACCGAATGGGGACCGACCTTGACGTTGTGCCCGAGACTCGCCGAGGGATGGACCACCGCCGTGGGGTGGATCTCCGGCGCGTTGACGGGACGGGGACCCAAAACCTTGCTGGTCTTCATCGGATCCAAGATAGTCCTCCTTGGATGTGGTGGTTCATCTTTCCACCACGGTAGACATGAGATCCGCTTCGGCGACCTTGTTGTCGCCTACGTACGCGGTGCCATGCATCTTGCACAAAGGTCCTCGCAGTTTCTGCATTTCAAGCTCGAACCTCAGCTGATCCCCCGGTGTGACCGGCTGACGGAAGCGGGCGTTGTCGATCCCGCTGAAATAAACCAGTTTGCCCTTGGGGTCCTCGAAGCCGCTCATCAGAAGCACGCCGCCCACCTGGGCCATGGCCTCGATGATCAGCACCGCGGGCATGATCGGGTGCCCGGGAAAGTGACCCTGGAAAAAGGGTTCGTTGATGCTCACGTTCTTGATTCCCGAAACCCTTTTGCCGGGCTCCAGGTCATAGATACGGTCGACCAGCAAAAAAGGGTACCGGTGGGGCATGATCTCCATGATCGACCCGATGTCCCAGAATTTCGGATCGCGGGGCGGATAGATCCGCGGCATCCGGCGCTCGGACTTGGCCAGCATCCGCGTGAATTCGACGTTGCCCGCATGGCCGGACAGCTTGGCCGTCACGTGCCCCTTGATCGGCATGCCCAGCAGGGTCAGGTCGCCGATCAGGTCCAGGATCTTGTGCCGGACGCATTCGTCAACGAAGCGCAGCGTCTGGCCGCCGGCCAGTTCACCGTCATCGAAAACGAGGGCGTTTTCGAAGGAGCCCCCCTTGACCAGGCCCATCTCCTGCAGCCGGGCGACATCCTTCATCATGGCGAAGGTCCGGGCCGGAGCGATCTCCCCGCGGTAGATCGAGGGATGGATCTCGTAGGTGGCCTGCTGGACCCCTATCTTGGGGTCGTCGTAATCGATTGCGAACGTGATGGTGAAATGTTCCGCCGGCACCGCGGTCAATTCCACGTCCCCCTGCCGCCAGGAGATGGGTCGGTTGACCTTGTAGTAGAGGGCCGGCAGGCCCTGGGCCTGGATGCCCGCCTTGTCGATCATCGCCACATAGGCCATGGCGCTGGCGCATTCCGGCACCGGGGGCTCTCCCCCCTCGAGACGGATGATGCAGTTGGTGATGCCCATCCCCGCCAGGCCGGACAGGACGTGTTCCACGGTGTGGATCGTCACCCCGTCCTTTTCCAGGGTGGTGGCGCGAACCAGGTCATGCTCACCGGTGACGTTTTCGACCAGGGCGGGAATACGGACGTCCCCACCGGGTCGCGGCACCACGAAAACCAGCCCGGTGTTGGGCGGGGCCGGGACAAAGGTCATCCGGGAAAATTCACCGGAGTGAAGGCCCGTGCCCTCGGTGGAAACTTCCGTCTTCAACGTTTTCTGGAACCAGAGCACCTAGTTTTTCTCCTGACCGTTATCATGAGCGGCCGAACCCTTGTCGGATCCGCCGGAAATCCGTTTTTCGAGGCGAGTGACACGCCGCAGCAGTTCCGGGAGCTTGCGCAGGGACGCGAACATCCGGAAATACTCACCTATGTCGATGGCCGGGGTGCCGAATACGGTCGCCCCTGCTTCGATGTCCCCCGCAACTCCCGCCTGCGCGCCTATGCGGGCTCCCGCGCCGATGGTCCGGTGGTCGGCGACCCCGACCTGGCCACCCATGGTGACGCCGTCCTCGATGATGCAACTGCCGGCAATCCCGATCTGCGCGCTGAGCAGGCACATCTTTCCAATAGTCACATTGTGGCCTATTTGAACCTGATTGTCGATCTTCGATCCGGCCCCCACGACGGTCCGCCCGGTGGTGGCCCGGTCGATGCAGGATCCCGCCCCGATTTCGACGTCATCCTGGATTTCCACGATGCCCACCTGGGGAATCTTCCGGATCCCGTTCTTGCCGGGAAGGAACCCGAATCCGTCGGTACCCAGGACCACTCCCGAATGGATCACCACGCGGTTGCCGATCAGACAGGCTTCCCGCACGCAGGCCCCGGAATAGATGAGGCAGCCCTCCCCAACGGTGACATCGGCGCCGAGGACCACGTGGGATCCCAGCCGGCATCCCGTCCCGAGAACGGTCCCCGGGCCCACCACACAATAGGGACCGATGGAGGTGGCGGCGGCAACATCAGCCGTGGGATCGATGACGGCCGTCGGATGGACTCCGGGAGGGAAATCCCGGTCACGGTCCGGCAACAGTCTTTCCAGGAACAAGGCAAATGCCCCATAGGGATCATCGACCCTTACCGCGGGCAGATCCACTTCCTGGTCCGGGCCGATCAGCACCCCGGCCACACCCGATTCCTTCAACCTGTCCAGAAGCTTTTTCCTGATCAGGAAGGTCAAATCGCCGGGCCCGGCATGGTCGAGCCCCGCCGCCCCGGTGATCCAGGGATCCTCGGTCCCGACAAGTTCCCCGCCCAGCAATTCGGCAATTTCACTCAGTCGGATTGCTTTCATGACCATTTCCGGATTATGCAACCGCCCCCCGCCCTACCGGACGAGGGGCTAAGCGCCGATTCCTGAACTGCTTGACTAAATTTCACCGTCGGCAGATCACCTGTCAACAAAAAACAGGTCACCCTCAGTCATCGCCCCTGGCCAAGGCGGCGAGAACATCGTTGGTCAAATCGTAGTCGGGATTGACGAAAAGGACGGCCAGGGCCGCGGAATCAACGATCAGACCGTAGTTCTTTTCCTTCCCGATCCGTTCCACAATGGTCTTGATCTGGTCCAGGATGGGGCTGATCTTGGCCTTGTATTCGGATTCGGCCCGCTGGTCGATGCCCTCGCGGAATTCGAAGTACTCCGCCCGCTTCTTCTCGAAGGCCTGGACCTTGGTGGCCAGGGCGTCCTCTCCCAGAAGCATCTTCTGGCTCTCGATTTCCTCGGCCATGGCCTGAAGTTCCTTTTCCCGGTTGGAAACTTCGAGTTCCAGTTCGCGCAGGTATTTCTGGTACTGCTCCTGGGCGTCACGGGCGGCCTCGTATTCTTCGGCGATCCGCTGGGAATCCACGACGGCCAAGGGGATGGCGTCCGCGGCCAGGGCGCTGCCGGCAGCGGCCAGGCTCAGGACGACCAGAGCCAGGATACCCGCGGAGCGGGGAAATACGGTCAGCTTTTTCATTCTTGTCCTCCGACTCAGGTGGAAATGGACACCGCACGCCCCAATGGCGGCCGGTGGTCCGTTAGAAGAAATTCCCAATGGTGAAGTGGGGTTCCCAACGCGCGCCCCCCACCCTGTCGAATCCGAAAGCGTAATCGAAGCCGATGGTCCCCATCATGGGCACCTCGACCCGGAGGCCGAATCCCGCGCCCTTCCTCAAATCGGACAGATCAGCCTGGCCGAAGCTGTTCCAGGTGTCTCCCATGTCCAGAAATGTGAGAAGCTGGATGGCGTTGGTCAAGGGATACAAAAGCTCGATATTGAATATCGTGAAAAAGCGACCGCCGATAAAGCTGGGATTACCCCGGGGGACCACTTCCAGGTCCTTGTAGCCCCGCAGGGGGTAGCGCCGGTTGCCGCCCAGGCGGTATCGTTCCCAATCCGGGACGTTATACGATTCGTTCAGGCCGTTCAGCAACCCCATGAACCCGCGCAGATGCAGGACGAATTTCCGGGGCAGGCTCTGATAGACCGAATGGGACAACACGTATTCGGTGTAATCGATTTCGCCCCCCAGGGGACCTCCGGCCAACTCGAAGCTGAACATGCCCTTGGAGCCGGAAGTGGGGAAAAACGGGTTGTCCGTGGAGTTCCGGTTGAAGGTGATCCTGATGCTGCTTTTCAGCTGGGGCCAGTCGACCTGGTCCAGCCGCTGCCAGGGCAGATCGGTGGAACCCAGGGATTCCTCGAGGTCATTCAGGAAGGCCGTGTAACTTGGGCTGAAGTTACTGAGACGGGTTTCTGAAAGTTCATACCGGAAACCGACCCGGCTGTAGCGGGTGTTGGGGATGCGGCGGCCCAGGCGGAGGCTGAAACCCCGGATCCGGCTTTCGTAGAAGTCATCGAAGTTGTACTGGTAGCGGTCGAAGACGTCCGCCCCGATCAGCATGGGCGTGCCCAGGAACCAGGGTTCGGTGAAACTGAGGTCCACGTAGCGCTGGCGGGAGCCGAACTGCCAGGTCACGCCCAGATTCTGGCCCTTGCCCTGGAAATTGGTCTCGGCCACCTGGATGAACCCGCTGGCGGAGGTCTCGGCGCTGTAGGCCATGCCGAACATGAACTGGCCGGTCTGCTTCTCCTTGACCTTCAGGATCATGTCCACGTCGCCGTTGGCTACCGGCCGAATGTCCGGCTGGACGTCCTCGAAGAACCCGGTCTGGAAGATGTCCCGCATGGTGGCCTGGATCCGGGTGTTGCTGAAGGTGTCCCCGGGAAAGATCCGCATCTCCCGGATGATGACCTTGTCATAGGTCTTCATGTTGCCGCTGATCTGGACGTCGTGGATCTTGGCCGGCTGGCCCTCGATGAAGGTGAAGTCCACGTTCACGACGTGGTCGACGATGTCCCGGGCGGGTTCGACGGTGATGTAGATATAGCCCCGGTCCGCATAGATCTGCTGGAGGTTGGCCAGGGTCTCAAGGTATTCGTCCTCCTTGAAGACCTCCCCTTTCTCCAGGTAGATGATGTCGGCGATGGCCAGGTCATCGAAAACGGTGTTGCCCTGCCACTGGATGTCGCCGATGTAGTAGCGCTCCCCCTCGGCGACGTGGATGACCAGGTCCAGCTGCTCGCGGTCCTCGCGGAAGATCATGTCCACGTCGGTGACCTCGGCGTCGAGGAAACCCTGGTTGCGGCAGTAGGTGACGATCCGCTCCTTGTCCTCCTCGAACTGCTGTTTCTTGAAGGTGCCGCTGCGCAGGAACCCCGTGGTCCCCTGCTTCATGGACCCCCGGAGGCCGGAATCGGTGAGGGTCTCGTTCCCCTCGAAGGTGATGGTCTTGACCTTGACCTTCCTGCCTTCGTCGATGGTGATGACCAGGTCTTCCATGTTGTTCGCGTCGACCACCGTGGAATCGGTGTTGATGGCCACGTTATAGAAGCCTTTTTCGTAGTAGACGTTGCGCAGGGGGGTCAGCTCCCGCCGGGTCACCGCGGGATTGGCGAACTGGCCGACATGCAGCGCGAAGGCCTCCCGCAGATCCTTCTCCTTGACCTTCTTGTGGCCCACGAAGCGGATGGTCCGGATCCGGGGAAACTCGACCAGGTTGATGATCAGCTTCACCCCTTCGGGGGCATTCTGCTGGTAGACGAAAATGTCGGAAAACTTCTGGGTCAAAAACAGGTCCCGGATGCCCTGCGATACCGCGTCCGGGGAGTATGGCTGGCCGACCTCCAGGCCGCTCCAGGCGGAGACCTGCCGGGACCCCACGGTCAGGGCGCCGACGACCTCTATTTCGGTGATGACTGGAGGTCCGGTGGTCTGACCCAGGGACTCTTGCCAAAGTCCCAGGGTCAGAACAACAAACCAGAGAAACGCGTGACGTCTCATTTTTGGCGTCTCATAGGCGGAAGCGGGCTCCCCCGGGTCAGGTTCTAAATGGAAAACCGCGGCATCTTATCACCGGGGTCGTGGGGTATCAACGCCAATCCTAGGCGCGGTGCAGGGGTAGGGAATTTACCTTGTCGCCGATCTGGTCATCCTACCCGCCTCCATGCGGGATGTTCCCGGACAGAAGGTAAACACAGGCGGCAGCGCAAAAGTAGGAAAACCGATCCGATTAGGGAAGTTCCGAATGGATTTTAGAAAAAAAGAACCGGGCCGGGAAAACGTGTCCCGGCCCGGCACCACGGATAAACACCCAAAAAGGGCCGTCAGGGTCCCGTCTTGACCTCTTCCATGGGCACGGCCTTGAAGGAAAGCTTGTCCCCCATGACCCCGATCATCAGCCGGCTCTTGCTGGTCACCTCGCCTCGCAGGAGCTTTTCGCTGAGGGGATCCTCCACGTGCCTCTGGATGGCCCTGCGCAGGGGCCTGGCGCCCATCTTCGGGTCGAACCCGACCTTGCACAGGAAATCCTTGCACTCCTGGGTGAACTCGAAAGTGATCTCCAGGTTGCGCAGCCTGTCGCTGACGTCTTTCAGGAGGATTTCCACGATCTGACCCATGTCCTCCATGCCCAGCGAATTGAAGGTGATCGTGTCGTCGATCCGGTTGAGGAACTCGGGGCTGAAGGTCTTGCGCAGATCCATGTCGATGTTGGACTGCACCCTCTGCTGGTCGTGGTCCTTCTCATCGGAACCGAAACCGACCCCGCGCACGCCGTGGGACTTGCGGCTCCCGACGTTGCTGGTCATGATCAGGACCGAATTGCGGAAGTCGACCGTGCGGCCGAAGCTGTCGGTCAGCTGCCCGTCGTCGAGGACCTGCAGCAGGATGTTGTAGACATCCGGATGGGCCTTCTCGATTTCGTCCAGCAGGATCACGGAATAGGGATGGCGCCGCACCTTCTCGGTGAGCATCCCGCCCTCATCGTAGCCGACATACCCCGGAGGCGCGCCCACCAGGCGGCTCACCGAATGCTTCTCCATGTACTCGGACATGTCCACCCGGACCAGCGAGGTCTGGTCACCGAACAGGAATTCGGTCAACCGGCGGGCCACCTCGGTCTTGCCCACGCCGCTGGGGCCGAGGAAGATGAACGAACCGATCGGCCGCCTGGGATCTCGCAGGCCGGCCCGGTTGCGCCGGATGGCCTTGGATACCGCGGTGATGGCCTGGTCCTGGCCGATGATCCACTTGCCCAGTTCCTCCTCCATGCGAAGCAGTTTCTGGGTTTCCTCCTCTTCGACCTCGGACACCGGAATACCCGTGATGCTGGCGATCACACTGCAGACCAGTTTGGTGTCGACCACGGTCTGGGGCTCGGTCTGTTCGCTGTTCCAGTTCTTCTTCAGGGTCTGGAGTTCCTTTTTCAGGACTTTTTCCTCGTCGCGGAAGGCCGCCGCCTTCTCGAACTCCTGGGCGGCGATCGAGGATTCCTTCTCGGTGATGACATCCTCGATCTTCTTTTCCAGGTCGCGCAGGTCCGGCGGCACGACGGTCATGCTCAGGCGGGCGCGGCTGCCGGCCTCGTCGATGATGTCGATGGCCTTGTCCGGCAGCGCCCGGCCGCTGATGTAGCGGTTGGACAGCCAGACGGTCGCCCGGATGGCTTCGTCATCGTATTTGACCCGATGATGGGATTCGTACTTGTCCTTGAGTCCGAACAGGATCTCGACCGTTTCCTCCTCCGTGGGGGGATTGACGGTGATGGGCTGGAAACGTCGCTCCAAGGCCCCGTCCTTTTCGATGAACTTGCGGTACTCATCCATGGTCGTGGCGCCCACGCACTGGATCTCGCCCCGGCTCAGCGCCGGCTTGAGCATGTTGGAGGCGTCGATGGCCCCCTCGGCGCCACCGGCGCCCACGATGGTATGAAGCTCGTCGATGAACAGGATCACGTCGGGATTCTCGCGGATCTCGGCCATGATCTGCTTGAGGCGCTCCTCGAACTGGCCGCGATACTTGGTTCCCGCCACGACGCTGGCAAGGTCCAGGGTGACGATCTCCTTGTCCCGCAGCAGGCCCGGCACGTTGCCTTCGACGATCTGGGTGGCGAAACCCTCGACGATGGCGGTCTTGCCCACACCCGGCTCCCCGATCAGGACCGGATTGTTCTTCTTGCGGCGGCTCAGGATCTGGATGCAGCGCTCGATTTCCGCCGTCCGGCCGATGGTCGGATCCAGTTTGCCCTCGCGGGCCATGTCGGTCATGTTGCGGCCGAACTGCTCCAGGACCGAATTTTCCTTTTTGGCCACGGGCTTGCGCTTGCGCGCCCCGGGCGTCTGGCCAAAGGGCTCACTGCCGCCCAGCGATTTCATGACTTCCCGTTTGACGACCTCGTGGTCGGCGCCCATTTCGGTGAGGACACGGGCGGCCACCCCCTCGCCTTCGCGAATGAGGGCCAGCAGCAGGTGTTCGGTGCCCACGTAGTTGTGGTTGTGCAGGCGGGCTTCGTCGATGCTCAATTCGAGAACTTTTTTGGCCCGGGGCGTGAAGGGGATCTCCCCGATGCTCACCGGACCCATGGGCGCGTTGACCGAATCCTCGACGGCCTTCTGGATCCGTTCGAAATCGATGTTCATGCGGCGCAGGACATTGGCGGCCACACCTTCGCCTTCACGGATGATTCCCAGGAGAAGGTGTTCGGTGCCGATGTAATCGTGCTGAAGTCTCCCCGCCTCGTCGCGAGCAAGAAAAAGGACTTTGCGGACTCTCTGGGTAAAGCGGTCGTTCATGCGGTGGCGCCTCCGTTCGCGTGACCCGTGTTGCGTAAAGCTGGGGATATCCTTCCGTCCGCCGCCGGAGCGATCGGCTGGGCAGACGTTACCCTTGTCTAAAAATATACTGGAGCCAGCCTTGGAACGCTACCAATGCCTCGCCAAGCTGCCGCTGGCCGGCGGTTGAAGCCCCAGGCCCTTTCCAGATTTTCGCACCTGAGGAGGAAAACTTTACACTTCTTTGGACGGGCCAGGGATTTCCATCTTATTTGGCGGCAAAAACTTCCCTCAGATAGGCGGCCCTGGCGGCGGACTTCTCCCGGCCGGCCAGGGGTCGCCCCACAGCCAGTTCCAGATGGGCGGTCTGGTGCTGCATCAAAACCCTGTTCAAAAGGCCGAGGTCCAGGGGCTCCAGGATGCCCAGACTGGTCCCCAACCTGATACTGGACAGGTGGTCGAAGGTCTCCTGGGCGGTGATCAGGCGGGCCTGCCGTATGGCGGCCAGGCTGCGGTGAGCCAAGTCCTCGATGCCCAGGGCATCCCGGGCGAACAATTGATCGCGCGCGGACCGTTCGTAGATGAGGATCTTGCCCACGTGGATCTGGAAATCCTCGGCAATCTCCTGTTCGTCCCGTCCCAGGGTGATAAGGTTGGATATCCGGAACAGGGCCCCCCGCACCGTGCTGCCCTCCCCGCTTAGGCCCTTGACCGAAAATTGAAGCTGGCGCAGGGCATTCAGGACCTTGTCTATCTCCCCGGCCAGAACCAGGCCCGGAAGATGGATCAGGGCCGAAACGTGAAGCCCGGTGCCCACGTCGACGGGGCTGGAGGTCAGATAGCCAAGGTCATCGTCGAAGGCCGGTTCCACTTCCGCCTCGAGGTTCTGATCCAGGCGCAGCACGTCCCGCAGGGCCCGTGAGGGGTCCAGGCCTGCCCGGAAACTCACCAACCGGGCGTGATCCTCCCCGTTGATCATGACCGAATGATCCAACTCCGGGGATACCACCAGACCACGGGATTGCGGATCCCTCACCAATGCCGGGCTGGCCAGGCTCATCTCCTGCAGGGCGGCCAGCATGGTCGGGGTGAGCTTGAGCATGTCCAGGAGCCAGCCGTCGACGAAATGGGGCATCCGGGAAAGACGGCGGGCCAGGTCGCCGTAAACCGTTCCCAGTTCGACTTCCGAGGCATGATGCGGGAACGGAAAGGCCTTCAGGTTGCGGGCCAGGCGGGCCCGGGTGGAGACCACGATATCCGCATCGGGCCCGACACCGTTCAGCCAGGAGGGGGTGCGACGCTCGAAATCGGTAAAAAACGGGTTCATGAGGGAAACCCATCCCCGCTGATCTCCAGCCGGGAAATTTCATCGCGCAGGCGGGCCGCCTTTTCGAAATCCTCGGCGGCGATGGCCTTTTCGAGGGCCACCCTGGCCCGTTTCAGGGCGCCGGTGCGGCTTGTGGGAGATTTACCATGTCCGGGTACCTTGCCCAAATGGGAGGCGTGGCGATGGAGATGGCCCAGGATGGAAAGCAGGGGGCCGCGGAAGGCATCGTAGCAGCGAGGGCACCCCAACCGGTTGGTTCCCCGGAATTGATCCAGGGTGTAGCGGCATGACGGGCAGGTGGTCACCCCTCCTTCGGGGGGCTTTCCCGTCGGCTCGAACATCTGCCCCAGAAAGGAGGCCAGGGAGTAGCTCTCCTCGTCGCCCCCGGAGGCGTCGGCGTGGGCCCCGAAACCGTATCCCTTGTCTTCCGGATCGTTCTCCGGAGCCCGCCCCGCGCATACGTCACACAACCAACGACTGACCCGGCGGGAGTCTACCATCTCCACCAGGTGCACGGTGGCGTCACGTTTTCCGCATCGTTGGCAGGTCATGAGGAGTCCCCTTCGACATCCACCAATTTTCCCTTTTCCAGTTTCTGGGTCCGGTCGGCCCGGGCGGCCAGCCGCGGATCATGGGTTACGATGACCAGGGCCGTGTTTTCCTTTTCCCTGAGTGCCAACAGCATGTCCCCCAAACGGCTGCCGATCTCCCGGTCCAGATTCCCGAACGGTTCGTCCGCCAGGACGATTCGAGGCCGGTTCATGAAGGCCCGGGCCACGGCCACACGCTGCTGTTCGCCGCCGGAAAGTTCGCCCGGCAGATGATCGGCCCGGTCACTCAACCCCATGATATCAAGGAAATCGGAGGCCCGCCGCCGGTCCTCCTTGCGAACCGGACCCCGGCCCCTGACGGGTATGAGCAGGTTCTCCATGGCCGAAAAATCGGGCAGCAGGAAATGGAACTGGAACACGAAACCCACCCCGGTGGAGCGCCACCGGGCCATCGCCCCGTGATGTGACATGTCCAGCGGTTCTCCCTGGAACAGGACCTCCCCCGCCGAAGGGCTGTCCAGGCCGCCCAGGATGTTCAGCAGGGTGCTCTTGCCCGAACCGCTGGGGCCGATCACCGCCACCGCTTCCCGTTCGGCCAGCTGGAACCCGCAATCACGCAGCACCTCCACCTGCCCGCCGGCCCGGGGAAAGATCTTGTCCAGATTTCTTGCTTCAAGCAGCATCGCCATGGCCCGGGGCCTCTTTCCTCGTGGGTTGGCCGCCCTTCGGCGACAGGGTCAGGTATAGCGTATGATCTCCATGGGCTTGAGATTGGAGGCTTCCCAGCTGGGCCACAGCCCCGCCAACAGGGCCATCACCAGGCTCATGCCCGCCACCAGGAAAAAGTCACCCCACTGCAGCAGCACCGGAACCGTTTCCACGAAATAGACGTCGCCCGGCAGGGTGATGCCGAACCTGTCCAGCGCCCAGATACCCGCCAGACCGATCACACTGCCGAAGAATACGCCGACCACGCCCAGCCAGACCCCGTTGATCAGGAATATCCCCATGATCTGCTTGCGCTTGGCGCCCATCGCCAAAAGGATGCCGATCTCCCGGCGCCGCTCGCCGACCATCATGGTCAGGATGCCCACGATGTTGAAGCCGGCGATGAGGATGATCATGCCCAGCAGCAGGATCATGATGATCTTCTCCAGCTTGATCCACTGGAAAAGATTGGCGTTCATGGCCATCCAGTCGGTGGCATAGTACTGGTAGCCGAGTTCGTCCTCGAGGCGGTCGGCCACCTGGTTGGCCCGCATCAGGTCGGCCACCTTCACCCCGATCATCGAGGCGCCCCCGGGGCCGTAACCGAAAAACTCCCGCGCCGCGGACAGGTCCACGTAGACGAAGCGGCTGTCGAACTCGAACATCCCTGTCTCGAAAAAGCCCACCACCACGAACTTCCGGCTTTCGGCCTCGATCCGATCGAGATCCAGCTCCCCGTTGACCGTCGTCAGGACCACGGTGTCACCCAGGGCGGCGTACAGGCTGTTGGCTAGATCGGCGCCCAGGATGACCCGGGGCACGCCCTCCCCCTGGAGCTCCATCAGCACCGAGGGATCCGGGAGCAGGGAATGGCTCAGGGGCAGGACGGTGTCGACGAGATGGGGTTCGATCCCCCAGGCGACGATCTCCTTGATGCGCGGCGGCCCGATGGTGCGCGAGGCGGTGGCCAGGCCCACCTGGCGGATGAAGGGGGACACGCCGATCACGTCGGGATCGCTGCCCACCTGGTCCATGATCCGGCCCAGATCGGTGAAGCCTTCGGGAGCCGAGGTGATGACCGAGATCATCGGCATGTTCTCCACGAAGGTCCGGCGCATTTCGGAATGGAACCCGTTCATGACCGCCAGGGTGATGTTGAGCACCATCACCCCGATGGCGATGCCCGCGATGGCCGTCACGCTGCCGCGGCTCAGGAAGCGGCTGTGGCGGCGGCTGCGCAGGTAGCGGCGCGCAATGTATCCTGCAAAATCCATCTAGAGCCCGCCGCCATCGGGCTGCTCGGGGCGCATGTGCGGAAACAGGAGCACGTCGCGGATGTTGTTGGTGTCCACCAGGAGCATGATCAGCCGGTCGATGCCCATGCCCATGCCCCCGGTCGGGGGCATGCCCTGCTCCATGGCCTGCAGGAATTCCTCGTCGATGGGCTGCGCCTCGTCGTCCCCGGCGTCCATGAGGGTCTTCTGAGCCTCGAAACGGCGGCGCTGCTCGCGCGGATCGTTCAACTCGCTGAAACTGTTGGCCACCTCGAACCCGGCGATGAAAAGCTCGAAACGTTCCACCAGCCCTTCGGTCTCCCGGTGGTCCTTGGCCAGCGGGGACAGTTCCTTCGGATGGTCCATGACGAAGGTGGGCTGAATGAGTTCGGGTTCGACCAGGAGGCTGAAAAGCTCGTCGAGAATCTTGTCGCGGCCCATCCCCGGCTTGATCTCGGCCCCGCGGCCCTCGGCCAGTCGCTTCAATTCGGCCGTGTCGACGGTCATGAGATCCCGGCCTGTCTTTTCGGCCAGGGCGTCCATGAACCGCAGCCGCTGGAACGGCAGGTTGAAATCCATTTCCTGCTCACCGTAGGTCAGCTTTCCCTCCTGCCCGAAGCCGATGGCCAGCCGCCGCAGCAGACGTTCGGTCAGGTCCATCATGTCCTGATAGTCCCAATAGGCGGCGTAGCACTCCAGCATGGTGAACTCGGGATTGTGGGTGCGGTCCATGCCCTCGTTGCGGAAATCCTTGGCGATCTCGTAGACCTTTTCCAGCCCCCCCACGATGAGCCGCTTCAGGTAGAGCTCGTCGGCAATCCTCATGTACAGGGTCATGTCCAGCGCGTTGTGGTGGGTGGTGAACGGCCGGGCGGTGGCTCCTCCGTAAAGCGGCTGCAGCACCGGGGTCTCCACTTCCAGGAATTCCTCCTCGGCGAAGAAGGCCCGGATGTCGCTGATGATCAGGCTGCGCTTCTTGAAGCGCTCGCGGCTTTCCAGGTTCATCGCCAGGTCCAGGTGACGGCGACGACTCTTGTGTTCCAGGCTCATGTCATGGAACTTCTCGGGCAGGGGACGGATGGCCTTGGCCAGGAAGGTGAAATCCACGACCTTGATGCTCAACTCGTCGGTGCGGGTCCGGAACAGCGTGCCCTCCACCCCGACCCAGTCCCCGATATCGATCAATTTCTGGATGAGGTGGAATTTTTCCTCCCCCAGGTCGTCCTTGCGGAAATAGGCCTGGATGGGACCCCATTCATCCTGGATGGGCACGAACAGGGTCTTGCCGGTGCCCCTCTTGGCCATGATGCGTCCCGGGAAACGGACCTGGGCGCCGGCCGCGGCCAGCGCCTCCTCGTCCGCGCGCAACTGGGGGCTGGTGTGGGTCCGGTCATAGGAGAAGGGATACAGCGGGACCTGTTCTCCCAGTTCGGCCATCTTGGCCAGGCGGGTCTCGATCAGGTGGTGGGTGCCGCCCTCGGCGGCGTCTTCCTGGTCGCGAATCGGTTCCTGGGGCTGATTTGTCACTGTGGTCTCCTGTACGATGCCGGCCCTTCCGGGCCGACGGTCATTTTGTCCGGGACCCGGCCCAGCGCAGGTAGGCGTCGATGAAATCGTCGAGGTCCCCGTCCAGCACGCCGATGGAATTCCCGGTCTCGTGCTCGGTCCGGTGATCCTTGACCTTGGTGTAGGGCTGCAGGACGTAGGAACGGATCTGGCTGCCCCAGGCGATTTCCATCTTCTCGGCCTCGATGGCGTCCCGTTCCCTCTGCCTCTCTTCCATGATCCTCATGTAGAGCTTGGCGCGCAGCATGGTCATGGCGCTTTCCCGGTTCCGGTGCTGGCTGCGCTCGCTCTGGCACTGGACCACGATACCGGTGGGCTCATGGGTGATCCGGATGGCGCTGTCGGTCTTGTTGACGTGCTGCCCGCCGGCGCCCTGGGCCCGATAGGTGTCGATCCTCAGGTCGCCGGTGTCGATCTCGACCTCCACGTTGTCGTTGACCAGCGGATAGACAAACACCGAGGCGAAGGAAGTGTGCCTCCGGTTCTGGGAATCGAAGGGCGAAATCCGCACCAACCGATGCACCCCGGATTCGCTTTTCAGGTAACCGTAGGCGAAGGGGTGATCGATTTCCAGGACCACGCTCTTGATCCCCGCTTCTTCCCCGGCCTGCAGGTCGAGGGTCTTGCACTTCATCCCCTGGCGTTCGAAGTACCGCGTGTACATCCGCAGCAGCATCTGGGCCCAGTCCTGGCTCTCGGTTCCGCCGGCCCCGGGATGGATTTCAAGGACCGCGCCGCGTTCGTCATCCTCGCCGCTGAGCAGGAACTGGAAGTCCAGGCGATCGACGGACCCTTCCAGGTCGTCCACCCCGCGGACGAGGTCCTTCAAGGACTCCTCATCCTTTTCCTCGGCGACCATCTCGGCCATCAGGCTGAGTTCCGCCACCTGTTCGGAAGCCTCGGTCAGCGGGACCACCCACTGCTTCAGGGACCGTACCTTCCGCAGAACGTTGTTGGCTTCGTCCTGGTCGTTCCAGAATTCGGGAGATGCCTGAAGGGCTTCCAGCTTGGTCAGGTCTTCCTGCAGGGAGGCGTAGTCAAAGACCCTCCTTGAGGGTTTCCAGCCTTTCCAGGGCGGTATCGATGCGATCCAGTATTTCCTTCACGAGATATGTCTCCTCGGGGTGGCGGATGGGCACCCCCACTAGATAGTGTCCAGTACGGTCGCGGTCAATCGTCCAGGCGCTCCCACAATGCTCCGGCGGACTTTTCGAGATCCGCCAGCGAACCGTCATTGACCAGCACCAGGTCCGCTTGGGCATAACCGGCGGCCAGGTGGCCCTGGGCGGCGATCCTGGCGCGAGCCCTGGCAGGGTCCAGACCGGAATCCACCAGCCTCTTTAGGCGCAGGGCCTGGCCGCTGGTGACGGTGACCACAAGTTCCACCCGGGGTACCGGCGGCAACAAAAAATACACGGCGGCTTCCAGGACGGCAAGACGGTAAAGGCCCTGCTGTTCGTAATGATCGAACCGGGAGGCGATGAGGGATGCCAGCGGACCATGGGTCAGGCTGTTCAACTTCTCCAGTTCGGACCGGTCGCCGAAGACGATGTCCCCCAGGGACCGGCGGTCCACCCTCCCGTCCTTCATCACGGCCGGCCCGAAGGCCGAACCCACGGCCGCGGCGACGGTATCATCCCCGAGAATCTCATGGCCCAGGGCGTCCCCGCTGAGGATGACGGCGCCCCGGCTGGCCAGCATGGCGCACAGCGCGGATTTTCCTGAGCCCGCGGGCCCGGTGACCACCCAGCGTTTCATCCGTGGGCCTCGGCCCAGTTGGCGCCCGCGTGCATGTCAACCACAAGGGGGACTTTGAGATCCATGGCCCCCTCCATCCCCTTTTTCACCAGTTCCCGCAGGGCGGCCAGGCCGGTTTCGGGGACCTCGAAGACCAGCTCGTCGTGGACCTGCATCAGCATCAGGGCCCCGAGATCCGCGTCGTCGAGATCCTTCTGGATCCGGATCATGGCCAGCTTGACCAGGTCCGCCGCCGTTCCCTGGATGGGCGTGTTGACCGCCACACGTTCCTGGAAGGCGCGCACCCGGTTGTTGGAGGAATCGATCTCCGGCAGGAGCCGGCGGCGTCCCAGGAGGGTCTCCACATAACCGTCGCGGTGGGCCTGCTCCTTGGTGTCGTCGATGAAGGCCCTCACTCCGGGGTAGGTTTCGAAGTAGGTGGCGATGAATGCCGACGCCTCCTTCACGCTGACCTTGATCTGACGGGCCAGGGCCCGGGCCCCCATTCCGTAGATCACCCCGAAGTTGATCGCCTTGGCCCGGCTGCGCAATTCGGGCGTCACGTCGTCCTCCTTGATGCCGGCGATAAGGGCCGCGGTGCGCCGGTGGACATCGCCCCCGTCCCGGAAAGCGGACTGGAGGCCGGGATCATCGGCCAGATGGGCCAGCAGCCTCAGTTCCACCTGCGAATAATCGGCCGAGAGGAAGACGTTTCCCTTGGCGCGGGGCACGAAGGCGCGCCGGATTTCCCGGCCAAGTTCCGTCCTGATGGGAATGTTCTGCAGATTGGGATCCGAACTGGACAGCCGCCCGGTGGCCGCCACGGCCTGGTTGTACGAGGTGTGGATTAGGCCTGAGGACGGATTGGCCAGTTGCGGCAGGGTGTCCACATAGGTGTTCTGCAGTTTGGCGACCTGCCGGTATTCCAGGATCAGCGCGGGCAGATCATGGACATCGGCAAGTTCGGTCAGGACCGACACGTCCGTGCTCCAGCCGGTGGCCGTCTTCTTGGTGGGTTTGAGGCCCAGTTTATCGAACAGGATGACCGACAGCTGCTTGGGACTCTGGATGTTGAAGTCCTCGCCGGCCATCTCGATGATTCTTTCCTGAAGGCTTTCCATCTCGCTTTCGAACCTGGCGCGGAGCTTTTCCAGGAAGGGCTTGTCCACCATGATGCCGTTGCGTTCCATGGTCAGCAGCACCCCGGACACCGGCATTTCCAGGTCCCGGAACAATTTCCCCATGCCCGATTCGTCCAGCTTGGATTCCAGGATTTCGTAAAGACGAAGCGTCAGGTCGGCGTCCTCGGCCGCGTACAGGGCCAGCTTGTCCGGATCGACAGCAAGGATGTCCTTCAGGCGGTCATTGGCCTCGAACAGGTCCGCGTAGGGCATCATGCGGTGGTCCAGGAACTCCAGCACCAGGTCGTCGAGTCCGTGACTGCGCCTTCCGGGATCCAGGATGTAGGAGGCCAGCATGGTGTCGAAATGCTCGCCTTTCAGGTCGAAATCGTGACGCCCCAGAACCCACTCGTCGAACTTCAGGTTCTGCCCGACCTTCAGGCAGTCCCCTGCGAGCACCGGCCGCAGGATGGATTGGACCGACGCCAGGCGGCTGTGTTCCTTGCCCGTCGGGAAAAGGGTTCCTCCGGCGGCGGAAGCGTCGTCGACCTCCCGCCACAGGACAGGAATGTAGGCCGGTTCCAGACGCTGGCCGGCGCGGTCCCACCCGGCCAGGCATATCCCCACCAGACGGCAGGTGTCGGTGCGCAGGCCGTCGGTTTCCGTATCGACGGCCAGGGGCGCCAAAGGATCAAGCCGTTCCAGCCAACCCTCCAGTTTGTCGTCGGTGTCCAGCAGGACATATCCCCTCTCGGCGCGCTTGTCCTGCCAAGCCGTATTTTCGGAAGGGTCGTCCGCCGCCGGTTTCGACGCGGGCGGTTTGACCCGCGGGCTTTCCCCGGTGGATTTCGGGGCCGCCGCCCGGCTGGAACCGGCCAACTTGTCGATCTGGGCCAGAACCCGGCGCAGGCCCAGGGTCTGCAGCAGCTCCCGAACCTCGTCGCCGGTCGGAAGGACGGTGTCCAGGGCGTCCCAGTCCACCTCGAGTTCCACGTTCTTGCGAATGACAAAAAGGTCCCGCGACAGGAAGACCTGGTCCCTGTTTTCTCCCAGCACCCTTTTCAGGCGAGGGGTCAGACGGCTTTTTTCCAGCCCGGCGTAGAGGTTCTCGAGGGTCCCGAATTCCTGGATGATTTTCCGCGCGGTCTTGTCCCCAATCCCGGGGGCGCCGGGGATATTGTCCGCCGCGTCCCCGGACAAGGCGAAGACCTCGATCAACGTGGGCGGGTCAAGCTTGTATTCCCGGCGCACATCCTCGTCCGTGAGGGGTTTGACCTCGTCCCCCCGTTTTCCGGGCTTGAGCATGCCCGTGCGGGGGTCGAGCAGCTGCATGAAATCCTTGTCCCCGGTGTAGAACCAGGCGCGGTCGCAGATTCCCTCCGACTCCCGGGCCAGGGTCCCCATCACATCGTCGGCTTCCACTCCCTCCTTCTCCAGCACGGCGATGCCCCAGGCATCCAGCAGTTCCCTCAACCGCGGCAGTTGCTCCGCCAGCTCCGGCGGCATGGGCTTGCGGTGCGCCTTGTAGTCGGGGAAGAGGTCGTGGCGAAAGTTCTTCCCCTTGACGTCGAAAACGACAGCCAATTTTTCGGGATCGTACTTTTCGATCAGGGACAAAATGGAGTTGAAGAAACCGAAAGCCACCGATGTGGTTTCCCCGCCCGGGGCGGTCAGCGGGCGGTTGGCGAAGGCGAAATGCGCGCGGTAGAAAAGGGCGGAGCCGTCTACGAGAATAAGGGACACTTGCCGAACCTTTCGCTTGTTGGAGGGGCAAAACCCGGGACTCAGGCCAGGTACAGGCCCCGTTCGTCGATGTAGGCCGCCACCGCGTCGGGCAGCTGCCGGTCGGGCACCTTGCCCGCGGCCAACATAGCACGGACCGTTGTCGATGACACGGGGTGGTCGAAATCAGCCACGGGAATGACCCTGTTCGGATCGAGGCCGGCGCGCAGGATCGTTTCGGAGTTCGCCACCAGGCCGTCCCGGGGATAGATGACGATGTCCGCCAATTCCTGGAGGCGGCCAGGCGAACGCCAGCCGGTAAATCCGCCAAGGTTGTCCGCGCCGATCACCAGGCGCCATTGATCATCGGGGTGTTCAGCGGTCAGTTCCTCGAGGGTTTCCACCGTGTAGGATGTCCGGCCGCGGAGGATCTCCCGATCGTCGACCGTCACCGCGGGCAACGGATCGAAAGCCAGATGGACCATGGCAAGACGGTTCGCCGGGCTCGCCGAATTTTCGTATTTGTGGGGGGAGCGCCAGGTGGGAACAACGACCACCGTCTGGGCAAGATCATGGTCCAGAAGGTGTTTCACCAGGGCAAGATGGCCAAGATGGGCAGGATCGAAGGAGCCGCCGAACAGGGCGCGAACCATCAGAAGTCCTCCTCCTCCTCCTCGCCTTCATCGTTGAGGGAGCGAAGGGCCTTGCTGGCCTTCTTGGCGTTTTTGGTGTCGGGAAACTCGGTGATCAGCCGCTGATACATCCTGGCTTCCGTGTCGGGGTCGTCCAGTTTGGCGGCGGCCTCGGCCCGCTCCCACAGCACCTCGGGAATGAGGGAGCTTCCAGCCTCCTCGATCAGCACATCGTCCAGGGTGATGGCCACGGCTTCGTACCGTCCCAACTGCTGGTAGACATGGACCTGTTCCAGGCGTTTGCTGACCATGATGTTGGCGATTTCCTCCATGTAGGCCGTGACCTGGGGCATGTGGGGAGAATTGGGATACTCCTGGCTGAACTTCAGGAAATGCAGCCGGGCCTCGTAGGCTCCGGTGATGTCCCGCTGGGTTTTCCCCACCTGTTTGAGATAGGCCACGCCTTCCTCGAAGAGGGCGTCTTCCACCCGGTCGCTGATAGGATAATCCTTGCGCAGGATCTGGAATTCCACCGCAGCCAGGGGATATTCCGCCATGTCCATGTAGGTCATGCCTTTCTGATACTGGGCTTCGGCAGTCAGGCTGTCGGTGGGGTTCTGGCGGATGAACGCTTCGAAGGCGCTGGCCGCCTCGACATCCTTTCCCTGATCGGAGAAAAACATGGCCCGCTCAAAGGTCCCGTTCGGATAGGGGTTTTTTGCGGCGCACCCGGCCAGGACCGCCAGCGCCAGGAGAACAGCGGCGGCGGGGATGAGGATCAGCTGGTGGCGTGACGTACCTGACATTTGGAGGAAACCCTTCCTGAATGGGCGGCCGGAACGATAAATCAGTTCCCGGTGTTGGCGAAATACACGGCGATCAACGCGACCAGGGTCCCCAGAACGACGATTTCCTCCATCCGCGCCTGCCAGCCACTGCCGGCCTTCTCCGCATTGGTGAAATCGTAGAGGTTCGAACCCACGTCGTTGAAGTCACCGTTATCGATCCGGTCACTGAAACGGCGTTCGAGGATGTCCTTGAAATACAACTGTCCGGAATCGGCCGCTGAAATTTCCACCGAGGCGGTCACCGTCAGGTCGCGGGCCACCCACCTCTGCCAGATACCGAGGGTGCGGCCCACTTCGGGGTAGGACAGCTCGACCCCCACCACCCGGAATCCGAAGATCAGATCGACCGGGGCGGTGACCGTGGAGTCGGCCGACACGAGGTAGAGTTCGTGTCCCTGTTCGCGAAGAATGTCCGAGGCCACGTCGCCGAACAGGTCATCCGCATCGGTGCCGCCCCTGTTTTCCAGCAGGATCGTCGAGGAATCCCCGGGCAGGGACAACGCCGCCTGGGAAACGATCTCACCCATGAGGGCTTCGGTCAGCCAAAGATTGGTGCGCACGGTATCGGCCTCGGCAGGAGACGGAAGACCCATTGTTTGGGGCACCGGCGTGCCCGTGTCGCCTCGCGCGGCCCCGGCGACGATCACCATGACCGCGGTCAACACGCCCAAAGTCCTTCGGATAGCAGGTTTCCTGTCCATCGATCCGGATTCCCTTTCTCGCCGCCGGTCCGGAACGCGTCCCGGAAAGGCGGTATGGAATCAAGCTTGGCCCGCCCACACGTCGTAGGGTGTGACCGCCTTGAAGGTGACATCTATCCATTGGCCCGGGGAAAGGTTCCCTGCGGGCATGGCCACGATCCCATCCAGGTCGTAGCCGAAATGATAACTCCGGCAGAGGGCCAGGGAAACACCGGATCCCAATACACCATTCAGGCCGGCGCGTTCCTTTTCCGCGACCCAGGTGCCCTCGGCAAAAGACTCCACCAGCGAGGCGGCCTCTTCGGCCTCCTCGCTTCCGGGGGTCACGATTTCATCGACGACCGCCCGGAACACCTTCCCCAGCCGGGATTCCATTCGGCCACGCGAAATCCCCGATTGCAGGTCCGTGATGATCGCTTCCCGATCCAGGATGACTTCATCGGGGACCCGGTCGGGCATGGTGGCCGAAGGGGTGCCTTTCTCGGGGGAAAAGCGATAGGTGCCCAGGTGGTCGAATTCCACCTCGGCCAGGAAATCGGCGAGCAGGGAGACGTCATCCTCCTCTTCACCCGGGAACCCCAGCAGCGCCGTGGACCGCAGGACCAGGTCGGGGCGGTCGGCCCGCAGGGCGCCGAAAAACTCCGGCGAGGCCTTGAAACCGCCCGGGCGACGCATGGCCTTGAGGATCCGGGGCGAAGCGTGCTGGATGGGGATTTCCAGGTAGGGCGCCATCTTTTCCAGGTCCAGCATGCGGCGCAGGTCGTCCACGGTCACCATGCCGGCGTAGAGGTAAAGCATCCGCATCCGGCGAAGACCATCGATCCGGTCGAGGTTCCGCACCAGTTCCAGGAGGTTCTGGCCGGTGTCCCTTCCGAAATCGCTGGTGTTCTGGGACACCAGCTGGATTTCGGTCACTCCCTGCGCCACCAGGCCCCGCACTTCCTGGACGATCTCGTCCACCGACCGGCTTCGCTGTTTTCCCCGGATCAGGGGAATCCGGCAGAAAGTGCAGCTGCAGTTGCAGCCCTCGCCGATCTTGACGAAAGCCACATGGGCGGGCGTCAGCAGCGGCCGGCCGATCAGCCCGGTGTAGTTGACGACCATGGGATCGTCCACGATGGGAGGCCCGGCCAGCGGGAACGCGGCCGGGGCGGCCGGGGCGCTGTTGACCACCAGTGGATCCTCTCCCAGACAGGCGGCGACCACCCGGTCGAACTGCCCCACACCGGCGACGATGTCCACCTCGGGGAAACGGGACTGGATATCCTCGCCGTGTTCCTGGGACCAGCAGCCGCAGACCACCAGGATCCGGTCCTCCTTGTTGTCGATCAGGTTCTTCAGGGTGTCTTCACTGTCCGCCCGCGCGGCCTCGATGAAACCGCAACTGTTGAGCACCCAGATGTCGGCATCTTCGGGATCGGTAACCGGTTGGACACCCTTGCCGGCAAACCGGCCCAGGAGGGCTTCGGAGTCGACCAGGTTCTTGTCGCAGCCAAGGGTCGCGCAGAATACCTTCTTCATCGGGCCTAGCCCCCCTCTTCCATTCCGGGCAGGTCCTCCGGTTTAATCAGGACGTCCCGCGCCTTGCTGCCGGTGAAGGGTCCCACGACCCCGGCTTCCTCGAGCATATCCATCAGGCGCCCCGCCCGGGTGTAGCCGATGCGCAGGCGGCGCTGCAGCAGCGAGGTGGAACCGCTCTGGTGCAGAACGACAACCGAACGGGCTTCTTCGAACAGATCGTCCTCACCGGTGACCATCCCCCCGCCGGCTGGATTTTCATTGAGACTGATCTCCTCGGTGGCGCCTTCGTACTGGCGCCAGTGCGCGGCGATGGCTTCGCATTCGTCGACATCGATGAAGGAACCGTGAACCCGGACGGGAAGGGCGCGGCCAGGCTGCAGGTAGAGCATGTCCCCGTGTCCCAGCAGCTGCTCGGCGCCGTTCATGTCCAGGACCGTGCGCGAGTCGTTCTTCTGGATCACCCGAAAGGCGATCCTGCAGGGGATGTTCGCCTTGATGACCCCGGTCAACACGTCCACGCTGGGCCGCTGGGTGGCCAGGATGAGATGGATCCCGACCGCCCGCGCCTTCTGGGCCAGGCGGGTGATGGGACCTTCGATGTCGTTGCCCATCTGCAGCATCAGGTCCGCCAGTTCGTCGACGACCGTCAGGTAGAAGGGCATCGGCTCGGTCACCAGTTCCCCGTCCGGGCCGGTCACCTCGCCCTTGGCGATCTTGTCGTTGTACTGCTGGATGTTCCGCACCGAGCACTTGGACAGGGTCCGATAGCGATACTCCATCTGGGCCACCATCCACTGCAGCGCCTTGAGCGCCTCGCGGGGGTCGGTGACCACCGGCAGCAGCAGGTGGGGAATCCCGTTGTAGACGTTCATCTCCAGCATCTTGGGATCGATCAGGACCATGCGCAGGCTGTCCGGTCCGTTGCGCAGGATCAGGTTGGAGATGATGGCATTCAGGCAGACCGACTTGCCGCTGCCGGTCGACCCGGCCACCAGCAGATGCGGGAGCGCGGCGATGTCGATGCTCACCGGCCGGCCCACCACGTCCTTGCCCAGAACCACCGACAAGGGGGGGCGTTTCTGGTTTCCGGTGGCCTCCAGGACCTCCCGCAGGCGGACCATGCGGGCGGTGGGATTGGGAATCTCGATGCCGACGGCGGCCTTGCCGGGGATGGGCGCCTCCATGCGGATGGACCGGGCGCGCATGGCCAGGGCCAGGTCGTCGCTGCGCTGCACGATCTGGTTGACCCGGATCCCGGGGCCGGGCTGATATTCGAAGGTGGTGACCACCGGGCCGGGCCGGACGTCCTTGACCTCCCCCTCCACCCCGAACGAACGCAGGGTGTCTTCCAGGAGGTCGGCCGACTGGTCCAGTTCGTGGGCGGAAACCGCCTGGGTTTCCGGGCCGGCGGGCGTCAGCAGTTCCAGGCCCGGCAGGTGCAGGGGCCCGGATTTCCTTTTGACCTTTTTCACCGGGCGGGGTCGCCGGTCTCCTCCGCCCGTTTCGGGGCCTTCCCCGGCGAATTCCCCGGCGGCGCCGGGAAGAACCCGCTCTTCAGGGGCATCAACCGGAGCGGCGGACAAAGGCACGGGATCGGTTTCCGGTTCCTGATGCACCTTGCGTTCACGGGCAGCCGGGCCGGCGGTCTCTTCCTCCTCCTCCCATTCCTCATCATCCTCGAAACCGTCCAGCTCCCCGTCCGGGTCGTCCCCGGGCCGGGACCGTTGGAACAGGCCGACCAGCCATCGACCCAGGGCCGCCAGCATGGCCAGCGGCCAGGTGAGGACATCCCGCAGCCCCGTGGCGACCGCCAGCAGAAAACGGCCGACGGCGCCGACCAGTCCGGCCAGCCCCCCCAACCAGGGCTTGAAGACGAGGATGACCGCCACCAGGAGGAACAGGGTCAGGAAGATACGCCCGCCCCACAGGCCAAACAGGGCATGGAAACCCCGCGCCAGGAAGATGCCCGCGACCCCGCCCAGGCGGGTCGCCGCCTCGGGGCTGAAAGGCCCCCCGGGCTGGGCCATCCAGGCCGAAGTCACCAGCCAGAAGGGGATCGCCCGCAGGACCCAGGCCCTGAGGTTGCGCTGGATGCCGAAGAGGAATCCGATGCCCATGGCCGCCAGCAGCAGGGGTATGGTCCAGCACCACAACCCCCCGAAGATCAGGTGAAGCATCACGTCGATGAAGGTCCCGACGGGTCCGCCGGGATTCGGCAGGGACAGCAGTTCCCCGCCCCCCTGACCTTCCAGAAGACCCCACCACGGACCGGGATCCCCGGTCAGGGCCAGGCCGAAATAGGCGGCCACGGCAACCAGCAGCAGTCCGGTCAGCCAGGGAGCATCGTACCAGGGGCGCGCCCCCTGCTTAGCCTTCTTCCGATTTCGCCCGGACACGCAAACCCTCCTGCAGATGGGTCAATTCCTCTTCAAGGAAGCGTGTCGTGGCCTTGCCTTCGAGGAAGACCGGATTGTTCAACACCTCTTGGTGGAACGGGGTGCTGGTGGGCAGTCCTTCGAACACACATTCGTCGAGCGCCCGCCGCATCCTTGCGACAGCTTCTTCGCGATCCTTGCCATGCACGATGACCTTGGCCAGAAGGGAATCGTAATACGGCGGCACCAGGTAGTCGGAGTAGACGTGGGTGTCGACCCTCACCCCCGGCCCTCCCGGCGCGTGGTAATAGAAGACCCGTCCCGGGCAGGGCATGAAATCCCGCTCGGGGTTTTCCGCGTTGATCCGGCACTCGATGGCGTGCCCGGTGACCCTCACGTCCTTCTGGGTGAAATCGAATTCCTCACCCGCGGCCACCCTGATCATCCATTTCACAAGGTCGAACCCGGTGACCATCTCGGTGACCGGATGCTCGACCTGGATCCGGGTGTTCATCTCCATGAAATAGAACGACCCGTCGACGTCCAACAGGAATTCGACGGTGCCCGCGCTGCGGTAACCCACCCGCTCGGCCAGCCGCACCGCGGCCTGCCCCATGCGAACGCGCAGATCCGCGTCCACGGCGGGCGAGGGGGCTTCCTCGATCAGTTTCTGGTGGCGGCGCTGGATGGAGCAGTCCCTCTCGCCGAAATGAAGCACATGGCCGTGGTGATCGGCCAGCAGCTGGATCTCGACGTGCCGCGGGTTGACCAGGTACTTCTCGATGTAGACCGCGTCGTTGCCGAAGGCGGCGCCGGCCTCGGTCCGGGCCGCGATGTAATTCCTGCGCAGCTCCTCTTCATCCCAGGCCACGCGCATGCCCTTGCCCCCGCCACCGGCGGTGGCCTTGACGATGACCGGATAACCGAACTTGTCCGCCGCGGCCACCGCTTCGTCGACCTCCTCGACCAGACCCGTGCCGGGAACCGTGGGCACCTTGGCCTCATCGGCCATCGTGCGCGCGGTGGCCTTGTCGCCCATCTGCCGGATCACCTTGGCCGGTGGACCGATCCAGACGAAATCGTTCTCCACGCAGATTTCCGCGAACTCCGCGTTTTCGGCGAGAAAACCGTAGCCGGGATGAATGGCCTCGGCCCCGGTGATTTCCGCCGCGGCGATGATGTTGGGCACCCGCAGATAACTCTCGGCGCTGGAGGTCTTCCCCACGCACACCGATTCATCGGCGTACTTGACGTGCAGCGATTCCGAGTCGGCCGCGGAGTGGATAGCCACGCTCTGGATGCCCAGCTCGCGGCAGGCCCTCATGATGCGCAGGGCTATTTCGCCACGATTGGCGACCAGGATCTTCTTGAACATGCAGAACTTCCTGTGGGAAAGACACAGTCGACAGCCCGGTCCGGTCCAACCGCCGACGGCGGCCCCGACCCGACCCGGGATAATTTTTGTCCGAATGATGTATTTTGGGGTTCCCGGGACATGAAGGCAAGGGAAAATGGCCCCTGTTGGGGCCATTTTCATCGTTCATCCGTTTTCCCGTGTCCTCAGACGGTCTGGACTTCCTTTTCGGGTTCCTTGGTGGAATCCTCGAAACGGTCCCAGGTCGTGTCGCTGCTGGCCTGGATACCCTTGACCCGGAGCATGAACTCGTGCGGGTTGCTGCTGGCCTTGGTGGCCACCTCGATGGTGATCTTCTTTTCCTTGTACAGCTGCATCAGCGATTGGTCGAACGTCTGCATCTGGTACTGGATGAAGCCTTCCTGGATGGCCTGCCGGATCATCACCGTCTTCTCCGCGTCCCGGATGTATTCCTTGATCGTGCTGGTATTGATCATGACTTCGCAGGCCGGGTACCGGGTCAACCCGTCGGCATCGGCCACCAGGCGCTGCGAAATGACCGACTGCATGGTCGCGGCCAGCAGGTAACGGATTTCCTGTTGCTGATGGGGCGGGAAGAAGGAAATGATGCGGCTGATGGTCTGGGTCGCGTCGATGGTGTGCATGGTGCTCAGCACCAGGTGCCCGGTGTCCGCCGCGGTCAGGGCGATCTTCATGGATTCGGCGTCCCGGATCTCACCGATGAGGATGGCGTCGGGGTCCTGCCTCAGGACATGCTTCAGGGCCTCGGCGTAACTCCCGGTGTCGCAGCCGATTTCCCTCTGGCTGATGATGCTCTTCTGGTCGCGATGCAAGAATTCGATGGGATCCTCGATCGTGATCACGTGGCGGGAGCATTCGCGGTTGATGATATCCACGATCGAGGCCAGGGTCGTGGATTTGCCGCTGCCCACGGTCCCGGTGACGAGCATCAGCCCGCGCGGACGAACCGCCAGTTCCTTCACCACCGGGGGCAGGCCCAGTTCATCGATGGTCTTGATGTCCACCGGCACATGGCGGAAAACCATGGCCACACTGCCGCGCTGGACGTAGAAATTGGCCCGGAACCGGGCGATGCCCGGCACGCCGAAGGCAAAATCGATTTCCCGCGTGGACTCGAAGACTTCCCTCTGGCTGGGCGACAGGATCTGTTTGGCCACCGTGGCCATCTGTTCCACGTTGGGGGCTTCATAATCGGCAAAAACCAGGGTGCCGTTAATCCGGTAGACCGGAGGGGAAGCCACTTTCAGGTGAAGGTCACTGGCGCCCCGGGCGATCATTTCCTTCAGGATTTTTTTGATATCCATGTAAAAGGTTCTCCTGTTACGGCTTACATACCAAGGTTTACCGGCGGTTCCCCAGCGGAGCCGACCAACTACCCTAGACTATCGGCCGGGACGGACGAAGCTTGAACGCGGATTGAGGATTCCGGAGGAGATCCCTAAGACGCAAAAAGCCCGGAGGGGTGCGGGCACCACCTGCCGGGCTGGATACTTACGGGCGAAATCCGCCCAGGTCAGTCGGGGTCGACCAGGAACAGGACCGCTTCGGCTTCCACGGGATTCCCGTTCACGGCGAAAACTTCCTTGATGGTGCCGCCGAATTCGGCTTCGATCTCGTTCATCACCTTCATGGCCTCGATGATGCACAAGGTCTGCCCGACGGACACATGGTCCCCCACCTCGACAAAATTGGGGCTCGCCGGAGAGGGTGCCCGATAGAAGGTGCCCACAATGGGCGACCGGACGTCCTTCCACTTGGCCCGGGTGGGATCGGCGGCCGGGGCGGCGGGCGCTTCGGCAGGACCACCCTGGCCGGCCGACAGGGATGCCCCCGGCGCGGGGATCTGCATGGCCGGGTTCACCGCCGCGGCGGACATGGGAAACGACGCCGATTTCTGGATCCGGATCGTCGTGTCCTCATGACTGACTTCCAGCTCCTCGATCCCGCTGTCTTCGACAAGCTTGACCAGTTCGCGAACCTTTTCGATATCCATTTCAGGTCCTCCGGTGCGGGGTTCGGGTTTCATCTCAGACCCTTCCGAGGTATTTGCCCGTGCGGGAATCGATCTTCAGGATTTCGCCTTCTTCGATGAAGAGGGGCACCTGGACCACGAGTCCCGTTTCCATGGTCGCCGGCTTGGACCCGCCCTGGGCGGTGTCACCGCGGACCCCGGGATCGGTCTGAGCCACGACCAGTTCCACCGTCAGCGGGGGTTCCACCGTCAGCGGCTTCCCTTCCAACAGCAGCAGGCTGCACATGTCGCTTTCCTTGATGTAATCGGGCACGTCGCCAAGCGTGTCCTTGTGCAACTGGATCTGCTCGTAGGTCTCCGTATTCATGAAAACAAAAAAATCGCCATCCGGATACAAGTATTGAAACTCACGGCGTTCCAGTCGGACTTCCTCCACCTTTTCCCCGGCCCGGAAGGTGTGCTCCACGACTTTGCCGTTTTCGACATTTTTCAGCTTGGTCCGCACGAAGGCGGGCCCCTTGCCCGGCTTCACGTGCTGGAATTCCGCGATGGACCACAATCCGTTCTTGTGCCGAATCGTGAATCCGGTGCGGAAATTACTGGTATCTGCCAACTCGGTCCTCACTTTCCAAAAACCGCCAAACAATGACGCCCCGCGGGTGCCGGCGGCCGGGACCCGATGGAAAATCCGCCCATTGATAACACGCCGACCGCCCCAGGGCAATGAATCTTAGCGCTGGTCGGGGCCCTCATTCAACAACGAAGCCATACCGTCAAGGGCCAGGCGGTATCCCTCCACCCCGAATCCACGGATGCCGGCGGTCACCACATCGGCCAGCAGGTTCTTCTGCCGGAAAGGTTCCCTCGCGTCGGGATTGGTCAGATGCAATTCGATCACCGGGATGTCGACAGCCGCCAGGGCGTCCCGCAGGGCCACCGAGGTATGCGTGTAGGCGGCCGCGTTGATGATGATCCCGTCGGCGGAATCTCCCGCGTGATGGATCATGCCCACCAGCTCCCCCTCCATGTCCGACTGCAAAAAGTCCAGGTCGATATCGAGGGAGGCCGCCCAGTTGCGACATTGAATTTCCAGTTCGGCCCAGGTTGTGCAGCCGTAGATCTCCGGCTGCCTTTTTCCCAGGCGCCCCAGGTTGGGGCCTCCGATCATGACCACACGCGTGTTCATGAGGCCGGCCCGCTTTCTTCCCGGATGCGGTTGATCCATTCCTCGAACTTCTTTTTCTCCTGGACCCGCCGTGTTCCGGCGGCGGCCGCCGGGTTCAACGAGGGCCCACCAGGATCCTGAAATCCGGGAGGGGCCTCACGCGAGGGAAAGGCCGGCCCTGCCTGTTCGGATTCGATCTCGGCCAACCGCTGCCGGATGTCCTGCCGGCCGGGCTCCAGCGCCGCCATCTGCCGCAGGGCCTCCAGGGCCTTGGCCCGGTAGCCCTGGGCCAGGTAGATGTCGACGAGGGTCAGGGTGACAAACGAGGAATCGGACAGATCGGTCGGCAGCTCGCTGCCGGCGAAACCCCGGGCCTCGGTCAGGGCCCCAGCCCAACGTTCGTCATCAGGATCCAGAACCACCAGCTTTTCCAGGAGGGGAACGGCCGCCTCCCAGTCCTGACGACTCCGGGCATCCTCGGTCAGCAGACACAGGACGACAATATTTTCGGGATCCAGTTCCAGGACCCTGACCAGTACCTGGCGCGCCAGGTCCATCCTGCCGGAGTCCAGCAGGGTCCGTCCCTTGATCACCAGGGCGGACACGTAATCGGGATGCCGCCCAAGGCCGTCATCCAATAGTTCCAACGCGTCGTCCCAGCGGCCGGCCTGCCGCAACAGATCAGCCAGGGGCGCGAAGACCCGGGAATGCGGATCCCGCGCCAGCCTTTGGGTGAATACCTCGATTTTCCCGTCCAGGTTCATCGAATTCCAACCCTCAATCCAGATTCTTCAGGTAGGTACCCACGATTTCCATGTCGCTCCACAGGCCGGCCGTCAGGCTGACGGGGAAGCGGGCCGTCACGGACGCAACCAGCTTTTCGGCGGCTTGCACGGCCGCGGCGTCGGCGGCGTCGGTCCAGCCACCCGCACAAAGCCCGGCCCCGGATGACACCATCCGGGCCGCCTTGCGGGCGAAAACCCGGCTCATGGCGGCGTGGACATCGGCATTCGCGGCCCCGGCGGCCACCAGTTCGGCGGCCCTGGCGGCGAATGCCGAGGCAACTTCGCAGATGGTCATCATGTCGGCAAACGTGAACATGACCACCTGGTTCCTGGTCAAACGCGCCTGGTGCATGTGCTGCACCACCTCGTTGAGGCCCCTGATGGCCGCCGCGACGATACCCGCCCCCACCTCGCTGTTTTCCTCGTGGATCCCATCCACGCTCGCGGCCAGGTCGTCGTAGAACCCGCCCTTGGAGCGAACGGTCTCCTTCCAGCGGTACATGGAGATGATGCTCTGCTGGATCTCGCTGGTCCCCTCGTAGATGGAGGTGATCCGGACGTCCCGACGCATCTTCTCCACCACGTATTCACGGGCGTAACCGTAACCGCCCAGGGCCTGGATGGCCGCGTCGGCCGCGCGGTTTCCCGCCTCGGTGCTCCAGTACTTGGCGATGGACCCCTCGGTCCCCATGTCCTTGTTGCCTTCGTCGATCCGCAGGGCCACCTGCTCCATGTGCGCGCGGCCCGCTTCCAGATCGATCCAGTGGTCGACCAGCAGCTTGAAAAGGTAACCCTGCTTCTCGACCAGCGGCGCGCCGAACTGCTCACGGGCCTTGCCATAGGCCAGGGCGCGGTTCAAGGGCCCCTGCCCGCCGCCCAGGCCGAAGGCCCCGACCATCAGGCGGGTGTAGCCGAACACGGCGTTGGCCTGCTTCAGTCCCTGGCCCTCGACCAGGCCGATTAGGTTTTCCGCAGGGACATCCACGTCCTCGAGCAGGACCCCCGTGGTGTTGGAAGCCCTGATCCCGTGTTTGTCCTCGTGCTTGCCCACCGAAAGCCCGGGCGTGCCTTTTTCCACGGCAAAAAAGCTGGGCCCGTCGGGGGTCTTGGCCAGGATGGTGTAAAGGTCGGCCACCCCGCCGTTGGTGATGAACTGCTTGGCCCCGTTGAGCCGATAGCCGGTGATGTTGCCGTCGGGATCCACGATCCGGTCGGCGGTGGTTTTCAGGGCGGCGACGTTGCTGCCGGCTTCGGGCTCGGTCACGCCGTAGGCGACGATCAGGCCCTCGGTCGCGATCTTTGTCAGCCATTTGGCCTTCTGCTCGGGACTGCCGCCGACAAGGATGGGATCGGTGCCCAGACAGATGGCCAGAAAAGCGGTGGCGACGCCCAGGTCGTTGGCGGCCATTTCCTCGCTGACCCGGCAGATGTCCCGCGCGCCTCCCCCCAGTCCCCCGTATTCCTCGGGCAGGAAGATGAGGTGAAGCCCCACATCCGGGGAAAGCAGTTTGCGGATCAGGTCCTCGGGAAACTCGTCCTTATCGTCGAGCTCCATGATGGTGCCGTCGGGCAATTCGCG
>Ga0210065_1000026_pt1 | contig 50053 bp, 41 predicted proteins | sample Muzzi_PWB_D1_FD_185533 | JGI IMG/M metagenome (GOLD analysis project Ga0210065, IMG submission 185533) | Wetland microbial communities from San Francisco Bay, California, USA, that impact long-term carbon sequestration - Muzzi_PWB_D1 (SPAdes) | ecosystem: Environmental > Aquatic > Marine >... | reverse complement strand
CCGCCGCGAGTTTTGAAAACCCGGAGTGGAAAGCCGGTGCGCTCTACAAATCAGGTCAGTATGCCGAGGCTGCCGAGGCCTACAAGAGCACCGCGACACCAGACGCTTACTATAACCAGGGCAACGCGCTGGCCAAAGCAGGCGAACTCCAGCCAGCCCTCGATGCCTATGACGAGGCCTTAAAGCAGCGCCCGGGTGATGATGACGTTCAGTTCAATCGCGACCTGGTGGCCAATCTACTTGAGCAGCAAAAGCAAAAAGAGCAGAAGCAACAGGACAAGCAGCAAAAAGATGGCAACCAGGACCAGTCCCAGGGCGGAGGTGAAAAGAGCCAGGAACAGTCGGGTAGCGGACAGGACCAGTCGCAGGGCGATGGTGAAGAGAGCCAGGACCAGTCGGGTAGCGGACAGGACCAGTCGCAGGGCGAAGGTGAAGAGAACCAGGCCCAGTCGGATAGCGGACAGGACCAGTCGCAGTCGGGCGCTGATCAGAACCAGGCCCAGGCACAAAGCAAGTCAAAAAACGCCCAGGAGCAGAAACACAGCAGGTCGGCGGCAAACCCGGCCACTGGCGGGGAGCAGGGTTCCGATGACCAAACAGGCAGCGACACACAGGTCGCGGCAGGCGGTAAGCCGGATACAGGGCAAGCACCTGCAACGACTGAAAGCGAAGATGGTAAAAGCGCGTTTCAAAGCGCCATGGATAGATTGTTGAAGGGTAATGGACAAGGTCAGCAAAGCCCCGAAGCGCCGCGGTCAGAACAGCAGCCTTCCGCAGAAGGGCTGTCAGAGCTCGACCAGGCTCACGAACAGCAGTTACGTGCCGTACCCGACGACCCATCGGGTCTGCTCAGGGCGCGTATCCGGCAATATTATTCACAATTGAATCGTAACGGATGAATTTCACCAGGGTGACACCATGCAGGTTGAGATGATGAACGCAAGAAGAATCAAGTTAAGGTTAACCGCCGTTGCGCTGCTTACACTCGCCAGCGCAATCCAGCCCCTGATGGCCGGCGGGCTTCATTCCAGTGTCAGTTCGACACGGATTGGATACGGCGAAAGCTTTGAGCTGACCCTGTCGATCGATTCGGCCAGCGCAACGTCTGCCCCGGACCTGGCGCCGTTGCAAAAGGACTTCCAAATTCTCGGCACCGGCCAGAGCTCGCAGGTTAGCATCATCAATGGCCACCGCACGAACTCCTTCAACTGGGTCATCACACTGATGCCCAACGAAAAGGGCAAGCTTGAGATTCCCGCGATCAGGGCCGGCAACAGTTCCAGCGAACCGCTGACCATTGAGGTCGAAGATTCAGCACAATTTGCCGCAGACTCCCCGGGCGCGGCCACAATCAATATCGAGCTTAGCGCAGAAGCCGGCACGCATTATGTACTGGAGGAAATTCCGGTCACACTGCGTATCCGGGGTGAAGGCGGTATGCGCGAGGCCAGCCTGGAAGAACCGGCCGGCAATGACTTTGTGCTTACTCAAACGGGTGAAGACAAAGTCAGTCACTCGACCCGCAATGGGCGTGAAACCTTCAATATTGAACGGAAGTACCTCCTGAAACCGCAGAAAAGCGGCAGCCTGACCATCCCACCGCTCACGCTGCGTGCCACCGTGGATGATCCTGCTGCCACGCGTTCCTCGATTTTTTCCGGCATGGGCTTTGCCAACGGTACGCTGCAGATGCCATTTAGCCAGGGGCTGTTAGCCAACATGTTGAACCCGGGTCGCGAAATCATGGTTCGTTCGGAACCTTTGAAACTTGAAGTGAAACCCAGGCCGACCGCCGACAAGGTCTGGTTCCTGCCGGCCAAGCAGGTCGATCTGCGCTCCAACTGGTCACCGGCCACGCCCGAGTTTCGTGTTGGAGAGGCGGCGACGCGCAAAATTCAATTATTTGCGCTGGGCGCATCCGGTGAACAATTGCCGGATATCCCCTTCAGCAATACCGATGGTGCGCGGCTTTACCTCGATCGCAGCAGTACCGACACCACCGACACGCCGGAAGGAACTGCAGCGGTACGTGAGTTCAATGTATCGGTTGTCCCAACGCGGGCAGGCGAGGTTTCCCTGCCGCCAATTTCAGTGACATGGTGGGACACCACTGCTGACAAGGAACGGGTAGCGACTTTACCCGCACAGGTCATAAAGGTATTACCGGGAGTGGGGCAGAATGCCGCAGATACCCTCTCCGGAACGGCCGTTCCCACGGCTAAAAATTCACCTGCGCATCAGACCGGTCCAGTTCCTGGTCACGGCCCTGGTTTGCCCGGGACTCAACACACCATCAGGTTTACATGGTATGCACTCGCGGTGGTCACCCTGCTTGCATTCTTCCTGCTGGTGATGTGGCGAAGAAGCAACCGCCATCCGGAAAAATCTGCACCTGCGGCCAACGCCATCAAACGTCCTGGCCCCGGCAATGATGCCGCCGGCGATACTGCCCGGCTTGAACGGGCCATCGTCCAGGCCTGCAAGGCAAACGACCTGCATCGCGCTTACGCATCGCTGAGCAAGTGGAAGTTGCGGGCCCCCGATAGCGTCTCGCCCGGCTTTACGGAAGAACTGGCGGCGATGGAGAAACAGTTATATGCAGGTACGGGCGATGCCGCGTGGCAGGGAACGAAGATGTTGAAACTGTTCTTGAAAGACAGGAAATCGCGGCAGTCTTCCGCAAACGCCGGGTCAAGCGGTAACAACATCCCGGCGCTTTATCCAGGCTGAAGGGTTGACGATTATTTGGCTATAATGTGGCTTGGTCGGGGCCGTGTGCCGAATGTACAACAGGGCTCCGCCGAGCGTCATTTCTGATGGCCGGCGATTTCCCTCCAAAATTTACTTCAGAAGATGTAATTCAGTTGCAACGCGGCCAGATTAACATGGCTGCTGTAAAAACCACTGATCAGCCCATTAGCCGCGGTGCTGCCCTCGTTTTGATCAATTTTCGCGTCCGTGACCAGGATATAACTATAGGCAGCGTCCATTGAGAAATGTTCAGAGAACTGGTAGCGCAGACCCAATGACAGCCATCGGCGGTCTGCACCCGGCAGGCGTGGCGTGCGTTGTGCATATTGAACAGGTGATATGTCATAAGCCAGGCCACTGCGGATTTTTAAAGCATTCGAAACGTCGTAACTGGCACCAATGGCGAATCGCCAGGTATCTTTGAAAAACTCGGGCGTGTTGGTCAGGATCGAACCGTCTGCTCTCTCTATCTGCAAATTCTGCACGCTGCTCCAGTTGGTAAATTGCACGTCAGCCATCACTTGCCATTGATTGCCGAACGCGTGAAAAATCGACAGATTGGCTGATGCCGGCAATTCCAAATCAAGCTTCACCGGACCATCTGAAAGTTGTTCATCGACGCCCGCGGCGATTGCTGCCCCAACCGGTTCCAGTTCTTCCGGCAAGGCTCGGAGCATCGGATTGCTGAAGCTCGCGGAACCCTTCACGGTATATTTCAGGGCAGAACGGTATTGCACACCGACCCGGGTCTGTGGATTGATTGTGAACAATGCGCCCAGGTTCCACCCCAAGGCGTTATCGTTGCCCTTAATAACGGCGTCAGATTCAAGGCCAAGTGCGGCGGATAGCAGGGTGGGCACCGCCTGCAACGGTATCAGACCTCCGGTCACACCTTGCTCGACACCCTGCGCATAACCACCGGCCCAATTAGCCTGGCTGCTTAAAGTGGCGTCTATTCGCTGCCAGTTGATGCCAGCACCCAGTGACAGGTGTTCATCAAGCTTCAATGCAACCGCCGGGTTGATATTATAGGTCTTGATCTCCGATTTGATGGCCTGAAACCGGCCAAGCCAGTCAGAATCGTACTGCGTTGTCAGTCCGAACGGTGCGTTGACGCCAACCCCGGCCCACCACTTTTTACTCACTGGTGTTGAAAAATACATAGAGGGAACCAGTGCGCAGGAGCCGGCATCACCGCCGTTATCACCCAGCGTCTGCAAGGCCGCTGGCTGCGAATCTGTATCGCGGAATTTGGCCGATGGGCAGACCAGGCTGCCGGCGATCGAGGTTTGTGCCCCCTCCAGGAGCGTCATTCCAGCCGGATTGGTAAAGATGGTGCTGGCATCCTGGGCAATCGCAGCCCCGCCGGCAAATGCGTTACCCAGTCCGCTGCCGCTCTGTTCCTGGATGGCAAATCCTGACCCAAAAGCCTGGACTGACCAAACCATGACCATGGTAGACAAGAAATTAATAAAAAGAGGAAAAATCCGCGCCATGATCTTCATAATTTACTCCTTAAAGCACTCAGAATTCCTCAGGTCCTGCCCGGGATACCGATAAATTGAATCAATTCAGATGATGTCGCACCCAATCCAATCACCATGATACGCCGGAATAATGTTGACAGGTGTCACAAAAGGCTGCGGGGCATCAACCGAAAAGCAGGTGTTGCAGCAAAAGCTGAACTTCAGTCCATACGCCAAAAGGCAGTGTGATGAGTTCCACGAACCGGAAAATGATAGTGGCGAGCAGCGCTGGAAAGCCTGGCACCAGGAACAACAAACCCAGGATGATGAGCAGGCCAAATCGCTCAATCTGGTGATAGATCATCAGCGTTTTACCGGAAATAAAGTACTGAACGAGCCGGGAACCGTCCAGCGGCGGAATGGGGATCAGGTTGAAGACCGCAAGCAGGGCATTGAGGAAAATTCCGATCGCCAGGATTTGCGCCAGGCTGGAGTCAATACTGATCAGCCCGGCGTGGGTCACCGCCGATAGAACCGCGGTCAGGCCTAGGGCAATCAGCACGTTCATGACCGGTCCGGCAATTCCTACCAGCGCCCAGTCCCGGCGCGGACTATGTAACCGCGAAACATTCACGGGTACCGGCTTGGCCCCGCCAAAGATGAACCCCGAACCCGACAGGATCAGGAACAAGGGCAGAAGGATGGTGAAGAACAGGTCGATGTGTGGAATGGGGTTCAATGTGAGTCTGCCCTGTTCGCGCGCAGTTGAATCGCCCAGGCGGTTGGCAACAAAACCATGGGCCGCTTCATGGCTGGTAATCGAAAGCACGGTAACCACGACCGCACCGGTTATTGTCAACGCATCCATTGTCACCCGCCTTTGAAAGCACCATAAATCACGATGCACTACGCTAGCTGCGTCAGGCCTCGCTGGTGAGGGTATCGTACTATAGTATGGGGTTTGCAGCGCTGGTTTTCGTCTCCCGTTACCTCTCGAGCAGAACTCGCTCGATTGTCCAAACCAGGTTTGCAATGTTTATAGGCAATTGGACTTCAAATTGGCTCGGTTTGTCGTTTTGTGGTGCCGGCAGGTGGTCGATTTGGATAGTTTCGTGGTCACAAATAGGACCATCGACCGCAGGTATTCGCCGTTTAAACACGGCATACCCGTAAAGGAAAAAAGTGGTGCTTGCGGCATGGATACAGTGGCGATAAAGTCCTATCCAAGCAGACAGGGAAAAACCACTATGAAAATGATTATCGCTATTATAAAACCTTTCAAACTCGATGACGTACGTGATGCGCTTGGCGAAGTGGGTGTGCAGGGGATGACGGTGACCGAAGTGCGTGGTTTCGGTCGCCAGAAGGGCCATACGGAGCTCTACCGAGGTGCGGAATACGTGGTTGATTTTCTGCCCAAGTTAAGGCTGGAAATTGCGGTACCCGATGATCGTACCGAGGCCGTGGTTGAAGCGATTGCCGGGGCGGCGGCGTCAGGACGCATCGGTGATGGAAAAATTTTCGTCCAGCCGCTGGAACAGGCCATGCGGATCAGAACAGGTGAGGAAGGCGATGATGCACTTTAAATCTCATGAATGAGCAAATCAGGGCAGGCGTAATCGGCCTGGGTGCGATGGGTGCACCGATGGCCAGGCACCTGGCGCAAGCAGGTCTGCTGACCAGGGTGTGGAACCGTGCGGATAAAAAAGCTGAGGTACTGGCAAAGGAAACCGGTGCCCCTGCAAGCGATACGCCTGAGCAGTTGGCGACTGCCTGTAATGTCATTCTGACCTGTGTCTCCGCTGATCAGGATTTGCTGGATGTTGTAGGCCAACTGCTACCGGGAATCAAACCCGGATCAGTGCTGGTCGATACCTCGACGGTGAGTCCGGCAACTGCTATGCGGGTTGCCACCAGTCTTCGGGATGTTGGTTCGGGTTTTGTGGACGCGCCGGTTTCAGGTGGGGTTGAGGGCGCAAAAAAAGGTACATTATCAGTCATGGCCGGTGGTGATTCCGCCAATATTTCGCGGATTATGCCAGTTCTCGAGGCTATCTCCGCGACAATCACGCATATGGGACCTGTCGGTTCCGGGCAGGCTACCAAGGCGGTTAACCAGGTCATGATCGCCGGTATCGCAGAGGCGGTTTGTGAAGCACTTGCACTCGGGGAGAAACTAAATCTTCCTTCGGAGCGTCTATTATCTATAGTGAGTGCAGGAGCGGCCGGAAGCTGGTTTCTGGAACATCGTGGCCGGACCATGCTGGAAAACAGCTTTGACGTTGGGTTCAAATTGTCCCTGTTGCTCAAAGATTTACTGATTTGCCAGGAATTGGCACAGGAATTGGATATCTCTTTACCGACAGTTGAAGCGGCGATTAAGGATTATCGTGTTTTAGTAGAACTGGGTGATGGGGATAATGATATCTCCGGATTAATTCGCCTGAAGCGCGGCATAGACCAATAGTACGAAGAAGTCTTGAAGGAAATATGAAACAGGGCCATTCATTTTTATCCGCAGTTTTGACGGAGCTTAACCGTCGAAAAGTCCTGCGCACTGTGGGTGCGTATGCGGTGGCGGTATTTGTGGTGCTGCAATTGATGGACGCGGCAGTTGAGCCACTACGGCTTCCTGACTGGCTGCCCACACTCCTGGTAATAATATTGATCCTGGGATTTCCCGTGGCATTTATCCTCGCCTGGCATTTCGATATTACACCTGGTGGAATTAAGAAAACGCAGACTGCCGGTTTGCTGACACGTATGCAAAACACCCTGCTCTTCGGCATGATGATGCTGGGTGTGTTTGGGCTTGGCTACGGCTTCTACGGTTATTACTCCAATGTATTTACAACTGCTGAGACGGGTGAATTGCAAAGCCTCGCATCACAGCAGCGTGATTTTGTTGCGCCACAAAACTCAATCGCGGTTTTGCCATTTGCAGACTTGTCTGAAGACAGTAGCCAGGGATATTTCTCGGATGGTATCGCGGAAGAAATTTTGAATGTGCTGGCGAAAGTCAACGGTTTGCACGTGGCGGCCCGAACCTCCTCATTTGCATTCCGTGCGCCTGACAAGGACATCCGTGAAATTGGTCGTCTGTTGAATGTCAGCACCGTGCTTGAAGGCAGTATCAGAAAGGCCGGTGACCGCATTCGTCTGACCGCCCAGCTGATCAACGTTGAAGACGGTTATCACATCTGGTCAAACTCTTATGACCGGAAACTGGATGACGTATTTGCGATCCAGGATGAAGTTGCCAGTGCGATCGCGACTGCGCTGGTGGATTCATTTTCCGGACTGGAGCAGAAACCTGAATCCAGAACCCAGGATCTGACTGCTTTTGAAGCCTACAGAACCGGGCGGTTGCACTGGTGGCGTCGTTCGCCGGATGAATTGCAAAAGGCAATTACCCTGTTTGCCAAGGCGCTGGAGCATGATCCGGCTTACGCACCCGCCTATGCTGCAATGGCGGACTCATGGCTGTTACTGGCGCTCTACGGCAATTTGACCAATATGGAAGCCACTGAACGTGCCATGCCCATGATAGAGAAGGCCCTGGAAATTGACCCGGAATCTTCGGAAGCGTTTGCTGCACTTGGGCTCGCACGCTGGCAGATTGGACAGTTGGACGCCGCGGAATCCGCATTGCGTCAGGCCATCAAGCTGAATGATGACTATATTCCCGCATACCTTTGGCTTGGAGGTTTGTTGGGAGATATCGGCAGATTGCCGGAGCAAAGCCAGATTTTACAGCAGGCGATGTTGTTGGATCCGCTGAACGAACTCCTGGCGATTAATGTTGCCGGCAACCTGACTAGCCAGGGTGATTACAAGGCAGCAAAAGAGTTGTTGGAAGGCCTGGTTTCATTGCGACCGGATTCCGCAACTTTACTTAGAACCATGTCAGGTTACGCCATCAGGAGCGGTGACCTGGTCGAAGGTTTGCAATATGCCCACCGGTCCTATGAGCTGGAACCTAACAGTCCCGTGGTAATTGAGACCCTGGCAGGTGCGTGGGCGAGTGTGGGTGTTACCGACAAGGCAGAGGATCTGTTACTGACCGGGCTGGAAATTGCCGGTGATAATTTTGGCCTGCAATCCAACTATTTCTTCCTGTTACTCGAGCAGGGCAGGCTCGAAAAGGCTGAGAGCTTGTTGAGCGAACAATTTGGCGACTCGATAGATGAATTGCCTGAACAACTGCAACAATTTTATTACTTTCAAAAGGGCATGATCAGCCTGGTGGCAGGTGATAAGGATGCCGCCAGAAAATTCTTTGAAAATGCAATGGGTGATGACTCCGACCAGGTCTGGAATCGTGAGCAGGTCACGTACGCTACTATTTTATCCGCGTTGTATGAAGATGCCGGTGATGCCGAGCTCGCCGAGAAAAGACTGGTGAGCGCAGAGCGCTCGGTACGTCGGGCGCGGATCAACGGTGTTGATGATGCAGATATCTACTATACAGAATCAATCATTCATGCATTAAGAGGTGAGACAGAGGCCGCGCTTGACAGTTTGCAAGTGGCCTATGAGCGTGGTTTCAGAGGGGCATGGTTGCTCGAAATCGATTTGCGGCTGGAGTCAATACACACCGAACCGCAATTTGCAGCCATCAAGCAAAAAATAGAAAAGGATATGGTCCAGGCCAGGCACCAGGTCGAATCATCCGCTTTCGCGACACGCTAATCCCGCTGGTTTTTCCCTGTATTCAAACACCTGCAAAGCGGGACGCATCGCCCACCCATCGACGGATCAGCTTTTCTGCCTGTTCGGGATGTTGCTGCAGAAGTTTATCGGCGGTGGCAGGTATCATTTTCAGCAAACCGGCATCGCGTGCCAGATCGGCAACCCTGAACAACATCATACCGGTCTGTCGGGTTCCAAGGACTTCGCCCGGGCCACGCAACTCCAGGTCTTTTTCGGCGATCTGAAAACCATCCGCAGTTTGACGCATGATCTCCATACGTTGTTTTGCAAGATCACCCAGCGGCGGGTTGTACATCAGGACGCAACTGGACTGCGAGGATCCGCGCCCGACACGTCCACGCAATTGATGCAGTTGGGCCAGGCCGAGCCGTTCCGCATTCTCAATGATCATCAATGAGGCATTTGGTACGTCAACGCCGACCTCGATAACGGTTGTGGCAACCAGCAAATGGAGTTTTCCAGCTTTGAATTCTTCCATGATCTGTTGCTTTTCAGCCGGTTTCAAACGCCCGTGGATCAGGCCGATATTCAATCCATGCAGATCATTTTGCAGACGTCGGGCGACATCCTCAGCGGCCTGGGCTTCGATCACGTCAGATTCTTCAATCAATGTGCAAACCCAGTAAGCTTGCTGCTTGCCTGCGCATGCGTTGGCGACACGGTGAATGATTTCATCACGGCGTTCATTGGACATGACGACGGTTGTGACGGGCTTTCTGCCAGGGGGCAATTCATCAATGACAGACACGTCCATTCCAGCATAGGCGGTCATGGCCAGCGTACGCGGGATAGGGGTCGCTGTCATAATCAACTGGTGGGCCTGTTGATCACGGCTGCCGCCTTTTTCCAACAGGCTCATGCGCTGGCCAACACCAAAACGGTGCTGCTCGTCGACGATAACCAGGCCAAGCCGCTTGAATTCAACCCCTTTTTGCATCAATGCGTGGGTTCCGATGACGAGTTCCGCACCCGCGCTAATTCTTTGTAGTGCTTCGCTGCGTTTCTTGCCGGTGACTTTGCCGCTCAACCAGACCGGGCTGATTCCCAGCGGCTCCAGCCAGGCACTGAAAACCCGGTAGTGTTGTTCGGCCAGTAATTCCGTTGGCGCAGTGATTGCCGCCTGGTAGTTGTTGTCCGCCGCCCTCAATGCGGCCAGTGCCGCGATGACGGTCTTGCCTGAGCCCACATCGCCATGTACCAGCCGCAGCATTGGCCTGTGTTGCTGCAGGTCTTCGTGGATTTCCCCGGCAACCCGTTGCTGCGCACCGGTCAACTTGAAGGGCAGGTTCTGCATGAAGCCGGTTTCAGCCGCACCCCGGGCAGGCATCGCCGGTGCTTTTCGTGTCCGTTGTAAGCGATGCAGTTTTTGCATACTCAGGTTGTGGGCCAGCAACTCTTCAAGGGCAAGGCGTTTTTGAGTCGGGTGATCGCGCTGGATCAGGGCCGCAATATCGGCATCGGGTGGTGGCCGGTGGATATAATCCAGCGCATCAGCCAAAGGTAATAACTTCAGCCGGACCCGCAGTGCTTCGGGCAACAGTTCTTCAAGTTCCAGGCGGCCCCTGCGCATCATTGCGAGCGCCTGGTCGGTCATTCTGATCCAGTTTTTCTGGCCCAGGCCCTCCGAACTGGGATACACCGGTGTTAAACGGTCTGCAACCGTTTCATCGCCCTGTCCGCTGAGACGCTGGTAAGTCGGATGTACCATTTCCAAACCCTGGTAACCGGCCCTGACCTCGCCGAAACAACGCAGTTGGGTACCGTTGGATAATTGTTGTTTCTGGTAGTGATGAAAATGGAAGAAGCGCAGCGTGATGCGTCCGGTTCCATCAAAAAGCACCACCACCAGTGTCGGACGGCGCCCGCGTGCGATAGCAGAATGTTCGACCCGGCCTTCGATCAATACGCGTTGGCCGGGTGTGCAACTGCCGATCGGGTGGATTCGGGTTCGGTCTTCATAGCGGGTTGGCAGGTGAAACAGTAAATCTGTTACCTGGCTGATTCCAAGCGCATTGAGCTTCTCGACAAGTTTTGGCCCTACGCCTTGCAGGTCCGCCAATTCCATGGATCGGGTAGGAATCAAGTTCCTAAGATGGCATCCATTTCGACATTGACACCCTTTGGCAGCGCAGCCACCTGGACGGCGGCGCGTGCGGGATAGGGCGCGGTGAAATACTGACCCATGATGGTGTTGACCTGCGGGAAGTCACCCATATCGGTTAAAAAAACTGTCAGTTTGATGATGTCGTCGAGCGACCCGCCCGCCGCGCTGCAGACGGCTGAAAGATTATCGAATACCCGCCTGATCTGGGCTTCGATTCCGCCTGGAACAACCTCCATGCTTATGGGGTCAAGCGGGATTTGTCCGGAAAGGAAGACCAGGCCCTGGTGTTTAACGGCTTGTGAGTAGGTGCCGATGGCCTGCGGTGCCTGGTCGGTCTCGATAATACGTTTGCTCATTTGAGGTGCTCCTTGTCGATTATTATTTAACCATTAATTCGACTGACACGGGTCACATTGCGATTACGTCTCAGCCGCCGCATGACATGCGCCATGTGGTCGCGATCTCTCACGCTGATGATGAATAATAATTTGGCTATTTCACTATTGGCTTCCGGTTGCTCGATCTTTTCAATATTACTGCCGGCCTCGCCAATACTGGTTGAGATATTGGCTAACACACCGGGTACATTTTTTGCCAAAATGTGCAAGGCGACTTCGAACATACCACTCCGGATCGCTGCCCAGGTTACGTTTATGCAGTGGTCCGGGTGTTTAAGTAGTTCCCTTACGTTTCTACAATTCACACGGTGGACGACCACACCTTTGCCGGCGGAAAGAAACCCCATGATGTTGTCGCCCGGGACTGGACGGCAGCAGGCAGCAAAAGTTACCGCGCTGCCTTCTGAGCCGGCGATTGATATGGCCTCGGTTTGTTCACCGGACCTGAGTGTATTGCTCACTTCAGGTGCCAGTTTGGCGGCCACGACACTGGATAAAAGGTTACCGAGGGCCAGTTCTTTTAACAGGTCCTCCTGGCGTTCAAATTTGTTGTCTTTCAGGTACTGATCCATACGTTTTGCAGGTACAGCATCGATGTCCGAACCCCGTGCGTTGAGCGCGGTTTCCAGCAAACGCAAACCCAGTGCCACGGTATCTGCCTGCTCAAGACTCTTTATGTAATGGCGGATGGCCGTTCTGGCTCTTGCAGTGTTTACAAAATCAAGCCATTCGGGAATGGGATGGGCGTTGTCATCGGTAATGACGTTGACCGTTTGCCCGTTTTCCAAGCGGGTCGATAACGGTACTTGCACCTTGTCCACGTTTATACTGCGGGTATGGTTACCTACACCGGTATGGATGGCGTAGGCGAAGTCGAGGGCGGTTGCACTACGGCGCAGGTCAATAATCTTCCCTTTGGGTGTAAACACGAAAATCTGGTCGGGGAATAAATCCGACTTGGCACCATCCAGAAACTCCATTGAATCGGTGCTGTGCCGCTGTACTTCAACCAACTGCATCAACCATTCACGTGCCCGCGCCTGCGCTGTTCCTGAGGTGGTTTCGCCGCTCTTGTACTGCCAGTGTGCCGCTGCGCCTTCCTCTGCCAGAATATCCATCTCGTTTGTGCGGATCTGGATTTCAACGGGAAGGTTGAATGGGCTGATGAGTACGGTGTGTAAGGACTGGTAGCCATTGGACTTCGGCAGTGCAATATGATCTTTAAATCTTCCGGGTTTGGGGCGATAAAGTCCGTGAACCGCGCCAAGCGCAAGGTAACAATGCGGTTCGGAGTGAGTGATGATACGGAATCCATATACATCGTTCACTTCGGAGAAAGATAGGTCTTTGGCCTGCATTTTCCGGTAAATGCTGTACGGGGTCTTCTCCCTGCCTTTGATATCGCAAGGAATGCCCGCTTCGTTCATTTTTCTTTTCAGCGCTTTGTGAATATCCGTGATGATCTCGCTGCGGTCACCGGTGACCGTGCTGATATGCTCTGCAATGGTGCGGTGCCGCCAGGGGTAAAGGTTGGCGAAACCCAGGTCCTGTAATTCTGACTTGATACTGTTCATACCCAGGCGGTCGGCTATGGGTGCATAGATATCCAGCGTTTCGCGCGCGATTCTGCGGCGCGCATTCGGAGCCATCGAGCCCAGCGTGCGCATGTTGTGCATCCGGTCTGCGAGCTTTATAAATATGACTCTCAGATCCCGCGACATGGCCAGCATCAGCTTGCGGAAACTTTCCGCATCGGCTTCGTGCCGGGTGCGGAATTTCATTTTATCCAGCTTGGTCACCCCTTCCACGAGATCGGCAATCTCTTCACCAAAGCGGGATTCTATTTCCTGCCGGGTTAAGGTGGTGTCTTCAATGGTATCGTGCAGAATAGCGGCGGCAACACTACCGTAATCCATTCGCATATTGGCCAGTATGCGGGCAACGGCGACGGGGTGGAGTATGTAGGGCTCGCCGGTTTTGCGTGTCTGACCCAGGTGCGCATTTGCGCCGATCTCGAATGCGCGGAGAATAATGGCGACCTTTTCGGGTTCCAGGTAAGTATTGAGAAGGTCCCTCAGATCAAGAACCGGCTCCGGTAGATTCGAAAGGGTCGCCAGCATGAATGGATTCCGTTAGAGGGCTGAATCGTCCTCCATGGAATCCATATCGAACAACTCGGCGGCTTCGATGCTGGCTTGCAAAACATCGACGCCCTCTGGATCGATAAGACCCGCGGCGATCTCACGCAGCGCGATTACAGTGGGTTTGTCATTTTCCTCATCAACCAGCGCTTCGGCACCGTGGCCAATCTGGCGGGCGCGTTTTGTCGCTGTTAAAACCAGTTCAAAACGGTTATCAATGTTCACAAGGCAGTCTTCTACGGTAATTCGTGCCATCTTTGTTCCTGTAGTATGTGTTTGACGGAACCGTGAATTTTAGCCTTTTCCGAGCTGCTGTGCCAGAAGCTGGTAATTTTTATTTGCTTTATGTGGTCGCCGCTTACGATGATCATTGATGATTGCGAGCAGATCTTCAAGTGCCGTGTCAAAATTATCATTGACGACGAGTTGATCAAACTCGGCCCAATGTGATATCTCCGCCCGCGCATCCCGCATCCTGCGTTGTATAACTTCTGCGCTATCCTGCCCGCGTCCGGTCAACCTTTTCCGCAAACTCTCAAGTGATGGTGGAATGATAAAAATACAGCAACAATCCGGGAAAACGGCCCTCACCTGGCGCGCGCCCTGCCAATCAATTTCAAGTATCACGTCGCGTCCTTGTTCAAGCTGCTGGGCTACGGATTTCCGATTGGTTCCATAGTAGTGGTCGAACACGCGGGCGTGCTCCATGAAATCACCGTTCCTGACCATTTCTTCATATTCCGTTTCGGAAACAAAATGGTAATGCTGGCCGTCTATCTCACCCGGTCTTGCCGGGCGCGTGGTATGGGAAACAGAAAGAATCAGGCGGGGATCCTGTTTCAGCAAGGCGTTTACCAGGCTGGTCTTTCCGCCACCTGATGGTGCAGCAATAATAAAAAGACTGCCGCGTCTGGTTTCACTACTCGACATTTTGTACCTGTTCACGCATCTGTTCTATCAGCACTTTCAGGTCCACGGCAGCTTGTGTTGTACGTTGATCAACCGACTTTGAACTAAGCGTATTTGATTCGCGATTGAACTCCTGCATCAGGAAATCCAGTCGGCGACCGACAGGTTCACTCAGGTCCAGCACCCGGTAAACTTCTTCAACATGTGCATCCAGCCTGTCCAGTTCCTCATCGACGTCAATTTTCTGAGAAAGTATAACGACCTCCTGTTCAATCCTGCCCGGCTCAAGGTTCTGCTGCAGATCAGCTACGCGCTCAAGCATTTTTAGCTTCAATCCGGAGCGGATTTCCGGTAGCCACATCCTGATGTTGGCTGTAATTGCTGCAACACCGGCCAGTCGCTCCCTGATAGCATTTGCCATCTGCTCGCCTTCGCGCCCCCGTCCTGCTTGCAACTCTTGTGCGGCCTCGATCAAAAGTTCCATTGCAGCCGCCTGTAACGGGGCCGGGTCAGGGCGTTTTTCCTCTATCAGTCCAGGCCATGAGAGCATCTGGCTAATATTTGCCTGTTGCTCATAGCCTGCCAGCCGCACCATTTCTTCGTGTACAACGAGAAGTTCCCTGGCCAAACCAAGATTAAGCTCCAGTCTGCTGCCAGTGGCACCGGGCTCTGCGCTGAAACGTAAGTTGGCCTCAATTTTTCCACGGCTCAAATAATGTCCAAGGCACGTTCTGATATCTGACTCCAGTGGACGGAATTCTTCCGGAAGACGCAAGCCGAAATCCAGGTAGCGGTGATTAACGGAACGCATTTCCCAACTCAAGCGACCAAAATCATATTGGCGCTCAACCCGGGCGAAACCGGTCATACTTCGAATCATTACTTTTTCCACATTGCAGACAGTGGCACAATGTTAACGGTTAGCCCGCAAGGTGGCTATCCGAGAATCACAACCTTCATACATTTACCCCGTTTTTTATAACCAGACAATCAGGATTAGCCAATGAGACCCAGTGGTAGAGCAGCAGATGAATTACGCCCAGTCAGCATTACGCGACATTACACCTGTCATGCGGAGGGGTCGGTTTTGATCGCCTGTGGAAATACCAGGGTTTTGTGTACCGCATCGGTTGAAAGTAAGGTACCCGCTTTCCTGAGGGGCAGTGGTGAAGGTTGGGTAACAGCAGAATACGGTATGTTGCCCAGATCAACGGGTTCGAGAATGCGACGTGAAGCTGCGTCCGGTCAGCAGGGTGGGCGAACCATGGAGATTCAACGTCTGATCGGCCGGTCCTTGCGCGCAGTTGTCGATCGTGTTGCCCTGGGTGAACACACCATTACGCTGGACTGCGATGTCTTGCAGGCTGACGGCGGAACCCGGACAGCTGCCATCACAGGAGCCTATGTTGCGCTGGTTGATGCCTGCGGATGGTTGCTTTCCAACAAGAAAATAAAAAAGGATCCAGTGCACGGACAGGTGGCTGCCGTTTCTGTAGGGATTTTTAACAGCACACCCGTGCTGGACCTCGACTACCCGGAAGACTCCCGCGCAGAAACCGATATGAATGTTGTTATGAATGACGGTGGCGGATTTATCGAGTTGCAGGGCACCGCTGAGGGCCACGCCTTCCGTAAGGAGGAGTTGGATCAACTGATCGTGTTGGCTGAAAAGGGCATCAGGACACTAATGGATGTTCAGTCTGCGGCATTGGCAGGCTAATTCCTGGTCTGTCTAAGTCATGGAACGGGAATACGTTTTTGCCAGTGGTAACCAGGGAAAGTTGCGTGAAATGGTCACCTTGCTCAAGCCGCTTGGCTTTGCCGTTCGCCCGCAAAGCGACTGGCAGGTTCCGGAAGCAGAGGAGACAGCCAGCACTTTTATAGAGAACTCACTGATCAAGGCACGTCAGGCTGCACGGTATACCGGATTGCCGAGCATCGCAGACGATTCCGGGCTGGTGGTCCCGGCATTGAATGGCGAGCCGGGAATTTTCTCGTCACGTTATGCCGGTGAAAACGCGGATGATGAAGCCAATAAACGTAAACTGCTCGCCGAACTATCGGGCAGGTATGGAAAAGATCGTCATGCCTATTTTCTATGTGCCATGGTGCTGGTTCAATCAGTTGATGATCCGGCGCCACTGTTGGCGATTGGGCGCTGGCACGGACAGATACTGCTCTCGGCGCAGGGTCAGGGCGGTTTTGGTTATGATGCATTGTTCGGTGTACCTGCGGCAGTGATTGACGGCACGCAGCGCTCCGCGGCTGAATTGACGCCGGATGAAAAGAGCCGTGTCAGTCACCGGGGACAGGCCTTGAGGGAATTGGTCAGGCAATTGCGTGAGAGGGATGCAGGGTCTATTGTATAACCCGCCCTTGAGTCTTTATGTACACATGCCCTGGTGTGTGCGCAAATGCCCCTATTGTGATTTCAACTCGCATGCTGCGCCTGGGACGCTGCCCGCAGAAAAATATATTGATGCCCTGGTAAGTGATCTCGAACAGGAATTGCCACTGGTCTGGGGACGACCGGTGCAGAGTATATATTTTGGTGGTGGTACACCCAGCCTGTTTTCAGCCGCTCAAATTGCGGTTTTTTTATCAGCGGCGAGAGCCCGGCTCAATTTGAGGCCTGACATAGAGATCACCCTGGAAGCCAATCCGGGAACGATCGAACATGACAGTTTTCCTGCCTATGCAGAAGCAGGTATCAACCGGGTTTCACTGGGTGTGCAAAGTTTTGACGACAATCTTCTCAAGCGTATTGGCCGTATCCATGGGCGGTTGGAAATTGAACAGAGTCTGCGATCCCTGAATTCCGCGGGGATCTCCAATTTCAATATTGATCTGATGTTTGCTCTGCCCGGTCAGAGTCCCGGCCAATCCAGACGTGATGTTGAACAGGCGATTGATGCCGGCCCAGCACATATTTCTTTTTACCAGTTGACCATCGAGCCGAACACGGCTTTTGCAGCACAGCCGCCGCGCTTGCCGGGGCACGATACGGCCTGGGAAATGCAACAGACGGGACTGGAGATATTGGAGGCAAGCGCTTACAGACAATACGAGATCTCGGCTTTTGCGCAAGCGGAAAAACAAAGCCGCCATAACATGAACTATTGGCGCTACGGTGATTTTCTGGCCATTGGTGCCGGCGCTCATGGAAAAATTACCTTGGCGGCCGATGGGCAAGTGCGGCGCTATGCTAAGCACCGCCATCCCAAGCGTTATTTGCAGGGCCCGGAAAGTGGCGATTGGTGTGCTCAAATGCACGTCTTGAGTGACGAAGAACTCGTTTTCGAGTTTTTTCTTAATCAGTTAAGACTAAAACAAGGAATAACCGTCAATGATTTCAGTGCGCGTACGGGTTTGCCCTGGAAGGTTGTTGAATCCCGTTTGCAAACGGCTGCTGACAAAGGCTTGCTGGAGGTCCGGGATAAGCATGTGAGGCATACCGCATTGGGTTGGAGGTTTGTGAATGATATCCAGCAGATGTTTTTGCCATAAATGTCGCTGAAATGTCTATTGCATTGCTTGATGCACATCGTTAAACTAGCCGGCTCTTTAGGCCTATTGAATATCGGAAATTGTCATGAAAGCTGACACACATCCAGATTATCGTGAAGTGGTTTTTCAGGACCTCTCATCTGATTTTGCGTTCCTGACCCGCTCCACCATACAAAGTAAAGAAACCATCAAATGGGAAGACGGTAATGAATATCCGCTGATCAAAGTGGAAGTTTCAAGTGCCTCTCACCCTTTTTACACCGGTAAGCACAAGCTGATGGATACCGGTGGCCGCGTGGACCGCTTTAAACGCCGTTACCAGAAGTAGCCTTTTACACCAAAATTAGGAGCCCGGAATGGCCTTACCCGTTCCGGGCTTTTTGTTGCGTGCGTGAAAAAGAAAAAATTTATAAATTGTGAGATACTTGCGGACCGTTATATATTGAGAAACCCTAGGAACCTCGCGGTAGCTGGACATTTTGAACACACGATACGGGTTCATGAATAGACCAGCGGTTCCTAACCGATCCTCAATTGTAAAACCTGCTAATTCACAAGGAGCGTTCCAATGTCCGATCAACGCGTAATAGTCACAGATGGGAGCAGTGGCAAAAGCCTTGAACTGCCTGTTCTTAAAGGCACTGAAGGTGAGCCGTGTTTACAAATTAAGGCCTTACCTTCAACATTGGGTTATTTTACCTATGACCCGGGTTTTACAGCCACCGCCAGTTGTACCAGCAAGATCACATTTATCGACGGTGAAAAAGGCATATTGCGTTACCGTGGGTACCCGATTGAACAATTGGCCAAGAAAAGTACTTTTCTGGAAGTTGCTTACCTGTTGTTGTCAGGTGAGTTGCCCACCGTTGATGAGTTCGCAGAATTCGAAAAAGACATCACTTATCACACGATGATTCATGAAAGACTGAATACCTTTATCAGCGGCTTTCATTATGATGCGCATCCGATGGCCATGATGGCGGGCGTGGTGGGTTCCCTGGCTGCGTTTTACCATGACAAAATGGACATGAAAAATCCGGAACACCGGATGCTTGCAGCTAAACGGATGATTGCCAAAATGCCGACTATCGCTGCTGCCTGTTACCGGCATCACATGGGATGGCCCACTGCTTATCCAAAGAATTCACTGAATTACACGGAAAACTTTCTGGACATGATGTTCTCGGTTCCGACCGAGAAATATGAAGTCAGCGAGGTTGCTGCAAAGGCATTCGACCTGTTATTTATCCTGCATGCCGACCACGAGCAAAACGCCAGCACATCCACAGTAAGACTGGTCGGTTCAACAGGTGCGAACCCTTATGCCAGCGTAGCCGCTGGTATTTCTGCATTGTGGGGCCCCGCTCATGGAGGTGCCAATGAGGCCGTGTTGACCATGCTCGATAAAATTGGCGATGTTTCACGGGTAGGGCTATATATCGACAAGGCCAAAGACAAAGACGACCCGTTCCGATTGATGGGTTTTGGTCACCGGGTCTACAAGAATTTTGACCCGAGGGCAACGATCATTCGCCAGGCCGCATATGACGTATTGAATGAATTGGGCAGCAAGGATCCGTTGTTATCCCTGGCGATGGAGTTGGAGCGTATTGCGCTGGAAGATGAATACTTTGTAGAAAAGAAGCTCTATCCAAATGTTGATTTTTACTCGGGAATTATTTACAAGGCGCTCGGCATTCCTACCAGCATGTTCACTGTCATGTTTGCAATTGCAAGGACGGTGGGTTGGGTTTCCCAGTGGCTGGAACAGGAAGAGGTCGGTACACCAATCGGCCGCCCGCGACAAATCTATGCGGGACCGGCTGCACGTGATTACGTCCCGCTTGAGTCACGCTGAAGCCTGGCATTTTTGGTACAGGACACTACACTAGATATCTGCCAGCAGACGTTCAACCTCTGACAAGGGCGCCCGCTTTTGCGGGCGCCCGTCCACCGGGCTGGGTGGTGCCTGGCGTAAATCCAGGCAATTGAACAGGGTCAATTCAACCTCTATTTCATCCACGTTTGTAATCAGTAGCTGCACCTGGCGGTGGGTGCCGTCATGCCATCTGATTTTTCGCTGTTCTGTGCGGTAGACCAGACCTTTATCAAGCATGTGCATGACAACCGCATCAGGTGGGTCATTAAACACATGCAATGCTACCCGCGCGTATTCGTTTGCGGTGCCTTCCAGCACGGGACCCACCAGGCGCGGGCAGAATAATTCAAGCGAGCGCATCACGGTCAAGGCAACCTCGCGCCTTTTTTGTAAATGACGAATATGTTGCTGACCGCCGTAAAATCCCTGGTAAGCACGTAATGCGCTCTCTACTTCTGCATTGCTGGGCATCGTTGTTCGCAGATCAATACCCAGCCGTTCTGCTGCCTTTTGCTTAGCGACCCGATAGTTAAATTGAGACTGTGTACACATGATGCGAGCTGCTTCCGCCGCAATTAACCTGCGGGTCTGACTGGATTTCTTAGCGCTATAAGCGGGAAACTTATCAGAAACTGTCGTATGGATCCTCTTCCTTAACGGCATCAGATTGATCTCCTTCTTGTGCTTCTTCCATGGGTGGAAGGCTCCCCAATTCGAAGACTTCCACTATTGCATCACGATTATCAATTCTGGCTAGCAAACCCGTATCCGGGTCAATGCGTGACTGGGTAATGCCTTCCGGTATTACAGGGGGTCGATCCGGTGTGTCCTGTAATGCGACCCGCATAAAATCTATCCATATTGGCATGGCAGCTTTGCCGCCAACTTCATTCCGTCCCAGCGGCTCGTGGTTATCAAAACCCACCCAGACCGATGTAACAATTTCATCGTTGTAACCGGAAAACCAGGCATCGCGCTGTTCATTGGTCGTTCCTGTTTTACCCGCCAGATCGTTGCGCCCAAGCTCCATGGCTTTTTTTCCGGTTCCGCGCCGCACCACATCCATCATCATGGAGCGGACAAGGAATGCATTTTGCTCCGTGATAACACGGGGCGCAGGTGTTGGTTTTGCAACCATGTATTGCGGCTGCGCTGTTTCCTGTTCAGTGACGAGAAGATTTTCTTCAGTCTCAAGCTGTAAAGGTCTGAAGCTTGGTTTCACTTTTTCAACCGTTTCACTTTGGATCGCATCTTCATTTTGGTCGAGTTTACATTCTTTGCAAACAACAATGGGGCTTGTCGCAAATACTACACCACCCCTGGCATCCTCTATTCGCTCAATAAAATAGGGGTCTATCAGGTAACCGCCATTGGCAAACACGGCATATCCCCTGGCTAAGTTGATGGGCGCAAGTGAGGCGCTGCCAAGCGCCATGGACAAATTGCCCGGTAAGTCTGCCGGGTCAAAGCCGAAAGAACTGATGTAATCAGTCGCATAGGGAATACCAATTTCCCTCAATAACCTTATTGAAACGAGGTTACGGGAATTGACCATGGCTTCACGCAGTCGCGTGGGTCCGAAAAATTTCTCGCTATAATTTTGGGGCTTCCAGTCTCTCTCCAGTTCGGAGTCACTGAAAACGATCGGTGCATCATTCACGATGCTGGCAGTGGTTTTACCCTTGGCCAGTGCCGCTGAGTAGATAAATGGTTTGAAACCTGACCCGGGTTGGCGCCGACTCTGGACGACTCGATTGAACTTGCTGCGTGTGTAATCATAACCGCCAACCAGTGCCTTGATGGAGCCATCAAGAGGGCTAAGCGAGATCAGTAATGCTTCCGGCTCAGGCAGTTGCGCCAATTCACGCTTACCCTCGTCCCGCAGGCGGGTGCGGATTATGTCGCCTGGCTGAATTACGTCTCCCACGTTTTTCGGTTCAAATCCCACGCGATCACGGCTGATGAATTTTCTGGCCCAAAGCATATCATCGAGCGTCAGCGCAATAGTCTGGCCGTCCTCCTGATAGACCAGGGCGATATCTTCATCGACTTCGATCACCAGTCCCGGTGCCAAACCGGCAACTGGTTTGTAGGGTCGAAGAATCTCCTCCCAGACACCTGTTGTGGTGTCATCCTGTAACTCAAAATGCGCCTCTGCACCACGATACCCATGCCGGTGATCGTATTCCTCAAGACCATCTGTGACGGCCTGGTTGGCGGCATCCTGAAATTTGGCATTAATGGTTGTGTAAACTTCATAACCACCGGTATAGGCTGACTCACCAAATCTTGCCAACATTTCCTTTCTGACCATTTCAGCGAGGTAGGGTGCTGACACTTCGGTTGTCGCTCCATGATAAAAGGCTGTGTTTTTTTCATTCTTAGCCTGTTGATACTCAGTTTCATCAATGAAATCCAGTTCCAGCATGCGTCCCAGTACATAGTCCCGGCGGTTCATGGCGCGTTCCGGGGAGGTGATTGGATTAATTCTGGAAGGCGCCTTCGGAAGTGCCGCGAGCATGGCGCATTGAGCCAGGCTCAATTCGCCTACGGGTTTACCATAGTAAACATCCGCCGCTGCGCCGACGCCGTAAGCCCTGTGGCCGAGAAGTATTTTATTCAGATACAGTTCGAGGATTTCATCCTTGGACAGCTCGCCTTCTATCTTCAGCGCCAGAAAAATTTCCTTTATCTTGCGGGTATAGGTTTTTTCAAGTGTGAGGAAGAAGTTTCGTGCCAATTGCTGTGTAATGGTACTCCCGCCTACCGATTTCTCACCCGTTGTCATCAGCGTCCAGACCGCACGGGAAATCCCCTGGTAATCGACCCCCGGATGTGTCCGGAAACGGGCGTCTTCTCCCGCGATAAATGCATCTTTTAAATACTGGGGCATTTCTTCGATCTGAACGGGGATTCGGCGCTTTTCTCCGAAAACACTGATCAACTTGCCATCTGAGGTGTAAACTCGTAAAGGAACTTGCAATTGTATGTCACGTAGTGTTTCAACGTCTGGAAGATCTTTTGAAACAACAAGATAGGTGATAAATATGCCGGTCAAACCGACTACAAATGCGACAAGCAGAATACGAAAAATTGAACGAAATACTTTTTTCAAAACATTATCCTGCTATGCTTACCGTTACAACATGGAATTTTAGTTGATATATCCTTCTCCGGATAGCGGGGGAAGGGACAGAAAACGTTACGCCGAATCGGACAAGGAAGTAACCGGTAATGACGAGTGTTGACAACTCACCATGCCAGTCGTTCCCCACTGTTTGATTCCAAGCAGTCATTTGCTCATGCGTAAACAGTTTATATACGAAAATGTCACAAGGTATTTGAGTATTTGTGAGTTTTCTGTTAAAAACAGCTATAAGAAGTCTCACTAAACCATTGGCATGGAAAAGAAATGGGGGAGTCTTGAAACTGTTTGGAAATAAAACAGATCCAGTGATAGGGCTGGATATTGGCTCGACAGGTGTACGTTTGTTGCAGTTGTCCAGTCATGGGTCCGGATATCGGATTGATCACTTTGCGATAGAGCCCCTCGGCGAAGGCGTTGTGGTTGATAAGGTCGTACAGGATGTGGAAGCCATATCGAACGCCATTTCACGGGCGATCAAGGCTTCGGGCACGCGTGCCAAAGCCTGTGCAATCGCGGTTTCCGGTTCGGCCGTCTTCACCAAGACGATCAGTTTGCCGGCAGATCTTGCCGAAGCTGATATTGAAAGTCAGGTGCAAATTGAGGCCAATCAGTATATCCCTTACCCGCTCAATGAGGTCAGCCTTGATTTTGAAGTGCTGGGGCCATCGGCGCGTAATGCGGATTTAATTGATATTCTGCTAGCCGCCAGCAAAAGCGAAAATGTTGAAAGCCGGCAGGATGCGATTGACGCTGCAGGTTTGAAAACGAAAGTGGTTGATGTCGAAGCTTTTGCGATTGCAAACGCATTTGAACTGATACGCAAACGCGATGGCGTCAACCGCAGCGAGGCAGTCGGCTTATTTGACATTGGTTATGACCTGACCACATTGCTGGTAATCAAGGGCGGCCACGTCATCTATACCCGTGATCATCCTTTTGGCGGTCATCAGCTACTGGAAGAAATCCAGCGTCGTTATGATATGACCGCAGAGCAGGCCGGCTTTTTTGAACGCAGCGAAGACGCACCGGATGACTTTGAAGAAGAGGTGCTGGAGCCGTTTCAGCTCAACGTCGTTCACCAGATCAGCCGCGCGCTGCAGTTCTATGCCTCCAGCAACGAGTATTCTAATATCGGTACAATTTACCTGTCAGGCGGTGCCGCAGCACTTAAAGGGCTGGCATCCATGGTTCAACAGGAACTGGGGATGACAACCCGGATTGCGGACCCTGTTACCGGCATGGATATTGCGCAGAACGTGGCCGTGACGGCGATAAAACGCAATGCCAACAACCTGATGATAGCCATGGGCTTGGCTTTGAGAGGGTTTGACTGATGGCCAGAATTAATCTACTACCGTGGCGGGAAGAAAAACGTAAGGAAAGACAGCGTCAATTCATGTCATCTTTACTGCTGGCGTGTATTCTGGGTATTGTCCTGGTGTTTTTTACGGGGTTTGTTTTTGACCAGAAAATTTCACATCAGCAAGCCAGGAACCAATTGGTTACAAACGAAATCAAGGCCCTGGAAGTCAAGATTAAAAGAATTGACGAACTGGAGAGAACCCGGGCGCGTCTGATTTCACGCAAACAGGTTATCGAGCGCTTACAGGCCAGCCGTTCCACAACAGTAGAACTGCTGGACCAATTGGCAAAAACGATTCCAGTAGGCGTGACCCTGACGACCATCAGGCAACAGGGAACAGCCCTGGAACTGGTGGGGACCAGCCAGTCGAACGCGAGGGTATCGGCCTACCTGAGAGAATTGGAATCCAATGATTTGTTCTATAACCCCCAGCTCGATTTTGTGCGGTCGTCGACCAAGCCTGAAACTGCCACGGAGCCTTATGAATTCAGTATCAAGGTAAGTATGCGCCAACCGAAGTCGGCCGATGAAGCTGCTGGCTTTGATAATATGGATGGTCAGGGAGGTGCGGAATGATTTTTGAAGACCTCAGGAATGCTGACTTTTCGGATCTCGGCAATTCACCGGCGTCGGTTCGGTATACTTTACTCTCGTTCGCGATAATTCTGATTCTTGTTGCAGGTTACTTTCTTTTGATCGATGAGAAAAAGGTCGAACTGGAACAATCCCGTCAACAGGAGTTGGTATTGCTGGCTGATTTTGAATTCAAGCAGCAAAAAGCCGCTAACCTGGAATTATATGAACAGCAACTGGTGGAAATGCAGGAACTGTTGCAAACCATGTTCCGGCAGTTGCCCAACAAGACCGAGATGGACAAACTTCTGGTTGATGTTTCCCAGACTGCACTGGCTGCAGGTATCGATGTACAGCTATTTGAGCCACAAGCGGAAGCTTTTATGGACTTTTATGCAGAGCGTCCGATCGCTGTCAGAATGTTGGGGGACTACCACGAGTTCGGCGAGTTTGTCAGTGGTGTGGCGGCCCTGCCCCGGGTGGTGATCCTGACGATGCACGATATTTCCTTGAAGCGTGCAGGCTCCAACCAGAGTATTTACGGTGATTCAGAAGGCCGTCTGATCCTGGAAGGCCGGGTCAAGACCTATCGTTATGTAGATGAAGATGAAGTTGCTCAGAGAGCGTCGGAGCAAGCACCATGAAACGCATTGGCAAACAGGTACGATTCATTGCCGGTATGGTATTGGTAGCTGTGATGTTAACGGCTTGCAGCGAAAGCATGGATGATCTGAATGATTACATTGCGACTGTAAAGGCACGTCCGGCTGATCCGATTCAACCGATACCACCGGTTAAAACATACACACCATACACGTATGATGGGATGAGCGGGCGCGATCCTTTTATGCGTTCGACATCGGAAGGCAGTGACGATGTGCGTTCCTCGAATGGAACAGGGCCGAGACCGGATTTCGGGAGGCCCAAAGAATATCTGGAACGTTACGAGCTGGATACTTTGTCGATGGTGGGAACGTTTGCCAACGAAGAGAACTACTGGGCTTTGGTGCGTGACCCCGAAGGAGTTATACACCGCGTACCGGTAGGTAACTACATGGGCAAAAATCACGGCAAAGTGGTAAAAATAACCGATACAGAAGTGGATCTGAGTGAATTAATTTCGGATGGCGCGGATGGCTGGCTTGTCAGGGAAGCTTCCATCGCTTTGGGTGAAGGATAATCCGGTTGGCGTATGGAAAAGCGCGACTTTGAGGGTACAGCCATGCACAGCAAAAAGGATATTAAATTGAAAGGGATACTGACCGGTATGTGGGGACAGTTTATGGATAACAGAAGGACTGGAATTCATTTGGGATTGGGCTTGGCATTGTTGGTATTACCAGCATTATCGGCCTGGGCGTCAAGTGATGTTACCGAAGCAAACTACAGCAGCAACGCGGCAGGTGATGTAGTTATCACACTGTCAACCGAAGGCGATGACCCGAATGTCAGCGTGTTCGCGACGGAAAGTCCGGCGCGAATTATCCTGGATTTGGCCGACACCAACAGCCAGGTTGATGAAAGCCCCGTTTCCGTCGGTATTGGAGCGGTACAGAAATTCACAACCCTGGCGGCCGGTGGGAGAACACGGGTCATGGTGGATCTTTCCAAACTGGTCACCTACGACTACCAATCGGCAAATGGCCAGGTTGTATTGTCCATATCCGGAAACGGTCAGGGCTCTACCGCACCTGCGCATAGTGCTACCTCAAAATATACAGTTGAGAACATTGATTTCCGACGGGGTGAGGATGGTCAAAGCAAAGTAATCATCAGCCTGGACAAGGGTGATGCCAATATTTCAGTTAATGCGCGTGAAGGCGGTTTGTCGGTAGACGTTTTTGATGCTTACCTGCCAGATTTACTCAATCAGCGTCTTGATGTTGTTGATTTCGCAACCCCGGTACAAATAATTGACACCGGTGAGGTGGGTAGCGCTGTACGGCTCGAACTGGAAATATCAGGTCTCTACGAACACATGGAATATCAATCAGGCGATGACTGGATCATTGAAGTCTCTGAACTTAAAGCTGCTTCATTCGACGCGTCCGATGACATCGTTGAATTTTACGACGAGAAAGAATACGAAGGCGCCCGGGTCACCTTTAACTTCCAGGATATACCGGTACGTTCTGTATTGCAGCTAATCGCCGATGTATCTAACCTGAATATTGTCGTTGCTGACAATGTGGGTGGAAACCTGACCCTGAGACTCACCAACGTACCCTGGGATCAGGCGCTGGATATCGTACTCGATGCGCGTAATCTTGATAAACGTGAAAATGGTAACGTCATCTGGATCGCGCCAACAGCGGATATTGCGGCCCGTGAACAACAGTTGTTACAGGCCATAAGAGATCGAAAAGAACTTGAACCGTTGGTCACATCGCTTATCAGCGTCAGTTATGCGACAGCTGAAGATTTGCAGGCGTTGATCGATTCCGCACGGGCCAACTCTGAAGGTGGGGCAGATGCCGGATTATTGTCTGACCGGGGTTCCATAGCCATTGATGAGAGGACCAATACGTTGATGGTCACGGATACGCCGAGCAGGGTTGAAGCGATTCAAAAGCTGGTTCGGGATCTTGACCACCCCGTCAGACAGGTTCAAATCGAATCACGTATCGTGATCGCGAGCAGCGAATTTGCCCATGCAATCGGTGTGCGTTTCGGTGTTTCGGGTTTGCACAACAAGAGAAACATTCTTGCAGTTTCCGGTGATAGCGAGGGTGCCGATATACTGAATCCGGCCACCAACCCACGGGATGATGACCTGCTAGACCTTCCCGGGCTGACCAACCGATACAACGTCAACCTTCCCGTGGCCGATAGCAATGCCGGTTCAATTGGCCTGTCATTCCTGGCAGGTAATATTCTGTTGGATCTGGAACTCACAGCCCTTGAAGCAGAAGGTGATGGTGAAATCATATCCACCCCCAGGGTGATCACTGCAAACCAGTCTGAGGCCTTTATTCAACAGGGTGTGGAAATTCCTTATGAACAAGCTGCATCCTCGGGTGCAACAGCGGTTCAATTCAAGGACGCCGTACTGGAATTACGTGTCACACCGCTGATTACGCCGGATAACCGCGTTCAACTTGAACTTGATATCAAGCAGGATTCGGTCGGTGAGATTTACCAGACCGGTCGTGGTGGTTCGGTACCATCCATTGATACGCGTGAGCTAAGTACATCAGTGCTGGTCAACAATGGTGAAACGGTTGTGCTGGGCGGAATCTTCCAGGATGAACGGGCCCGAAAAGCAGACAGGGTACCTTACCTGAGCAGCATCCCGGTTCTCGGCAACCTGTTCAAACGTCGTTCAAATGAAACCAAGAAACGTGAACTGCTGATATTCGTGACGCCAACCATCGTGGAAGAACGTCCAGTAGTGAATTAGTTGATTGGTAAATGCATAGAGAAAGCCCGGGTACATCCCGGGCTTTTTTGTTTAAGATGGAACCCATGAAGCCAGTTTACTCATTCCAGCGAGGCAAAACCCCTCTCCTGGTCAGTATTCCACATTCCGGCACCCGCGTGCCGGCTGAAATCAGGAAGCATTTTACCGAAGAGGCGCTTCTGCTGCCCGATACGGATTGGTTTGTCGAACTTCTCTATCGGTGGGTTGTGGATCAGGGTGCCGGCTTGCTGGTTGCCAATTACTCACGATATGTCATCGACCTGAACCGGCCTCCGGATGATGCGGCATTGTATTCTGCTCCCGGAACCGGTTTACTACCGGAACAATTATTTGATGGCAGTCCGATTTACAAGCAGGGCTCTAAGCCTGATGAGCGAGATTTGGCGCAGCGTTTGTTACAGTTTTGGAGACCGTATCACGAGAAGCTTGCCCTTGAGCTCTGGCACATTAAGGAGCGGTTCGGATATGCCGTTCTGCTGGATGCACACTCGATACGCAGCGAAGTTCCCTTGCTGTTTGAGGGCAGGTTACCCGATCTGAATCTGGGAAGTAACGCGGGCGCCAGTGCGGACCCCGGGTTAATTTCGGCAGGTTTTAACGTGTTGAACAGTAACACCTGCTATTCAGCGGTGCTGGATGGGAGATTTCGGGGTGGCTACATAACAAGAAATTACGGTAAGCCACACGAAAACATACATGCCTTGCAACTGGAAATGGCGCAATCAGTCTATATGCGTGAGCAGCCACCATTGTATGACCAGGCTCTGGCCGACCGTATCGCAATCGTTTTGCATGATTTCACGGAAACATTGTCAAGATGGTCGCCGCAATGAAAATTTATTGTAAAAGACTGTTGCAGGGTGACCGGTGGCGTAGTGACGTCATACTTAACCTGTCTGCAGACGGTGTTATTATCGGCATTGAGCAGGGTTCCCCGCAGTCGGCCGATAAAACAATCAATGGAATTGTGGTGCCGGGTATGCCCAATGCACACAGCCATTCGTTCCAACGTTTGATTGCCGGGCTGACCGGCCCACGCGGAAGTCATGCTGACAGCTTCTGGAGTTGGCGTAAAACCATGTATCGTACCGCCAACCTGATTTCGCCCGAACAACTCGGTGTGGTTGCTCAATGGGTGTTTGTGGAGATGTTAAAGGCCGGCTATACAAGTTGTGCCGAGTTTCATTATGTACACCACCAACCCGGTGGAACCGTTTATACCAATCTTGCCGAGATGAGTGTTTCGCTTATCAGGGCGGCCTCGGTCAGCGGCATTGCGATGACCTTGTTACCGGTTTTGTACTGCAGTTCGGGGTTTGGCAAAGACAGGGTGGATGACGAACAAATAAGATTTTCCAATACGGCAGATCAATACCTGCGGTTGTTGGATGAATGTAAAAGTGCTACCTCAGGTCAACGACTGATTACATTGGCAATAGCCCCTCATTCCCTGCGGGCGGTATCGGCTCCTGTATTGCATGAAGTCATGCGGTCCTGGCCGGATAAGGAGTGCCCGGTGCATATACATATTGCCGAGCAACCAGCTGAAGTAGACGACTGCATAAAGTACCTGGGCGCGCCACCGGTTGAATATCTGCTTGGGCAGTTTTCCGTCGACCGGCGCTGGTGCCTGGTGCATGCAACGCATATGTCCAACAGTGAGTTGCAAGCCGCGGCAGCCAGCGGTGCCACGGCGGGTCTGTGCCCGACCACCGAAGCCGACCTGGGGGATGGTATTTTCAGGACTGCACAATGGTTACAAGCCGGTGGCAATTTTGCGATTGGTTCGGACAGCAATGTGAGGATTTCAGTAGCTGAAGAATTACGTTTACTTGAGTACAACGAGCGTTTGAAAAGTGGCCAGCGTAACGTATTGACCACCACCGATACAAGCTGTGGCAGATTTCTTTACCAGCACGCGGCAAGGTCGGGAGCCCTGGTCCTGGGTCAGCCGGTCGGGCGTTTGGAACCGGGCTATCGTGCCGACTTGCTGGAACTGGATGAGAAGCACGAGATGTTGACCGGTCGGGAGCCCGATGTGGCCTTGGATAGCTGGATATTTGCCGGAGATAATTCAATGATAAATTCAGTGTGGGTGGCCGGTCGGAGATTGGTTGAAAGGGGGCATCATGTCGCTGAAGCGGCAAGCAGAAACGGTTTTATACAAACCCTGTCGGACACTCGATCATAATGGATACACTGCCTTTTTCCAGCGCCGCCGAACGAAACCAGCAGCCTATACTCGATCAGTTGCGGGTCCTGATTCCAGAAAACGGTTCGGTGCTTGAAATCGGATCGGGAACGGGCCAGCACGCTGTTTATTTCACACAAGAGTTACCGGGGTTGTTGTGGCAGCCCAGTGACCGGGAGGAAAACCTGGCAGGACTTAAAGCCCGTATCGCCGCAGAGGGTAACGAAAGCATTTTGCCACCGATCAGGCTGGATGTGGTTTACGATTCCTGGCCGGGCTACGCCTATGACGCTGCATTTTCTGCTAATACAGCCCATATAATGCCATGGGATGCAGTCGAAGCGATGTTTGCCGGTGTTGCAGATCATCTTGATACCCATGCCAGGTTCTGTCTATATGGACCGTTTAATATCGGCGATTGTTTTACCTCGGAAAGCAATGCACACTTTGATGCGCGTTTGCGTGCTGAGGATTCAAGAATGGGTATACGTGATATGGCTTTACTGGAATCCCTGGCAGCTACTCATCAGATGCCAATTGAGCAGAAACTGGCCATGCCGGCAAATAATTTTATCCTTGTGTTTAAAAAATCATGACGGGTCTTAAGCATTTCTCCTGGCAACGACTGGCTCAACAGGCTGAGGGTTTGTTGAGCGTATCATCAAACCGTATTTCAAATGCCGCCAACCTCAGTGCACTTCTCTACCAGGAATTGGAAGGTGTCAGTTGGGTCGGGTTCTACTTTTTCTTTGATGAAGCGCTCATGGTTGGGCCATTCCAGGGCAAACCGGCCTGCGTGCGTATTGAAATGGGTAAGGGGGTTTGTGGAACTGCCGCCACGTCCGGGGAAATTATACGCGTGGCCGATGTTGAATTATTCGACGGGCATATCGTTTGTGATGCTGATGCACGCTCCGAAATCGTGGTACCGCTGTTCATACAGGGTGAACTGCTCGGCGTGCTGGATATTGACAGTCAGCACATCGATCGTTTCAGTGAGGAGGATGAGGCGGGTCTCAAGGCGCTGGCCCAGATTTACCTGTCGTCAATTGAATGAAAAAGCGTCTTTCCGGATCAGGTGGAGTAACTTACCGGTTCTTGTATGTCGCTTGAATTTGTCTGGAAATTCAACCACTGCCAGGTTTCCGGTCTCCATTTTTTTAATCTCAACAGCTTGTTCTGGACGCAATAAATTTATCAGCAAAGACTGAATGCCAGGATTGTGACCGACCATCAATAGCCGCTCACTGTAAGTAAATGCATCTTCGGCCAGGGTCAGGAGCATATGCAAAGATGCGCTGTACATCGAATCTATATAATCGGTCGTTGCCAATAGTTGTGGCCAATGAGCGAGCAAGGGAGCGAGTGTTTCGCGGGTCCGTTTGGCGGGTGAGCATATAACGGTATCTGGATATGAAAGTGCTTCCAATGCCCAACCGGAAAGCAGTTGTGAATGGCGGTTGCCAATTGAACTGAGTGGCCTGGAAAAATCATTTCCCAGCGGATTCCACGGCTCCGCTTCCGCATGTCGCAGTAAATACAGTTGCTGTGTCATGATCAGGTCAACAACCGCGTATCATGGTTTGAAGGGCAGGTGTTCAATATCGACGTTGCCGCCGCTAATAATGGCTCCCACACACTGACCCGAAAAAAATTCAGGAGAGGCGAGAATTGCGGCAACGACGGTGGCAGATGATGGTTCAATCAGCATACGGAAACGCTGCCAGACCAATGCCATGGCTTCGACAATTCCGTCTTCGCTGACCGTAATCACCTTGTCTACATTGTCATGGATAATTGCAAAATTCAGTACGCCGACGATTGCCCGTAATCCGTCCGCAATAGTATCAACCGGGAATTGATCCACCCGCTTACCCTGGCTCAGACTGAGTGCTGTATCCGCCGCCCCTTCAGGCTCGGCACCAATCACCTTGATATTGGGGATCAACGCCCTTGCTGCGATTGCACTGCCGCTGATTAAGCCACCACCACCTACCGGGGCTATGATGATATCCAGGCCCGGAATTTGCTCTGACATCTCCATGACAGCGGTACCCTGACCGCAAATAATATGTCCGTGATCATAAGGTGGAATCGGAATACAGCCTCTTGCAACGAGATCGGCCAGGCCGATTTCCCTGGCTTGCTGGTTCGATTGGCAGAATACGATCTCACCACCGTTTCGGCGTACAGCTTCGACCTTTGTTATAACGGAGTTTTCCGGCATAACGACCCACGCTCGGCGATTGCGGGAGCGTGCAGCGAGCGCCAATGCGGCACCATGGTTGCCGGATGAGTGGGTTGCGACATCACCGGGTCTGCCTTGTTCATCCAGTAGCGCGACGGCGTTGCTGGCACCGCGGAATTTGAATGCACCGGTGTGTTGAAGGTTCTCGCATTTTAACCACAATTGACAACCCAATTCAGCGTTCAATTGCGGATCGGAAAGGACTGGCGTGACGCGAATTTCACCACCGATACGCTGTTTCGCAGAAAAAATATCCGCAATGTCAGGAATTTGGTCTGCCGCTTTAGCATTCATCAGCATATAATACTGGCCCTTTCCAGCACTTCACCAGCTAAATTATGCAAAGGAACAGGTTTATGAAAGACGGCATATCCGGCAAGTTAATTTATCGCAAGAATTATACGGATTACCCGTGGAATGTTGATCACCTGGAAATATATTTCGATATTGGTAGCGAAAACACCACGGTGCGGGCAGAGATGGAATTTCTGCTTAAGGATACAACAAAGACATCGCAGGACATCGTGCTGAATGGCGTTGATCTGCAACTGCTATCGCTATCGCTGAATGGTGATCTTTTGAGCAGTGCTGATTATGCTGTTGAAGGTGAAACGTTGACCATTCCGAATGCACCTGCAAGCAGCGTGATAAAAACGGAAGTCAGGATCCATCCTGCGAATAATTCCGCACTAGAAGGATTGTATCTGTCCGGTACATTTTTGCTCACCCAGTGTGAAGCCCAGGGATTTCGTAAAATTACCTGGTTTCCGGACCGCCCGGACGTGATGACCACTTACCGGGTAACGCTGGAGGCTGACAAATCAGAATTTCCAATACTATTGTCAAATGGCAATCAGAAGGGCTCTGGTGATTTAGCCGGTGGACGTCACTGGGTTTGCTGGGAAGATCCTTTTCCGAAACCTTCGTATCTATTCGCGTTGGTTGCAGGTGATCTCGCGCTGCTTGAGGACCATTTCACAACCAGAAGCGGACGTGATGTTGTATTGAGAATCTATGTCGAAGCTGAAAACCTCGATCGCTGTGAGCACGCGATGGAGTCTCTGATCAATGCAATGCGCTGGGATGAGGAGAGGTTTAATCTTGAGTACGACCTCGATATCTATCACATCGTAGCCACCAATGACTTCAACATGGGCGCGATGGAAAATAAATCACTTAATATTTTTAATTCCAAATACGTGCTGGCACGACCCGATACAGCAACAGATGCTGACTACCAGGGTATTGAAGGTGTCATTGGACATGAATATTTCCATAACTGGACGGGGAATCGCGTCACGTGCAGGGATTGGTTTGAACTGACCCTTAAAGAAGGCCTCACCGTTTTTAGGGATGAAGAATTTTCGGCCGATATGCAATCCCGTGCGGTCAAGCGAATAAGGGTCATACGCGACCTGCGCAGCAGGCAGTTTCCGGAGGATGATGGCCCGATGTCACACCCGATACGGCCTGATCATTATGTCGAGATCAACAACTTTTATACCGCCACAGTTTATCAGAAAGGTGCCACTATCATCCGTATGTACCATACCCTGTTGGGGGAGGCTGGCTTCCAGAAAGGTATGAAGTTATATTTTGAACGGCATGACGGTCAAGCCGTTACCTGTGATGATTTTCTTGCTGCAATGGCAGATGCCAATGATGTAAATCTGGACCGTTTCGGGCGCTGGTATAGCCAGTCCGGTACGCCCCAGGTTCATATTTCAGACCATTACGATGCCGCAACCCAGGAGTACACACTGACACTGGAGCAAACAACACCGGCCACGCATGATCAAAAGAACAAGCAAGCCCTGGTTATCCCGTTTGCAGTCGGCTTACTGGCTGCGGATGGCAGGGAATTACCACTGCAGCTCAAAACCGGGCAGGATGCAGTCAAAGGGACACGCCTGTTGTTGATGGAAGAAAAACATCAGGAATATACGTTTATCAATATTCCGGAGCTACCCGTACCTTCCCTGTTCAGGGATTACTCCGCACCGGTTAAAATTTTCTACCCTTACACGCCTGAGCAATTGGCCACTTTGATCACACATGACAGTGATGCATTCGTCAAGTGGGATGCGGCACAGCGTATGGCGCAGAGTGCCATCCTCGAACAATGTCAGCGTCATGCAAAAGGCCTCGCAATGAGACTGGATGAATCATTGCTAAAAGCGTTTCGTGGAATTCTCTCCGACCGGTCGGCTGACCCGGCACTGCTGGCTGAAGCAATGAACTTGCCGGATGAAGATTACCTTGCCGAGCAAATGGAGGTCGTTGATGTCGATGGCATCCACGCAGCAAGAAGGTTCATCAAGGAAGGACTGGCCAGCGAACTGAAAGTGCTTTTCGCCGAGCGCTACGCTGAATTGAATGACGGGCAGCCGTACCGGAAATCATCAAGAGCCATGGCCCGCAGAGCCCTAAAGAATGTATGCCTGTCATATTTGCTGGATACAGAAACGGGTGAGTCTCTTGGCGCCGCTCAACTCAAATCAAGTGACAACATGACGGACACGCTGGCTGCCATACAAGGACTGGTTCTCATAGATTCAGCGCTGGCGGGAACCGCGCTTTCGGACTTTGAATCCGAGTGGAGGGCAGATCCCCTGGTGATGGATAAATGGTTCATCATGCAGGCCATCAAACCTGGCCTCGGGACACTGAACAAAGTGAGGGAGTTGATGCAACACGAGGCATTCAGCATCCAGAACCCGAACAAGGTTCGGTCGCTGCTAGGTGTGTTTTCAATGTTGAATCCGACCGGTTTCCATGCAGCAGATGGTTCGGGCTATGCATTTCATGCAGATCGTGTGATTGAATTGGATGGACTTAATCCACAGATGGCCGCCAGGATGGCGTCTGCATTCAATCGTTGGAAACGATATGATGAAGACAGAAAAGCACTGATGAAAACCCAGTTGCAACGTATCGCAGCAGTTAAAAATTTGTCGGGTGATGTTTCCGAGATCGTCAATAATGCATTACGTTAACAGGGTAGAAGCAGCACTTTAAAGATATCAACTTTAGTTGGAAGTAGTTTTATGCTGGTTTCTCACTTTTTCGATCTGGTACCCATCTGGTTACTACTGACAGGAACTATCCTGCTGATGATCCTCTTTATTGAGCTTGGTTTCAGGCTTGGAAAGAAAGCTCAAGCCAGTGCCTTAAAAGCCCAGACATCACAGGTGAGAGCCATCATGGGCGCCGGGCTGGGTTTATTGGCTTTCATGCTGGCATTTACATTCAGTACAGCACAGTCGCATTTTGAAGCAAGGGTACAAAGCCTGGCAGAAGAGGCGCGAGTCGCAAGGAACGCGTTCATGCAGGCTGACATGCTGGAAGAGCCTCAAAGAACCCAGGTAAAACAATTATTGAAGGACTACATTGAAATTCGTAGTGGTATGCGAAAATTTTCCGGTCTCAATATATCAGAAGAACTGGCAGAGTTGATCCGGCTTTCAGAGCAAATTCAGAAGGATCTCTGGTCGTTGGTAACAACAGGTCCTGACGTGAATAATCAGGATAAGGGCGAAACGGAGAAAAATACGCTATTAATGCAGTCGGTCATCGCTCTCACTGATATCCACTTCGTGCGTTTACATTCTGCGGTTATGAACCGTATTTCGTTAACCATATGGATGACGCTTTACCTTATGGCCACCCTGTCCATGATCATCATGGGTTACCAAGCCGGACTGACAGGTAAACGGAGCCCTGTGGCAACGATGACGTTGGCTATTGCGTTTTCTGCAGTCATAATTTTAATAACGGACCTCGATCGCCCGGTCATGAGTCTTTTCGAAATCAACAAGCAATTACTGATCGACCTGAACGATGACATGCAGGCGGAATTACAACTGGAATACTACCCAGGTGATTAAAACGGGATTAAATTGGTCCTTGATCCGTTCCGGTTTGATCGGACTGATGTGATGTTTAAACAAGGACTAGCAGGTCTTTGCACACTTTGGCTCATTGCATGTGCGGCCGGACCTGTTGATAAAGGTCCGCCAGTGCAGATTACGGGCATGGTCATTGAGAATCAAACCGAGATGTATGTGTCAGCGGTCAGGTTACTGGTTCCGGTGACCGGCCAATATGTCTCCTGTGGCAATATTTTGCCTGAGTCCCGGTGTTCAACATCATTTCCCGAGGCGGCATACACAGGAAACCCTGTTGAAATTACGTGGAGCCAGGGTGGTCAGATTCATTCCACCGGCCAATTTGTTTTACAAATACCGGGTGATTTCGACGAGCACAAAACCGCGGTGGTGCGTGTTGTCATTACCGGCCCCGGTTCAGCCGGCGCCATGATTGTAGAGAGTCCGAAATAACTCAGTTATCCCTCAGCGCTTTGAGAAACAACTGACGCGCCAGATCAGCTTCATTGCGTGTTGGAAATTTTACCGGTAAACGCAGTTCACTGCTGAAATTGATATTGAACTGGTACCCTTCATTGTTATCAGCTGCGAAAACCCGGCTTACCAGTGCCACCTTATCCAGGGATATTGCAAACCCCTGCAGCTCGTATACCGCCCTTCCCATTTAACATTCTCCAATACGCTGAGTTCAGTTTTGATTGATTGTACCTTTTTGCTTGACCGCCGAAGAGCGAAATTGCTTTCAACAACTGCCTGCCCCGATTTCTGTTATTCTTATTGATATGACACACATTCTGCCGTCTGACCCGGCAATGGAAAATGTATGAAAAAGTTGCTTGTTCTGCCCTTGATGCTTTTATTAGCCGGCTGCGTGACCTACTACTACCCCGAATCAGCGCTGGAAGAAGGGGTTTATTACGCTGAGGATGATCCGTCTTACGTCTTCAATTCAGGTGATTATTCGTATTACCCATGGTCATCGCTTGATTATTTTTACCTGGGTTACAGCCCTTATCCCGGATATGGCTTTACCTACGGCTATCCGTTTGGATTTGCCTTTTCACCATGGGATTACCCTTATGGATACTATGGTTATTATTCGCCGCGGTACTTCTCGTACAATCGTTATCCTTATTGGAGACCGTACAGGGGAAATTGTTCGCGCCATCATGGCTGTTATCATAATGATGACGATGATCGCTATGCCCGGGATGATCATGAAAATCGCCGCAATCACGATGGCGAAGAAGATAGTGCAGATGAACCCCGCAACAGGCAAAATAACCATGGTCGCAACAATGTCCCGTCAATCAGACGCTATACCTCTGCAGCGCCAAGCGGGTATGCAGGAAATCGGGGTATGGTCATCAGGAGCCGCGAGGCCAAAAAAATCGGTAAGAGCCGTCTTGAGCCCACTGGCAGCGTTCCGGCAAAGACTACCGGTGTAAGTCCTTCTATTTCCAGCGCACCTGCTCATCCCCCTGTGTCTTCAACACCACGTGTGTATTCGGGGAGTAACACGCGCTCACCTTCGGTTTCTGCACCTTCCGGCTACCATCCATCCGCTAACAATCGATCTTCACGTCGCAAGGATCGTGATTAACGGATTCGGCATTAAACCAGCTCATTACGATCGGCATTCGGGATTTACATTAGTATTGCACTAAACTAACGATCAATTTTTTGAGTCCGGGGTTTTGGTTTAATGGCAGATTTCATTACAGAGTTCCGTGATCGACGCATACTACCTGCTGTCGGTGTATATGTTGCCGGTGTCTGGCTAGTGATAGAAATTCTCGACCGGCTGGTTGACCGCTACATGCTGTCACCCTATTTGAGCGACATCGTCTTTTGGGGGCTTTATTCACTGATCCCGGCCGTCATGCTGATCGCATGGACGCATGGAAGACCGGGTAAGGATAAGGCAACCCGTCTTGAGAAAATCGGGGTGCCAATCAACCTGATTGCAACCTTGGGGCTTTTGATCACCGTCTTTGGCGACAAGGATTTTGACCTGGCTGCGACGCGGATGACGGTGAGCAATGAACTCGGCCAGCAGGAGACATACTACATTCCGAGCGAGACATTTCGTCGGCGCATGGCGGTTTTCTTCTGGAAGAATGAATCCGGAAACCCGGACCTTGATTGGTTGCAGTACGGTATCACTGAATTGCTGGTCCAGGATTTGCAACAGGATCCCTTTGTACTGGCAAATTCTCCATGGAACAACTTCGGCAATGGTTTCTACTCGCGTATGCGGCGGGACGGTTTCAACGACGGCTTGAATGTACCGCGCTCCCTGATGCGAAAAATCGCAAGTGAGGCAAACCACCAGTATTTTATTGAAGGCTCGCTAAACAAGGCAGCCGATGAGTACCTTCTGACGGCCAGGATCTGGGAAACACAAACGCTCACACAGCTTGCTGAACTCGAGGAGCGCGGCCGGGATATCTATGCGACTACCGACCGCTTATCAAAAGACATCCGCGACGCACTGGATGTTCCCGAAAGCAGCGAGCGTATTGCGGAAGATCTGCCGCTGAATGAAACCTATGGTGAATCAGAAGACGCACTTAAAGCATATATCCAGGGACTCAATGCGCGTCTGTTCGACAATGATTTTGTTGCTTCCAGCGAATTCTTCGACCAGGCCACCAGCATTGATCCGAATTTTGTCCTCGGCTGGCTTATGAAAGCCCTCAATATGATCGATAGTGGTAATCTGCCGGCTGCACAGGAGGCCATGTCGAAAGCACAGAAACTCGACTATCGTCTGCCATCGCGAAACCGGGTGCAATTGAAAGCGATGCTCTACCGTCTTGCGGGTGATCATGAAAAATTGATGTCGTTTCTGCGTCTGCAGACAAAAATACGCGACGATGCAAGCTCCCACAACAGTCTTGCCAATATGCTGATGATTAGCGGGGAGTTGGAGGAAGCCAAGGCAGAGTCTCTTTTGGCGCTGGAAAGGGACGCCTTGAATGTGGGTATCTATTTACAGCTGTCAAGGCTTGAGCGTGCAACGGGCAACTTGGAAGCTGCTATTGAGTACGCCCGTGAATACCAGGAGCAAAAACCCGAGGACATTGAAGCAAACATTCAACTGGGTGATCTTTTGCGTGACAGCGGTGATCTCGATGCTGCTGAACAACATTATAAACAGGCCCAGTTACTACAGAATTTGCCGGTCAGGCCCACTCTGAAACTGGCCATGATTGCGGCTCGCAAGGGTGACATAACCGCTGCGGAAGGATACCTGGAAGAGGCAGAGGGATTTGCACAGACTCCAATCCACAAAGCCATGGTCAGACAGGGTGTTGTACAGCTCGAATTACGTCTTGGCAGGATTAACGAAGCAATCAAACAGACCTACGCACAGGAAGAATTCCTGCGACAATCACAGGGTTTGTTGGAACTTACGCTCGGTGTCTATTCGCCGTTGATCGATTATTATGTTCTTCTGGGCGATTTCGAATCAGCCCGCAGCTCTCTCAATACCGCAAGAGGAATGCTGGCACCGCCGCTGGACAAGTTCCTGGAGTTTAACGCTGCAATTATTCATGCCAGGGAAAATGATATCGATGCGGCGCGGGCTTCCCTGGAGCAGGCACGTGAAGTAATGAATCAGTTCCAGTTAAATTATCTGGAAGCCCAGGTCAATTTCGTTGAAGCCGCTATCAACGAAGCACAAGGTGATTACGCTGCAGTGGCAGATCACTGCAGGGCGGTCATTGAACTTACAAATCAATCGGTCTTTGTCGATGATGAGCAAATTAGTTTGTCACAGGTTTATGCCCAAATGGCAAATGCTCAAATCAGGTCTGGCGATTTGAATGCAGCGGAAAAATCAATTGAAGCCGGATTCCGCCTGGATCCCTCAGAACCCGCGTTATGGGTTGATAAAGCCCGCCTGCAAAAGGCGCGAAACATGCCCCAATTGGCATTGGCCTCAGTTAATTATGCACTGGCGATCTGGAAAGATGCAGATGAAAATTATGTTATGGCGAAAGAAGCACGTGAGCTGGCCGCGGAGCTGCAAAGTCAATAAATTACATTAATCCTTGATTTTCAGTACAATGCGCGATTCCTATTGAATGAGATAAAGAGTCTTTTGAAGCAATCAGATACATTTGATGTCATTGTGATCGGTGGCGGGCACGCGGGTACCGAGGCTGCGCTAGCTGCTGCACGTAGCGGTGCATCCACACTGTTATTGACCCATAGTATTGAAACCATCGGACAGATGAGCTGTAACCCTGCCATAGGCGGCATCGGCAAAGGTCACCTGGTCAGGGAAATCGATGCACTGGGCGGTGTGATGGCATCGGCGGCAGATGCTGCAGGCATCCAGATGCGTACCCTTAACTCAAGTAAGGGACCGGCTGTTCGCGCGACCCGCGCGCAGTGTGACCGCAACCTTTACCGTGCACATATACGCAAAGTGGTTGAGAATCAGCCCAACCTGAGCATATTTCAGCAGGCGGTGGATGACCTGTTATTGGAAGGAGACCGGGCAATCGGTTGTCGTACCAGTATGGGACAGGTGTTTCATGCCAGAGCCATTGTTCTGACCACCGGTACGTTCCTGGGTGGCAAGATTCACATGGGTGAAAACCAGAGTGCGGGTGGCCGCGCGGGTGATCCACCTTCCATCTCGTTGGCAAAGCGATTGCGTGAACTGCCGTTTGACGTGGGTCGGCTAAAAACCGGTACACCGCCGCGAATTGATGGCAAGACCGTTGATTTCAAACATTTAAAAGAACAGCCTGGCGATGTGCCAAGACCGGTTTTTTCTTTTATGGGGATCCCTGAAGACCAGCCCGAACAGGTCAATTGCTGGATAACAAATACCACAGAAAAAACCCACGACATTATCCGTGCGGCATTACACCGCTCACCGATGTATTCGGGAAGAATCGATGGGGTAGGTCCGCGGTATTGTCCCTCGATTGAAGACAAGGTAGTACGCTTTGCAGAGCGTAACAGTCACCAGATTTTTATTGAACCGGAAGGCCTCAATACCCGTGAGCTGTACCCGAATGGTATATCAACGAGTTTGCCATACGACGTTCAAGTGGCCTTTGTTCACAGCATTCCCGGTTTTGAAAATGCTCACATAACACGACCGGGTTATGCTATCGAATATGATTTTTTTGATCCGCGCGGATTGAAGCACAATCTCGAGACCAAGCCGGTCCAGGGGTTGTTTTTCGCTGGCCAGATCAATGGCACTACCGGTTATGAGGAAGCGGCGGCTCAAGGCCTGATGGCCGGTATCAATGCTGCCCGCAGTGTGCGCGGCGAAACAGCATGGACGCCGCGCAGGGACGAAGCCTATATCGGTGTTCTGATCGATGACCTCGTGACACAGGGTACACGCGAACCTTACCGCATGTTCACAAGCCGGGCTGAGTATCGTTTGCAGCTACGTGAAGATAATGCAGATTTACGTCTGACCGAAACCGGCCGCCGTCTAGGCCTGGTCAATGACCGGCGCTGGCAGGCATTTGAAGGCAAAAAGACCGCGATTGAAGCAGAGCAACAAAGGTTGGGTTCTATCTGGGTCACACCTGAAAATGATATTGGCAGGTCATTAAAGGAAACACTTGGCATAGCACTGAGCAAGGAAGCGAAGGCACTGGATTTGCTAAAGCGGCCGGAAATAGGTTATTCAGAACTCATGAAGGTCGCTGGACTCGGTCCGGGAAGCAGTGATGCGAAGGTTGCAGAACAGGTTGACGTACAGGTTCGTTATGCAGGTTACCTGACACGTCAGGCTGGAGAAGTGGAAAGAAATCAACGAAATGAAGACACCTTGATCCCTTCCGGTTTTGACTATTCCAGGGTGCCTGGTCTGTCGGCAGAGCTTTGTGAAAAACTGCAGAAAACACTGCCGGAAAGCATTGGCCAGGCTTCAAGGATGGCTGGAATGACACCGGCTGCAATCTCCTTGTTGCTGGTGTTTTTGAAGCGTCATCGGGCAGCCCGTCAAGTCGCCTGAAATTAATTTCAAACAATCACAAATAACCAACGATAGCTTTACATCTTTTTAACCTGTAAAAGGTATCCTTTGCATGCAAGTTGACTGTGCCGGTGCGTCGCTTCTCATGACAGGCAGTCCCCACACTTCTATGCCTTATGCGATGCACCATTTCAAACCCCGGCCCCTCGCCGGGGTTTTTTTTATGTTCAGGATGAACGTTATATCGCACATGGACAAGGAGAGACCGCATAGCGGTCGAGAGGGTGGCCTGGGCCATGTGCGGCGCGATTGTGTCAGTTTTGACGGCACCTCTAGTGCTGTCCCGCAAGCCGATTGACTAACAAATCAATCGCCAACTATAGTGACCGGTTACCATAATGGGATAGAATCCACGTTCCCGTGTATCCGACTAAGCTTAAAGGCCAGCTCATTGAATAACGATCAAACTCCACCTGTAAGCAATTTCATACGAAATATTGTCATACAGGATCTTGAGTCCGGTAAGCACAATAAAATCGTGACCCGCTTTCCACCGGAACCCAATGGTCATCTGCATATCGGCCACGCCAAGTCCATCTGTCTGAATTTTGGCCTTGCTGCTGAATTTGGTGGAACCACCAACTTGCGCTTTGACGATACCAATCCTTTAAAAGAAAGCGAAGATTTTGCCCAGGCCATCATGAATGACGTACGCTGGCTGGGTTTTGAATGGCATGAGTTGCGTCATGCTTCTGATTATTTTGAGCAACTCTATGATTATGCAATTTACCTGATAAGGGAAGGTAAGGCATACGTTGACAGCCAGGATGCAAGTACGGTGCGTTCAAGTCGTGGGTCATTCAATGTTGAGGGTACGGACAGCCCCTATCGCGACCGTCCGATTGAAGAAAATCTCGATCTGTTCCAGCGTATGAAAGACGGCGAATTTGAGGATGGCGAACATGTCTTGCGTGCCCGCATCGATATGTCGTCAGGCAATATGCATATGCGCGATCCGGCCATCTACCGCATCCGCAAGGTTGACCACCACCGCACCGGAGATAACTGGAATATCTACCCCATGTATGATTGGGCACATGGAATCTCGGATGCCATTGAGGGTATTACCCATTCCATATGCACACTGGAATTCGAAGAACATCGACCCCTGTATGATTGGTTCCTGGATAATATTCCTGCGCCGTGTCACCCCCAGCAAATTGAGTTTGCCCGGGGAAACCTCGATTTTACCGTCATGAGCAAACGCAAACTCAGGCAGTTGGTAGAAGAAGGACATGTATCAGGTTGGGATGATCCGCGTATGCCGACGATCGCCGGTCTGCGTCGTCGCGGATACACGGCACAGTCAATTCGAACGTTTTGGAAAGAAGCCGGTGTGTCAAAAGCTGAAAGCATTATCCCGATGGGTGTGCTTGAGAATGCCGTGCGTAATGATATGAATGAAAACGCACCGCGTGTCATGGCGGTGCTGGATCCAATAAAAGTGGTTCTGACCAACTACCCCGAGGGGGAAACAGAGTGGATAGAAGCGCCCTCACATCCGCAAAATCCTGAAATGGGTACCCGGTCGGTGCCCTTGGGCCGGGAGATCTGGATTGAGCGCGATGATTTTATGGAAAACCCGCCACGGAAATTTTTCCGCTTACGGCCGGGTGGCGAGGTTCGACTGCGTAACGCCTTTATTGTCAAGTGTATCGATCTGGTCAAGGATTCCGAGGGTAACATAATGGAAATTCATTGTGAGTATGATCCGGATACCCGCAGCGGCCTGCCGGGTGCTTCACGAAAGGTTAAGGGCACCATTCACTGGGTTTCGGTTGAGCATGGCGTCAGCGCCGAGGTTCGTCTCTATGACCGCCTGTTCAGTGTAGCCAACCCATTGGCTGACAAGGAAAAGGACTATCTCGAGTTTCTTAATCCCCACTCGCTGGATATCGTCTCCGGTGCGGTAGTCGAACCAGCGGTGATCGCGGGCCGTCCGGGGGACTTCTTTCAGTTTGAACGTGTGGGTTACTTCACGATCGATCAGGACAGCGACGATCAGGAACGACCCATTTTGAACAGAACCGTTTCATTACGTGATTCCTGGGCAAAAATGAACCAGTAATCAGGTGACTTGAGGCACACTCAAATGTGCCGTGGCTTTGCTAGAATACCGGTTGAACCGGGCTGTATTAAAGGAGATTTATAATGGGTTGGATAGTACTAGCTTTAATTGTTGGTGCAGTCTTATTTGCGATTTCGATCTACAATCGTCTTGTCGCAGGCAGAAATCGCTTCAAGAACGCTTTCGCACAAATTGATGTGCAACTCACACGTCGGCATGACCTGATACCCAACCTCGTGGAAACGGCCAAAGGTTATATGAAGCATGAGCGTGGAACCCTCGAAGCCGTCATTAATGCGCGTAACACGGCGGTAGCGGGTCTTAAAGCCGCTTCAAAAGATCCCTCTGATCCCTCAGCCATGAAGCAACTTGCACAAGCAGAACAGGGCTTATCCGGGGCACTTGGCAAACTGTTTGCTCTTTCAGAATCCTACCCGGATTTGAAGGCCAACCAGAACATGATGCAGCTTTCCGAAGAATTGACGACAACGGAAAACAAGGTTGCTTTTGCACGCCAGGCCTACAACGATGCTGTCATGTTGTACAACACCATGCGTGAGTCATTTCCAAACAACTTTTTTGCCGGCTGGTTCAATTTCCAGCATGCAGAACTGCTGGAAATTGAGGATGAAGCCAAGCGCGAAGTACCCGAGGTTTCATTTTAGGTTGTCACCTGATGAAATGGCTGCCCGGATCGGGCAGCCATTTGTCTTGCCGGGAATTAGGGAGCCTCTGATCTATTCATGAACTCTTATCTTGCATCACAATCCACTTCACTCAGAATAAATCAGAGGTTCCCAAAGTGAACTTCTTCGAATATCAAGATCAGGCACGACGCCAGACCAGGTGGCTGGTTTTTCTGTTCATTCTTGCAGTTGTCGTCATTATCGTCGTGATTGATTTGGCCATGCTGGTGGCCTTCGGTGTAATGAATACCGAGAAGCAACAATCACTTTCCACCATTCAATCTCTGCAGGCCAATGTTCCGGCGCTTTTGGGCGGTGCGCTGGTGACTGCTGGAGTGATCGCGGTTGCCAGCCTGTTCAAAACCGCCGCGTTGCGCTCGGGTGGTGGAAAAGTCGCGCGGGATTTGGGCGGAGTCCTGGTTGAGGCAGACGCGCGTGATCCGTTGCGTAGACGTCTGTACAACGTGGTTGAGGAAATTGCGCTGGCTTCTGGCATTCCGGTGCCGGAGATCTACGTCTTGGAACAGGAGTCCGGTATCAATGCCTTTGCTGCAGGTTTTACACCGGCAGATGCCGCAGTTGCAGTCACCCGGGGCGCGCTGGAAAAGCTCGATCGTGGTGAATTGCAGGGTGTTATCGCGCACGAATTCAGTCATATTTTTAACGGTGATATGCGTCTTAATATCCGCCTGATGGGTGCGTTATTCGGTATCCTGATGTTATCTTTGATCGGTCGCCGGGTATTGCATGGTTCCTATTACATGGGCCGTTCAAAAAACAGCAATGGTGGCGCAATCATACTGGTCGCTGTTGCCGTCATGCTGGTGGGTTACATAGGTTTGTTTTTCGGTCGCTGGATAAAATCCGCGGTTTCGCGTCAACGTGAATACCTGGCAGATGCCTCGGCCGTGCAGTTTACACGTGATCCCGACGGCATTGCCGGTGCACTTAAAAAAATCGCCGTTTACAGCGACGCCTCTTACCTGAACGTAGAAACCGAGGAAGTCAGCCATATGTTGTTTGGTAATGGCGAGAAAATGAGTATGTTTTCGACTCATCCTCCCTTGAACAAACGAATTGCACGTATCGATAAGTCCTTTAAACCTGACGATCTTATCCAGCTGGCTAAAAGAATTCAGCGCAAGGGACAGGCAGAAGCTGAACAGGAAGCCAGCCAAGCGAAGAAAGCCAAGCAACATGGCGCAGGCATGTTCGATGCCGGTAACCTGGTGGATCAGATCGGTAACCCGGATTTTTCAAGAATATTGATGGCAGCGACCCTGGCGGCTTCTATTCCCGACGAGATCAGCCAGGCTGCGCATTCCAACCAATGGGCAACTGAAGTGCTATTTTATTCACTGATGGATCGGGATGTAGAAATTCGTGAGCAACAACTACTGTTCATAGCACAAAACATGGGTAGTGACAGTGAGGCGCGGGTACGTGGCTTGTTAAGAGCTTCACCGAATCTGGCAAGAGAACAGCGTTTGCCACTACTTGAAATTTCAATCCCCGAGCTGAAGCGCAGGCCGCCGGACCACGTCAGCAAGGTTTTGGCCACGGTAAAGGCTTTGAGTATGGCCGACGGACAAACCGATGTGTTTGAGTACCTGATGGCAAAGATTATTGCTCAACACTTGTGGGAATCGATGAATCCGCAAAAGGTCAGGCTCTCGGGTAAAGGAAATCTGAACCAGGTTCTCGACAAGGCCCTGGACGTGATCGCTGTGCTTGCCCAGCATGGCAATGCAGGTGAAGCAACAATTAAAAACGCCTGGCGGGCGGGAGTTGGTGCGCTGGGTGCCGATTCATCGGCTTCGTTACCTGTCATTGAAGACTGGAGCGGGGCAATGGACAGGGCCTTACCGGTGCTTGATCAACTCAAGCCGGCCGACAAGCAAAAACTGGTCAAAGCCCTGGTTGCGACCGTGATGGCTGACAACAAAATTGCTGTGCATGAGATGGAGTTACTGCGCGTAGTATGCGCGGTAATACATGTTCCGCTACCGATGATTACCGGCGGTGAATCCCCGCCTGAATCATAGTCAGGAGAAAATATTGTCGATCGTGGTTCAAGAATTCATTTTTATGTCATAAACCCTGAGAATTGAATGCGCGACAGCCGCTGCGGCAATACCGGTGCCCACCATGGGGGGCAGATCAACTCTGCTTTACGCCTGTAACGATGCGATTATGGGTCACCAAAATGTTTCGCATTAGAATGGGGGTTTTAACTTGTTGTTGCGTTCTCAGATATTTGTAATGCCATTTTTGATGACGCTTGGGCGCGCGTGTTCCTCCCTGTATGATGTGCCTCGTTTATGACCTTCGCAAATCAGGTATAGTTGCTTAATAATGTACAAGACAAGCACAAGAAACTGGCGACTTAAACTGCTGTTATTCATAACGTGGTTTTTATTAATCGGTCACTTGATCGCCATCCCGGCAGCCGCGCAGTTACTCACTGATCCCAAAACAAGCGAGCCCGCTGCAAGCACCTGGCAGGCACCTGACCTGGCAGAACTGCCTTCAGATTGGTGGACGCAGCTTACGGATGTTTCCGCTGAGGCCAAAAGTCAGCGGGTAACCGAGTTCCTCGATGCGTTGCAGCAACGGACCAAGGCTCTTGGTGGTGATGAACTGGTAAGTGCGCAAAACGGGTTGGCGTACATCAAAAGCCAATTCGAACTGCTGGCACTGGCCAGTCAAGGCCCTCTTGAACAGAAATTTGATCCACCACTGGCAAAAGATGTTTATACCATTGACGAGTTATTGAATTTGCGCTCCCAATGGCGTGCCCTTTCAAGCAGCGCAACCCAGGTCGAGTTACAGATCGAACAATCAGAAAGAAAAATGAGCCTACTCCAGGATCGCAGGGACAAACTGTTACGCGATTACAGTTCCACAGATCCGGAATCGCCGTCCAGGCTACTCGCAGGAATCAACCGGATAACAGCCAGGGTCGAATTTGAATTGGCACGGGTAAGCACTGATAACTCCCAAAAATCCCTAAAGCTTATTCAGACCCAGATACAGCTGTTAGATGAACAGCAGGCATATGCGCAGGACCATTTGGTCGCTACCGATGTAAATCTGGCCGATCTTCAAAAGGAAGAAACTGAAGCTCGCGCAAGGGTAACGGAAATGAAAAGGAAGGTGGCTGCCCTGCAACCACAGCTATTGAATGCTCTTTCTGCCGAGACTGTCAACCCAAGCCTGGAAGTGCTCAGGCAGCAACAGTTAACACGAGCCTCGGCAGAGGCCGAACTGGCGCAGCTTCAAGAGTTGCTGGTTACTGCCAAATCAAATTGGTACCACTTCCGCGCTGGATTGCTGGAGCCTGGATTTGATGTCCAATCCGCGACTACACAGGCTCGCCGGGTCACTGAAGAAGCACTTAAACAGGTAGAGCTGTGGTCTTCGAGCAGCCAATCGACACTTATTGCCCCGTCGTCTGACAAAAGTCTGAATACGGTCAAGAATTTTGAAATAGCCCAGTCTGTGGCGCGCGATACGCTGGCGTTTGTTAGTCAGATCAGGAACACCAGCGATGACCTGTTATTCGTACAGGACCTACTTACGAAAGAGTTCATCTCTGCGCAAAGTGGTTTAAGCAAAACGGGGGCTCGTATTAGTCTTGCCTTCGGTAACGCCTGGGACCGTGTATATGAAATGTCTGACTTTCATCTGTTCGATATTGGCGATACACCGGTAACCCCCGCCGGCCTCATTAAAATGCTGTTAATCCTGGGGCTTGCAGTCGGTATCTCCTGGCTAATTCGTTACCTGCTCGCCCGTGGTGTAACGAGAAGGCAAGCCGCCCAAAGCCCGGCTTTTTATGCGCTTGGCAGGATATTGCACTACATCATTGTGATGGCAGGCAGTTTTGCTGCACTTGGATCAATCGGTATCGACTTTACCAGTTTTGCTTTGATTGCAGGTGCCTTATCGGTCGGTATCGGTTTTGGTCTACAGGCCATTGTCAGTAATTTCGTTTCAGGACTCATCCTGTTGTTTGAAGGGACGCTGCGGGTGGGTGATTTCATCGAACTGGATAACAATTTGCGTGGCGTCGTCAAGGAAATCAACACCCGTGCTACCGTTATCACGACCAATGACAGCGTGGATGTGGTCGTGCCCAACTCGGTATTGGTCACGACCCAGCTAACCAATTGGACCCTTCGGGAAACCTACGGGCGCATGCGTGTATCTTTTGGTGTGGCCTATGGCACGGACAAAGAACTTGTCAAGGAAATCGCACATGAGGCTATTAAGAAAGTTGACTGCGCACTGACCCATATGCCCGGACGCGAACCCCAGGTCAGGCTCGACAGCTTTGGCGATAGCGCATTGGAATTTACAGTTCTTTTCTGGGTGAGCCGGCAGGGTGTGCGCCGGCCCGGGAGAACCCGGGCGAGTTTTATGTGGGAACTTGAAACGCTTCTGGTTGAAAATGGTGTCGAAATCCCGTTTCCACAAAGAGATATCCATGTCAAAAGTGACTTTCGGACCCCAATGGACAAGGCGCTTGAATCCGAGTTGTCACCTGAATCCGACTCGTCACTAGAGCCCGGCTCG
>Ga0210065_1000025_pt1 | contig 50262 bp, 48 predicted proteins | sample Muzzi_PWB_D1_FD_185533 | JGI IMG/M metagenome (GOLD analysis project Ga0210065, IMG submission 185533) | Wetland microbial communities from San Francisco Bay, California, USA, that impact long-term carbon sequestration - Muzzi_PWB_D1 (SPAdes) | ecosystem: Environmental > Aquatic > Marine >... | reverse complement strand
CGCCGCCGGTGCCTGATTTTCAGCGATAGCAGGTCCACGCGTCCCCAGAACCAGGTGAGCGCACGCAAGCGCCAGCTGCGCTGTTGCCATTCCTCGAGGGTGTATTCACGACTGCTGGTGAAGTCGTTGTCGAACATGGCAGCGACGGTGGCCGCCAGTGTCGCGTCGTCAATCTCCTGGTTGGCCTCCAGGTTCCAGCGCAGGTTCCAGCGATCGAAATTACAGGAGCCGATGGATACCCAGTGGTCGCACAACACCGTTTTGGCATGAAAAAAGCGTGGCAGGTATTCATAGATGCGGATGCCACTTCTCAGCAGCCTGCCGTAGTAGCGATGGCTGGCATAGCGTGCTCCCGGGTGATCGGTCACTGGACCGGGTAGCAGCAGGCGGACATCCGCACCAGCCCTGGCGGCGCGCTTCAGTTTTCTGCGCAGGCTCCAGGAAGGGATGAAATAAGCGGTTGCGAACCATACCCGTTGCCTGGCACGCCGTAACTGCTTGAGCAGGGAGCGCTGTATGCCCATGCGGCTGCGGGTCTCGTTCACGGTAACCCGGCCTGGCCGGCCATGGGCAATCACGAGCGGCGACAGCACTGGCAATGCCAGTGGCTCATCGGCATACCTGTTCCAGCTTTCGGTAAACAGTTGCTGCCAGTCACCCAGTACCGGTCCCTGAATCTCGATCATGGTCTCGCGCCAGCGCTGCTCGGGTGCTTTGGGCGAATCGACCTCGTCGGTGACTGCCGCACCACCTGCAAAGGCCACCTTGCCATCGACCAGCAGCAATTTGCGATGATTGCGATGCAGGCCATGGCTGATGCGTTGCCAGATAATCCGGTAGAGATTGTACAAGGTACTGTGCGAGGCCAGCGGGTTGTAATAAACGCTGTGAATGTTCGCTTGTGCCAGCCGCCCGCGATCGTGTTCACTGAATTGCTGGGCGCCATAATCATCGAGCAGCAGGTATATCTGTACACCGCGTTCGGCGGCCTGCAGCAGGGCCTGGATGTAGCGATCGGCGACGACTCCGGAAGCCACCAGGTACATCTCCAGCAACAGGTAGTGGCGGGCCGCGTCGATGGCCGCCAGCATGCGCGGTATGAACTCCGTGCTGTCAACGAGGATTTCAAAGCGGTTGCCTTGTCGCCACGGAAATTTGTAACTCGTCCGGGCGGCGTTCATTGGTGTACCGGGCAGCGTAGGCGAGGGTCGATCATGAGCGCGAATTCTACCCGCAATTGCCGGAGTGTTACCGGTTGATCGCGTATGTTTTGTTTAAATGGCGCTTCGGGACTGGGGGTGGCGACCTGTTGCCGGAGCCGATCAGATCCTGGCAAGGGCGATATGGTAGAATCAGTCGACTATAATTATTACAGACGAGGCCCTGATGATTGAATCCATCCTGACTTTCCTTGGCACCGGCGGCATTATGCAACTCTCAACCGGCATGGTTCTGCTCGCGGGCCTGATCCTGACGCATATCACGATTGCGGGTGTCACTGTTTACCTGCACCGGCACCAGGCGCATCGCGCACTGGACCTGCATCCCGTCATTGCCCACTTCTTCCGTTTCTGGCTGTGGCTGACGACCGGCATGGTGACCCGCGAGTGGGTGGCGATCCACCGCAAGCACCACGCAAAATGTGAAACCGCGGACGACCCGCATAGCCCCCAGGTGCTGGGGCTGAGCAAGGTGATGTGGCAGGGGGCCGAGTTGTACCGGGAAGAGGCGGAAAAGCCCACTACCCTTGAACGCTATGGACACCTGACACCGGATGACTGGCTTGAGCGTCATCTCTATACACGCTTTCCGATGCTCGGCGTGTCGTTGATGCTGGTGCTTGATATTGCGCTGTTCGGCGCTGCGGGACTGGCGCTGTGGGCGGTGCAGATGATGTGGATACCCTTCTGGGCGGCCGGCGTGATCAACGGGGTGGGGCACTACTGGGGCTACCGGAATTACGAGAGTGCCGATGCTGCACGTAATATCCTGCCCTGGGGCCTGGTCATCGGCGGAGAGGAACTGCATTCCAATCACCATGCCTTCCCGACATCCGCATGCTTCTCCAGCAAGTGGTGGGAATTCGACCTGGGGTGGCTGTATATCCGCCTGCTGAGTCTGCTGGGGCTGGCGAAGGTCAAGCGGGTCGCGCCCGGAAGGGCGCACATTCTGGCTCGCAAGGAGACGATTGATCTGGAAACCGTGCGTGCCGTGGTGCGGTATCGCATGCAGGTCATGGCCAGTTATGCACGCGATGTCATTCGTCCGGTACTGCGCGAGCAGCGCAAGGCGTGTGACAGCTCCTGCAAGCGGATACTGCGTCACACACGTGGCCTGTTGGTCCGTGACGCCTCGTTGCTCAACGGGCATGCTCGCGAGCGGCTGGATCAGATCCTCGTCCGCTTCAAGGACCTGAAGACTGTTTATCAGTATCGTCTGCAGTTGCAGTCGGTCTGGACCCGCAAGGTCACCAGCCAGGAGCAGTTGTGCAAGGCGCTGCAGGAGTGGTGCCAGCAGGCCGAGGCAACCGGTATCGGCGTGCTGCAGGAATTCTCCCTGCGCCTGCGAGGCTACAGTCTGCAGCCGGCCTGAGGTGACTGTGAGTGACGGGCCCGGCGGCAGTGCAGGGCAGGCATCTATACATCAGACCTGTGAACCGGGTCGGCAAACACACCGGCAGGGCGTGCCGCACGCGAACTGCCTGCGGCCGTAAGGGAGTACCGGTTGGAATCTGATCACATCAAATGCCCGCAGTGCGGTACCGAGATCGAGGTCGGCGAGGTGCTGGCCAGGCAGGTTACTGTTGCGGTCGAGGCGCGTCTGCGCGAGGAGGCCGAAGCCCGACTCAAGCAGGCGGTTGCGAGCGCCCAGGCGAAGGAACGCGATGCTGTCCGCCTGCAGATGCAGGATATGGCCTCGCAGCTGTCCGAGAAGGACAAGGCGGTGCAGGCGGCTGAAGCAAAGGAACTGGCGTTGCTGGCGCAGCAGCGTGAACTGGCAGCACGTGAAAAGCAGCTGGAGCAGGCAGTCGAAAAACGCCTTGCCGAGCGCGAGCAGGCACTCACCAGGCAACTGCAGGAAGAGGCGGCCAGAACGGTCTCGAAGCAACTGCAAGCGCTGCAGCAGGCACTGCAGGTGAAGGAGGCTGCCATGGACGAGGCCCGGGCCCGGGAACTGGCGCTGCTGCAGGAAAAGGCGACTCTGGAGGAGCAGCGCAAGGACATGGTACTGGACTACCAGCGCAAGCTCGGCGAGGAACGTCAGCAGCTGGAAAAGCAGCTGATCGAGAAATACGCCAGTGAAGCGGATCTCAAACTGAAGGAACGCGACAAGCAGATCGAGGACTTGCGCAAGTCGCTGGCCGAGGCGAAACGCAAGAGTGAGCAGGGCTCGATGGAAACCCAGGGCGAGGCACTGGAGCTGGACCTGGAAGCCAACCTTAACAGCCATTTTCCGCATGATGCGATTGCACCCGTTCCCAAGGGCATTCGCGGTGCGGACGTCGTCCAGACAGTGCACAACGAGCGCATGCAGAACTGCGGCTCGATTATCTGGGAGACCAAGAATACCAAGGCATGGAACAGTGCCTGGATCGAGAAGTTGAAAGACGACCAGCGTGCCATCGGGGCCAATCTCGCCGTGCTGGTGTCCACCGAATTGCCGGATGATATCAAGACATTCGGCCAGCTCGAGGGTGTCTGGGTGGCATCGGTGGCGGCCTATATCCCGCTGGCAATGACATTGCGCCAGCAACTGTTGCAGGTCAGTTATGCGCGCAGTGCCACGGAAGGCAAGTCGGAAAAGATGGAGATGGTGTACGAGTACCTCTCCGGCGATGCCTTCCGCCACAAGGTCGAGGCCATCGTCGAGACCTTCGTCGGCATGCAGGAGCAGCTCAACAAGGAGAAACGCGCCTACACACGGCTGTGGAAGGAACGGGAACGCCAGATCGAGCGCATTATCGAGAACACCGCGGGGATGTACGGTGACGTGCGTGGCCTGATCGGTTCCGCCGTGCCGGAAATCCGCGCACTGACACTGGACGGTGACGAGTTGTTGCTCGGAGTGGATGAGCAGGACTAGCCGGGTGATGCCAACCATCATGAATCGACTGGCGCTGGTCTGCGGGCTGCTGTGCGTGTCATTTGATCTATCGGCACAGTTACCGGTGGCCGACGTGCACCTGCATTACAAGTGGAGCCAGCAGGATGTGACTTCACCGGCCCAGGCCATTGAAATTCTTGAACAGGAAAACATCGTCATGGGCGTGGTCATCGGCACGCCGGCGGAACTGGCGCTGCTGCTGCAGTCCCGTGCGCCGGACAGGCTGGTGCCGATCTTCAGTCCCTACCGCGAGGGGGATGACTGGTACCGGTGGGCCTACGATGATTCGACGCTGACGCGCGCGCGAACGGCGCTGGCTTCCGGCCAGTACCAGGGTATCGGTGAATTGCACGTCATTGGCGGTTTTGCACCGTCCCTGGCGAAGGCGAGGGTACTGAAACAGTTGCTGAAGCTGGCCGCCGAGTTCGATGTGCCCATCATGATTCATACCGAGTTTTCGCGCCCGGATTTCATGTTGAATCTGTGTCAGCAGTTTCCAGATACACGCATCCTGTGGGCACACAGCGGCGCCTTGCTGCCGCCCGAGGCAGTCGATCGTGTGCTCGCGCAGTGTGGCAATGTCTGGGGTGGACTGGGTGCGCGTGATCCCTGGCGCTTCGTGAATAACCCCGTGACCGCGGATGACGGCACACTGCTGCCGGAATGGAAGGCGTTGCTGCTGAAGTATCCGTCAAGGTTCATGGTGGGGTCTGATCCGGTGTGGCCGGTTGATCAGCTGGACCGCTGGGACGTAGCCGATAGTGGATGGCAGGAACTGGATCGTTTCTGGACGTTCCACCGACGCTGGCTGGCGCAATTGCCGAATGCTGTGGCGCGCCAGATCGGTTGCGAGAATGCCGTTGCGTTGTTCGCACGCTCGCGACAGGTGAAGTGCGATTGATGGCAGTGGAGCAGGGGAATGAAAAATGCCGCCGCGTGTTTCGCACGCAGCGGCATCGTGTGACTGGCCGGCAAGGCCAGAGGTTTTTCCCCGTGGTTTAGCGGCCACCCATACCGAAGCCCGAACCACTGTTGCCTTCGTCGCCGGGTCCGTAGCCACCGCCCGGACCGTAGCCGCGGTTGCCGCCGGGACCATAACCGCCGCGGTCGGCACCCCAGCCACCACCGGGCGCATTACCACGGTTGCCGCCCATGCCGAAGCCGGAGCCGCCTTCCCGGTCATCACCCGGTCCATAGCCATAGCGTCCGCCGGGACCATTACCGCGATCACCGCCCCAGCCGAAGCCGGATCCGCCGCCACGGTCATCGCCGGGACCGTAGCCATAGCGTCCGCCCGGACCGTTGCCGCGGTTGCCACCCATGCCGAAGCCGGAACCACCGTCACTGTTATCGCCCGGGCCGTAACCCTGCTCTGGTCCGGGGCCATAGCCCTGTCCCGGGCCGTAACCTTGCTCTTGTCCGGGGCCATAGCCCTGTCCCTGGCTATAACCCGGGTTGTTGTAGCCACGGCCATAGCCGTTGCCCGGGCCGTAGCCGCGGTCGTTATTTCTGCTGGAACTGCTACCCATACCCATTCCGCCCGCGTCGGCCGCGGTCATCGCCATCGAGCCGGCGACGGCTATAACGGCAAGCATGCCGTAAATCGTGTTTGATCGTTTCAAGATACTGTCTCCTGATGAATTGTTATACGCCTGACTGGCAGGGAGTGCCCGGTCACCATGACCGTTTTCAACCTCCCCGGACGAATAATGCGCCACATGGCGCGCTGGCGCAAAATCGACACCGGCCGCTCATGCCTGACCAGTCAGTGGGGCCTCTCTCATCTATCCATGCTGCCGGTAATAGTTTCTGAAACGGCATAAATAAATATATTATAATCAATAATATAGAATGACTTCCTGGCTTGATTTTGCGCACTGTCTAAACGTGTGGACCGTGACGCAAGGCATTTCAAGGTCGCGAAATCAGCAGCGTTGTGACGTCATGAAGGTACCTGTCAGCGATATGAACCTGCAGGTGGAGCGCGTTGCGCTCATCCCGTTCATGCGCCTGCAAGCAGCGTTCCGTCATCGGCTTGCCAGTCGAATGACGCATTCTTCGCGCCAATCAAATTATCTGTTGGAGCGGCATCTTCGCCGCGGTTGTTTTTTCATGCCCTGAATCGCGCCGGGGGCGGCGCGCCTGCCGTCTGGCGATGGATGCTTCACAGGAGTCAATGGTTTCAATGCGCGATTATTTGTATCATTCCAGTTCAGCGGGGCAGGGGAATTGACTGATACGCCCCGGCCTCTTTAATCAAACCAGAGTAAATCCCATGACCCGACAGCAAACGACTTTCGAAAAGGCGCTGGCGTTGATAGACGCTGCGAACAGTGAAGACCCGAACCGGGTGACGGCCGAGGGCAAGGACTGGCCGAAAGAACTGCTTTACTCCCTGCGGATGTCCGATATGTTGCATCGCTATACACCGGACGCCGACGAGGCGATGCAGCTGGCGATTCGTGCGCAGCACATCCAGCGCTGGAAATCCCCGCGTGATGCCTATTCGATGGATCGCATCGGCTACCTGCAATGGCGCAAGGATCTCTACAAGATCCAGGCACAGACGGCGGCTGACCTGCTGGCAAAGGCAGGCTGCGAGGAGAATGTCATCGAGCGGGTAAAGACCGCGGTGGCAAAGAAGGGGATAAAGGAAAACCCGGACACGCAGTTGCTTGAAGATGTCACCGACCTGGTATTCATGGAGCACTACCTGCTGGAGTTTGCCGGCAAACATCCCGAGTACGACGAGGAAAAGTGGCTGGATATTATCCGCAAGACCTGGAAGAAAATGTCCGACCGGGCTCAACAGTTCGCGCTTTCGGGCAGCATCAAGCTCCCCGAGTCGCTGCTTCCCCTTGTCAAGAAGGCCGTTTCAGGTAACTCGTAATGATGTGAATGCCTCATCCGGGAGCCTCGCCAGCAGTTTTACTGCTTCCTGAGGTGGACTGCGGAACAGTAACAAGCGAGACAAACAGCAGGCGGGGAGCATGCGCGAATCCTTCACGATCAGCACCCGGCGAAGGGAGCAACTGGTGGATATCACCGCGCAGGTAAACGGTGTCGTTCACCGTAGTGGCGTGCGCAACGGACTGGTGAGCGTGTATGCACAGGGTGCGACTGCGGCAGTCATGATCCAGGAGAACTGGGACGAGAGCGTGCAAAGCGACGTGGTACACCTGCTGCAGAAGCTGATTCCGAAGGGTGTATGGCTGCACGACCGGCAGGACGGCAATGGTGATTCGCATCTCAAGTCGGGGCTGGTCGGACCCTCGGAGACGATTCCACTGATCGACGGTGCGCTGGGTCTTTCTCGCTGGCAGAATATTTTCCTGTGCGAATTCGACGGGCCGCGGCAGGAAAGAACGATCGTTGTTACTGTGATTACAGATGATCAGAACGCCATGGCTGAATGACCGGATAGTTCGGTGGACGTCAAAAAGCCATTCCTGAGAATGGCCTGGTATGAAACAGCTGGAAACTGGCGGAATGGTCTCGGGTGCTGGTTACCTTCTCATCTACCGAGTGGCGGGCTTGTTTCCCGGGGATGTTTTATTCGTCCACTCCCGGGTGCGTGTAATGGTAATGTCTGCTATCCCCGCTGCCTGTTGCCCACAGGTACAGGTGTGACTGTCACCCGGTGTGCTGGCGACCGCCAGCCCTTGCAATGGTGCGTTTTATGACGTTGATAAATATCTGTGGTGAATACGGTTTGCGAAGTAAATTAACTGAATCTGTCTCAAGCCCGTGGCGCAATATGGTGTCGTCAGTATAGCCCGTGATATAGAGCACAGGCAGATCGGGATAAAGCGCTAATGCTTTTGTCGCAAGTTCTCTTCCTCCCGTCCACGGCATCACTACATCAGTCACAAGTATCGCGGCACGCTCGCCAAGCGCCTCCAGGATCGCCAGTGCCTGTCTGGCGTCAGCCGCGGTGTGGCTTCATACAGCATAAGTGTCATGTCACGCAGGGTTCGAAGCGCATCATGGATACGCGCTATGCGTTCATGAATTGTCAACGCGGTAATCTCGGTTTGTTTGGTTAGGGAGTCCAGCTCGCGCATGTCGTATTCCGATACTTGCAGACAGAATTTCCGGTATTTAAACGCTACTGATGCTGATCAACTGCTTGATCATACATAATGTCATGCAAACAGTAGTGCAATCCTGAATGGGGGTCCAATAATTGACATCACTGTTCTAATATCTGCATCCTGTGAATCAAGGAAACACGTTGTGGAGTATTAATCGCATGATGAAAAAGAATCTTATTGTTGCCACATTGCTGGCAGTGTCGCACGCCGGGCATGCGGGCTCTGCGCGGACGACAGGAAATGATCTGATGCAGCATTGTCTAACCGCACCCGACAACTTTTGTGCTGGCTACATCGGGGGGGTAATCGATACGTCACACGCACTGTTTTGTTTTCCTCCCGATGTAACCAAAAGGCAGATCATAAACAACACGATTATGTTTCTGCGCGACAACCCGAAGAAGCTGCATCTGTTCGCACCCAGCCTGGTCATTATGGCAACCCGGTCCGGGTTTCCGTGCAATGACGGTTGATCATCCGGAGGCACAGGTACTCTGAACCCGCCTGGTCATTCAGACAGATATTTGAGTAGCAGCCTGACAGAGTGAACTTGTTGCACACGGCCAGACGATAGAGGGTGGTTTGGTCAGCCTGGTCGTTCCTTGATACGCGTCACGCTCATTTGTGAACTGAATCTGTTAATGTAATCCTTGCTGCTGACGATCACATCGCAGATAGCACGATTTACATTATAACCGGGGTAAAGTTCATGAAAAGATTGAGTTCCAGTTGGGTTAACTGTGTTGCTGCTACGTTCGCGGCGTTAATGCTGGCGGCCTGTGGTGGTGGCGGTGGTTCAGACGCGGGTGGTTCGGGCGTCCTGTCACTGAATATCACCGATGCGCCGGTCCTGAATGAAGATATTGCCGAGGTCATCGTCTGCTTTACGGCTGTCATTATTCATCCTTCTAACGGGAACCCCAATATAGAGGAGGACGTGAGAAATGAGGACGGCTCCTGTCGTGAGATCGACTTGAAAGCGTTGACGAATGGTAACAGCGTTGTGCTGGGCGAATTTGATATCCCGGCCGGGCATTACAGCTGGATCCGGCTGGATATTGATCCTGCACATACCGTCATCGTTGAAAGAACAGTGAATGGTGACCCCGACGAACTAGAAACTCCTGCTGATCCCGCTGATACAATTTATGATCCAGCCTTACTTGACTGCTCCAGCTGTGACCAGAGTCACCTCAAGCTGAACAGAAGCTTCACTATTGAAAATGCCGGCTTTATCGGCTTTACGATTGATTTCGACCTGCAGAAGTCCCTGACACTGCAGTTGCCACAGACCACGAAACCACGCCCGGACGACGCCTACAAGCTGCGTCCGACGCTGCGGATTCTTGATACGGAACTGGCCAGCACCTTCATCCGGGGCAGCGTTACCGACATTACTCCGCTTGGCGGCACGACTCTGACCGATTGCAGGGTTTACACCTATACAGGTGATATGGCTACGGTTATACCGGATGACATCTGTAATGCCGGTTGTACGGAAGGCCTGACTCCTGGAGATCGGCCTCTTGATATAGCCCTGGTTGAGGCTGACGTCATAAACAATGACGGGACATTTGATTACCGGACCGGTTCTCTCTACCCCGGAACCTATACCCTTGCCCTGTTCTGTGAAGCGGATGATCCGGACGTTGATGAGGCGCTGAACTATATCGGTGAGCAGCAAGTCATGACTGGGGGGGCTTCTCCATCCGGTTACGGTCCGGTTGATTTCGACCTGGCGGATGCTCCTGGTGGTCCTACACCTCAATGACCCATACTGTCTGACTGAACAGCAGAAAACCGGCTTCGGCCGGTTTTTTGTTGGGGATTTCACCCGGGGGTCTTCACCACTGAGTGCCAAAACAGGGACCGTATTTGTAAACGAATATTTTACAATAACCGTACTAATTGTGTGTATAATCGCCGCATGAGTGAACTCATACCATCCCTGGCACTGGTCGGCGCATCTCTCGGGATAGCCACTGCTCTCGGCGCGCTCGTCTGGATCTGGGTGAAGTTTTCACCACGCAACCGGAATCCCTATCGTCGATTCTGAATCAGGACGAGATCTCAATAATAAATCACTCATTTTTTACCCTGATTGACCCGGGGATCAGTAAAAGTCTAACCAATATGCGGAGGCGAACTATGGCAATCAGAAAACCGACATATCACTGGGAAACTATTGTATTGGCTGTCATGTTGTTACTTGCACTGACCATTCTTACGTCTTTTTGATGGGTGATTGCTGGCGCTAAAGTCCGACCAGCCAACAACGGTGACTTTCGGGTCGCCGTTGTTGTTTGCGCGCTATACCCGAATTGGCTGAGCGGGTGAACTCCGGAAATCATGTGCTGCAGAACCCGGACATCGGGAATATGAAGGACAGGTTGCAAGAATTGACCCTCTGCGGGAATGTTCGTTGCAGGCATGACCTGCCAGTGCCGGCATCGAACTAGGGAATTTCCTCGATATAGGTGCGTGCAATCGGGGTCTGTACGTAGTAGCTCTTTTTGCCCTCCTTGACCCAGAAGAAATAATAGCCTTTCTCGGGTTCAGACGTGACCTTGCCGTCACGCACCTCCCAGCTTTTGACATGTTCCCCATCTGCATAGGTAACCCGATAGTTACCTTCCAGCCAGGTCACACCAAGACGGTTCAGGCGGTTTTGCTGTTCTTCTGTGCAGCCGCCCAGCAGTGAGCTGAGACACAACAGCAACATGAGTCTGGCAATCATTAGCACCTCGAATCGACTGGAAAAAGTACCGGTAAATATATACAGGACATCGTACTGCGGCTAATTATTTTTGTGACTGATTCTGACACGGCAGGCGGACGGGAGGCGGACGATGAAGCCCCTCCCTTTCCGGAGCTTGATGATATCAAGCAATGACAAGCCCTAACAAGGCCGATTCCGGGCTGTAACCGGTAATTCAGGATGAGCGCTCTTCCCTTAACTCACGGATTCCTCGACCTCAATAGTAAACTGCTGCCTGAAGGTGTTGTGCAGCTGCAGTCGTGCCGCAGGCGAGTCGCTGGCATGCAGCAGGTAGCCGGTATCCTGTCCGACACTCTCGCGCCGGGATATGCGATCACCGGGTGCTGTTTTCAGACGAAACTCGCACGTTGCAGGATGTGAACGTACCTCGGCTTCACCGTTCACGGCGATGACTGTGCCGGCACCCGGATGCAAGACATCGACGGCGGCGTATGCCCGGGGGCGGTCCGGAAACCCGAAGGGTTCGTCGAGTTCCATGGCGAGGAATGCCTCCCAGGGATCGAAATCATAGGCGTGGCGAATGGCATTCATGATGTAACCGCCAGGCGGACGCAGCGCGATTTCTCCGAACAGTAGACCCTTTTCCGCAAGGTAGACCTCGAGGTGGGTGATTCCCCATCTGATCTTCAATGCCTCTATGACACGGCGATTGAGGTTCTCGATAGCGTTCGTCAGCACTGCGTCGAAGGCGGCGGGCACGAAGTTGGTGCAGCCTTTTTCATGATAGTCGGTAATATTCGAGAACTGGATGTTGCCGTTGCAGATGAACGACTCGATGCTGGCTTCGGGTGCGCAGACATATTTTTCCAGGATGTTCCTGTTGCCGTGCTGCAGTACCAGATCACTCTCCCGATGGATGATCTGCAGCGTCCTGCTACCCGATGACTTGCGGTTTTTCCTGACCACCGGTCGGCCCAGAGACTTGAATACCGCTGCTGCGTTCGTTGCAGCGGATTCAGCCATGAACCTTGTCATGGGTATTCCGAAAGCGTACAGGTGCTCCTTCATGGCCAGTTTGTCCCTGCAGCGCAGCGCCGTTGTGGCCTCGGAACAGCGTGCGCCGAGCATGCGACGGGCGATGGCGGCAGGGTAGATGGCCGCTTCAGTACCGGCAATGATATGGCTGAAGCGGGTCGTGGCAAACTCGTTGCGGACGATCTGCCTGATTCTTTCCGGGCTTTTCCACAGGGGGGCGGTTAGCAGCTGATTCGCATCCGGCCAGTTCAGGTCCTTTTCCTGCCAGACGGAGAAGCGTATTCGCCGCTTTTGCAGCACGTTGACGAGGCCGCGTCTGGGTCCAATGACCAGTACGTTGTATGTGCTCACTGTCCTGTTTCCAGCCCGCCGTCACACAGTTTTCCGAAGAGTACCGTCAAACAGTGCAGGGTGACAGTCGCGTGTGCAACGCACACGATACCTGCAGGGTGGTTACGGCTTGACCGGCGCGGGAAGGAGATAGACAGTGTTGTCGTTTGAGGGGCAGGGAAGGTGGCTGTCTCGCCTGCCTCCTTCCCCGGCCCGGAACCCTGGCGACTAGGTCGCGTACTTCAGCGCCTCGACGCTCATGCACAGCTTGACGTTGCCGTCCACCAGGGAGGCGAGTTTTTCCATACCGAAATCGGCCCTGTCTATTGACGTGGTCGCCTTGACGAGAATCTTTTGTGCCTGGTCGACCGGTTTGTCGTCAAGTGCCGTCAATGTCACATTGAAGATGACGGGCCTGGTGATGCCCCGCAACGTCAGGTTGCCCTTCAGCACGGCGGTATCCGAGCCCGTCCACTTGAACCCGGTGCTGACAAACAGGACCTCGGGGAAGTGCTTCACGTCAAAGAAGCCCTCGCCCTTGATCATGTTTTCAATGAAGGCACCTTCGGTCACCAGGCTGTTTGCCTGTATCAGGACCATTGTCTGCCCGTTGTCGTCTTCTCCGCGATCAAGCGCCATCCCGCCCTGAAACTCCTCGAATTTGCCCTCGATGCGCGACAGTTTGCTGTCCACGCAGAACCCGACCTGTGAGCTCGACTGCTCGATACGGTAAAGGTGGCCGTTATTGGCGGCTGACAACATGGTGGCCAGTGATGATTCATTGACCTTGCCATCCTTGAACGGCGAACAGAGTTCGCTATCCACGGCAAGCGCCAGGCCGGTACTGGTCAGCAGTGTTGCTGTCAGCATCATGCGTGTAAAAAATCGACTCATGCTCATATTGGGTACCTCCGAATATGATAATGATATTAGAATATCAGCAAATAATAATACAGTAAAGTACGACATATCGTCGCAGCAAGAGTTCATTCTTTTGTGCTCCAGACCCTGTTACTGGATGATAAATACTATATAATACATATAGTAATAGCGTTTATCTGAAAAAATGGCTCGCTCCGGTGCAAGCCGTCCATGACCATGGAGAGCCGGGTGTTCAGGGTAATTTATTTGAGGAACGGTGTCTTTCTTAGGATGTCAGGGCAGGGTGGGGCCAAGGATGAATTCCACTGGATCAAAGCCGTGGTCCTCCAGGGCGGCCAGAATGTCGTCCCCGCTGGCGTCCGGGTTCTGTTCTTCGAAGGCGGCGATCAGACCGGTTACGTGGCGGAAGGCCTCGTGTGACTCGAAGTCCTCGGGTACTCGAACCAGGCGGATGCCCCTGGTATTGCTGGCAGGCAGGATCATCAGTGTGTTACTCATGGTTACTCCGTTTATCGATCTTGTCGTGTCCGTGTCGGTTATCTTGCATGGCGGGCAGTATACGCAATTCAGACAGGGTTTTGTCCCTGAATAAACGCCCTGGATCTGTTGTCGCCGGGGCTGACTGAAACATCGCCCGTCCCTGGTTATCATGGTTATACTTCAATCATCACTCCTGCAACCACAAGGCCTGAACTATGAACCGGAAAAACTGTTGCGTGGCTGTAATGTTCATGCTGCTGGCTTGCGGACACGCCAGCGCTGACACGGTGCCCGCTGATAACAGCTGGTGGTGGGATGACGACTGGTGGGATGAAGGCCAGCTCGAGGTGCCGGCCAATTACCCTGTCGAGAGCGAATGGAGCAGTTACCAGAGCGGCGAGGTAGAGGTCCCGGTACTGATCGCGCGCCCGGCAGACGAAAACAAGTACCCGGCCGTGCTGTTCGTACACGGGCGCCGCGGCCTGGATGAATTGTTACAGCGCCATGTACGCCGGGTCGCGGCGCGCGGCTTCGTGGTGCTGGCACCGGATATCTACAAGGCGCACTTCATCGGCACCCATCCCATCGAGCATGATTATGCGCTTGAGAAAGACGTCGACGCGGCCGTCGATGTGTTGCTGGCACGTGATGACATCAGTTCGGACAAGGCCTGCCTGTATTCGCATACCCGCGGGGGTTACTACACCCTGAAGGTGGCGACCACGTTCGGGCGGCAGGACAAGGAAATTGCCTGCTACGTGTCTTACTATCCCCACCTGCAGGATCCGAACGCACCCGAGCCGTTGCAGGTCTATGGCTTTGCACCCGAGGTCGAGCAACTCAGCCTGCCGACACTGGTGTTTATCGGTGACGAGGAGCAGTACCAGCGCCGCCGCGTCATCGAGACCAGCATTGCGGTGATGCAGGACAAGGGCCGGGACGCGCGCCTGATCATCTATCCCGGGGTAGGGCGCGGTTTTGATTTTCGCGACGAGAACGTGCGCACCTTCGCCGACGACCTGGCCTCGAAAGATGCACTGCTACGAGCGGCAGCTTTCATGCGCGAACACCTGGAAAAGCCTGCTGCGAGCGCCGGCACCGGGGAGCCATTGACGGGTGAGGCCCTGTACAACAGTGACAAGGCGCCCCAGTCGGCACTCTACGACCTGCCGCGGGAAGTGGTGCCGGGGGTATGGTCCGCCATCGGGGCGACTGCGCCGGGGACCTATGCGAATTCCGGGCATAACAACAATCTGTCGTTTGTGATTACTGACGAGGGGGTGCTGGTCGTCAATGCCGGCGATAATTATCTGCTGGCAAAGGCGCTGCATGAGGAGATCAGGAAGATTACCGACCAGCCGGTGAAGTACGTGGTGCTGGAGAATGGCCAGGGTCATGCCATGCTCGGTTCAAGCTACTGGCAGGCGCAGGGTGTGCCGGTGATCGCGCATGTCGATGCGGCACGCGAGATCAAGGAACAATCGTTCGCACTGCTGGAGGGCATGCAGGAACGCGCCAAGGAGAAAGCGGAAGGAACCAAGGTAGTTATGCCGGATGAGACCTTTGAAGACAAGCGGGTCATCGAGCTGGGCGGAGAACGCATCGAATTGCTGAACCTTGGCCCGGCGCACAGTCCGGGTGATATCGTCGTCTGGCTGCCAGGGAAAAAGCTGGTGATCTCGGGCGACATGGCCTTTCACCAGCGCATGCTGCCGTTGTTCGAACATACCGACACGCGGGCCTGGATCGAGACATGGGACAAGTTTGAAGACCTGGGAGCGGAAGTGGTGATACCGGGGCATGGTGAGCCGACCGACATGGCGACGGTGAGAACGTATACCCGGGATTATCTTGTCTATCTGCGCGAGAAGGTCGGCGAGGTCCTCGATAATGGCGGTACCTTGCAGGATGCCTACGAAATCGATCAGACACCGTATATGCAGCTGCCAACCGCGGAATTCCTGGCCAGGCGCAACGCCGGCCAGGTTTTCAGGAGCATGGAGTTCGAATTCTAGCTTCAGCCCGTCTGCCAAAGCCATACGTGCTGTGTCGGCATGACCGGGGGTGGGTGATCAAAACGATGGGCGAGCGGTCCACGGTCGTTTGCAGCAATCAGTCAGGAGGAGTTTGAAATGAAAACAGTCAACTTACTGATGGCCGGGTGTCTGGTCTGGCTGGCAGGCAGCTCAGCCGTACTGGCCGACTGGACAAAATATCTCGACACCGCAAAAGAGGCCATGGGTACGGCGGGCGTCTCCTCGACGGATGTGGACCTGACGAATACTGAAATGGTCACGGCCCTGAAGGAGGCGCTGGACAAGGGGACGCAGTATGCCGTGGACAAGCTTGGGCAGCCGGGTGGTTTTCTGGATAACAAAAAGGTCCGTATCCCCATGCCGGACAGCCTGTCGTGGGTGGAATCCTCGTTGCGAACCCTGGGCCAGGATGAACTGGCCGATGAATTTATTGCGACCATGAACGCGGCTGCCGAAGAGGCGGTACCCGAGGCGGCGGATATCTTTGGCGAGGCCATACAGAACATGAGTGTGGAAGATGCACAGGGTATATTGACCGGTCCGGATGATGCGGCGACAGAATATTTTCGCACTCACACGGAAACGGCATTGAGCGACAGGATGCAGCCCATTGTGGAAGCGGCAACCGCACGCACCGGTGTGACGGCTGCCTATAAAAACATGCTGGCGAAGGCCGGTGGCCTCGGTGGCATGCTGCCGGGCAGCAGCACCGATATCGATGGTTACATCACCGGCAAGACCCTGGATGGCCTGTTCCTGATGATCGCCAGAGAGGAGCGCAAGATTCGTACGGACCCGGTGGCACGCAGTACCGAGCTCATGCAGAAAGTCTTCGGCGCCTACAACTAGGGTCGTGCCGGTATAACGGTTATTCCGTGCGCACGCGGCCGAGGCTGCAGTATCCAGTAGTGAATGCTGAGGGTGTTACCGGCTGATCCACCGTGCCTGAAGCACGTGGGCTGCCCGTGGTGCGTACAACGCACTGTGCACTTGTTGTCCCGCGTCCGGCAAGGTGCAGGCCGCGTCGATGCGGCAGGAGAAGAGAATGAAAAGGAAAAAGGCTCTGCGCCTGGTCGTGGTTTTGCTGCTGCTGGCAGTCAGCGCCGGCGGCTGGTGGTATTTCGGCAAGCCGGATGGACAGGACAGTACCCGCCTGGTGCTGTACGGCAACGTGGATATTCGCGAAGTCGATCTGGCCTTTAATAACAGCGAGCATATCGATCAGTTGCTGGTACAGGAAGGTGACCGGGTGAGCAAGGGTCAATTGCTGGCGACGCTGCATCGCGAGCGGGTGCAGGCCGAGGCCGCTGCTGCGGAGGCCCGCGTGGCGGCACGTAAAGCGGCGCTCGCCAGACTGGTGACAGGCAGCCGGCCGGAAGAGGTACGTCAGGCGAGAGCGAATGTCGCCGCGGCCAGGGCGAGGCTGGATGATGCACAAGTTACCTATGACCGGATGCTGACGCTGTTAAAGGACAAGGTTGTCCCGCAACAGCAGCTGGATGATGCAAGGGCGAGCCTCAATACCGCCCGTGCCGATCACGACGTGGCGCAAGAGTCGCTGACGCTGGCCGTCGAAGGGCCGAGACAAGAGGACATCGAAGAGGCCAGGGCCCTGTTGAAAGCCGATGAGGCACAGTGGCTGCTGACGCGGGAAGTGCTGAAGGACACGGAACTGTTTGCGCCAGCGGCTGGCATCATTCGCAATCGCATCCTCGAGCCCGGTGATATGGTGACACCGCAGACCCCGGTACTCACCCTGGCAATGATCAATCCTGTGTGGGTACGGACCTACAGCCCGGAAAGTTATCTGGGGAAATTGCAGCCCGGGATGCTCGCCGAGGTGTCTACGGACAGTTATCCGGAGAAGCGCTATCCTGGCTGGATCGGTTATATCTCGCCAACGGCCGAGTTCACGCCCAAGAACGTCGAGACCCCCGAACTTCGCACCCGGCTTGTCTACCAGGTCAGGATCTATGTGTGCAACCCGCAGGGTGAACTGCGCCTGGGGATGCCCGCCACGGTGACTATCCCGCTCGACCAGGCAACACCGGGACCCGGGCAGACGACTCCTGATTGCGCCGGTCCGGGAGCTGGCTGAAGTGACTGCCGGGGTGGCCCTGCTGTTCGAGGGTGTCAGCAAGACATTTGTCGCCGACGGCCGGAGCAGCAAGGCGCTGCAGTCTGTCGATATCCGTATTCAGGCCGGCAAGGTGACCGGTCTTATCGGCCCCGATGGCGCGGGCAAGACCACACTCATGCGGCTGGCGGTGGGGCTGCTGCTGCCGGATGCGGGAACCATTCGCGCACTCGATATCGATGTCGCCGCCGAGCCGCTCGAGGTGCAATCGTCGGTCGGTTACATGCCGCAGCGTTTCGGTCTGTATGAAGACCTGAGTGTGCAGGAGAACCTGGACCTGTATGCCGATCTGCAAGGGGTCGCCAGGACCGAGCGTGCCGCACGCTACCAGGAGTTGATGCACATGACAGGCCTGGCGCCGTTCACGCGCCGCCTGGCCGGCCGGCTTTCCGGCGGCATGAAGCAGAAACTCGGGCTGGCCTGCACGCTGGTGCGTCCACCGCGGTTGCTGCTGCTGGATGAACCGACCGTGGGCGTCGACCCGGTATCACGGCGCGAACTATGGTCAATCGTTTACCGGCAGGTGCGCCAGCAGGGTATGAGTGTGTTGCTGAGCACGGCCTATCTGGACGAGGCGGAACGCTGTGACGAGGTGATCCTGCTGCATGCGGGCAAGCGCCTGGGTCAGGGCAGTCCGGCAAGCTTCAGTACACCGATGCGCGGGCGGACCTTCCGCGTCACTGCATCCGGGCTGGGCAAGCGTACCCTGCAGTCGCGCCTCAGTGTCGTGCCGGGCATTATCGACGCCATCATCGAAGGCGAACAGGTGCGTATCGTCACCTCGACCACCGGACAGCCGGACCTGTCAGCCGTCGCGAGCGATACACTGCAGATCCAGCCGGCAGAGCCGCTTTTCGAAGATGCGTTTATTGCCAGACTCAAACATGATCCGGCCTCCAGGGATGTACCGGCGCAGAATGAATTTCTGCCGCCAGCGACGAGGCCGGCGGCAGAGGACAGCGAGGTGGTGATCGAGGTCCGCGGCCTGCAACGCCGCTTCGGTGATTTCTACGCCGTCAGGGGCGTCAGCTTCAACGTGCGCCACGGCGAGATTTTCGGTCTGCTGGGTGCCAACGGTGCCGGCAAGTCCACCACCTTCCGCATGCTCTGCGGACTGCTGCCGGTCTCGGCTGGCGAGGTGCAGGTGGCCGGTCTCGACCTGCGTCGTGCTGCCGCGCATGCCCGCGCACGGCTTGGCTACATGGCGCAACGTTTTTCCCTGTACGCGGATCTCACCGTGCTGCAGAACCTGCGCTTTTTTGCCAGTGCCTACGGACTTGACCGGGCGCGCGGCAAACAGCGCATTGCCTGGGCGCTGGATGCCTTTGAACTGGCAAACTATGCCAATGCCAGTAGCCGGGACCTGCCGCTGGGCTTCAAGCAACGCCTGGCCATGGCGGCTGCGCTTATGCACGAGCCGGACATCCTGTTCCTGGATGAGCCGACCTCGGGTGTCGACCCGCTGGCGCGGCGCGAGTTCTGGCAGCGCATCAATGCGCTTGCCGAAGCCGGTGTCACAGTGCTTGTGACCACTCACTTCATGGATGAGGCGAACTACTGCGACCGGCTGGTGATCATGGCTGAAGGCGAGGTGCTGGCCGAGGGTACGCCAGCCGACATGAAGGCGCGCTTTCGCAGTGCCGCACAGCCGGACCCGACCATGGAGGATGCCTTCATTAGCCTGATCGAGGCGCATCAGGCCGGCAAGGAGGCCGCAGCGTGAGAGATGCCGCCGTGCGCATGCGTCTCGCTGGCATGATTCGCAAGGAAACCCTGCAGATCCTGCGCGACCCGTCCAGTATCGCCATTGCCTTCGTCATGCCGCTGGTGCTGTTGCTGCTGTTCGGGTACGGCGTATCCCTGGATGCACGGCATATCCCGCTGGCGATCGTGGTAGAACAGCCGGATGCCAGCAGCGCCGGCCTGGTCGGCGCCTTCCAGCGCTCGAACTATTTCGCACCGCAGACATTCAGTAATATCCAGACCGCGCAGCAGGCCTTCGATCAGCGCGAAGTATTCGGCATTGTGTGGTTGCGCAACGATTTCAGCGAGCGTTTGCTGTCTACGGGCGAGGCGCCGATCGGCGTGATTGTCAATGGTGTCGATGCCAATCGGGCACGCATCACAGCAGGCTATATCCAGGGTCTCTGGCAGGTCTGGCTGGAGAGTTATGCGCATTCCCAGGGTGGTGAACTGGCGCAGCCGGTGACACTGGAACCGCGCATCTGGTTTAACGCCGCGGTGCGCAGCCGCGACTTCCTGGTACCCGGGCTGATCGCCGTGATCATGACCCTGATCGGCGCCATGCTGACGTCCATGGTGGTGGCACGCGAATGGGAGCGCGGCACCATGGAGGCCCTGATGGTGACACCCATACGCATCGGCGAGCTGATGATCGGCAAGCTGGCACCGTATTTCATTCTGGGCATGGGCGGCATGTTGCTGAGCGTGGCCATGGCGCTGTGGCTGTTCGATGTACCACTGCGAGGTTCTTTCTGGGCACTGACCGCAGCGTCGGCGCTGTTCATGATGGTGGCGCTGGGCATGGGCCTGCTGATCTCCGTGGTCGCCAGAAACCAGTTCGTGGCCGGGCAGGTATCAATTCTCGTCACCTTCCTGCCGGCGTTTATCCTGTCGGGCTTCATTTTCCAGATCAGCTCCATGCCGGAGCCAATCCAGATGGTTACCCACATCATCCCGGCGCGCTATTTCGTGGCGATCCTGCAGACATTGTTCCTGGCCGGCAATATCTGGCCGATCGTGCTGGGCAACAGCGCCGCGCTGGCAGTGATGATGGTTATTTTCCTTGGCGTGGCGTGGCGCAAGACACACAAACGGCTGGATGCATGAACTCGCTGCGCCGAATTGTCGCGCTGGCCATCAAGGAACTGCTGGCCATTCTCAGGGACAGGAAGAGCCGTATTGTGCTGATTGGTCCACCGCTTGCCCAGTTGATCGTCTTCGGCTATGCAGCAAGCTTCGACCTGAATCACATCCCGGTAGCCGTCTACAACGAGGACCGCAGCGTGCCCTCCCGCGAACTGGTGGCTCGACTGACCGGTTCACCGCACTTCGACCTGGTGGCGCAGCTCGATCACGATGCGCAGATTGCGCCCTTGATCGACAACAAGGACGTACTGATGGTGCTGCACGTCGGACCGCGCTTCAGTGCAGACCTCAAGCGCGGCAAGACTGCGCGGGTACAGCTGATCATCGACGGCCGCAACTCCAACACAGCACTGCTGGCTCTGGGGTACCTGCGTACCATCCTCACCGACTTCAACATTGACTGGTCCCGGGAGCACGGTCGGCGGGGGCCGCCTGCCACCCTGCAGATACGTCCCTGGTATAACGAAAACCTGTTGTCACGCTGGTTCATCGTGCCGGGTATCGTGGGTTTGCTGATGCTGGTGGTCACTACTATCGTCACCGGTTTGTCGGTGGCCCGCGAGCGCGAGGCGGGTACCTTCGACCAGTTGCTGGTGACGCCGCTGCGGCCGGTGGAAATCCTGCTGGGCAAGTCCATTCCCGGCATCCTCATTGGCCTGTTCGAGGGCAGCTTCATCCTGTTGATGGTGATCTACTGGTTTGAAGTGCCGCTGCGCGGCAACCTGGGCGCCCTGTACCTCGGTGTGTTCCTGTTTCTGCTGTCGGCCGTCGGTATCGGCCTGATGATTTCCTCGCTCGCCGTCACCCAGCAACAGGGTATCCTCGGGGCCTTTCTGTTTCTGGTGCCCGCCGTCATCCTGTCGGGATTCGCCACACCGATTGCCAATATGCCGGAAACGGTGCAATACCTGACCCTGATCAATCCGATGCGCTATTTTATGGTGATCCTTCGCGGCGTTTTTCTGGAAGGGGATTCCTACGCCTTGCTGTTCGACCAGTACTGGCCCATGGCGATTATTGCCGTGGTGACGCTGTCACTGGCTGGGTGGCTGTTTCGTCACCGGATGAACTGAATACCCGCAGGCATCCGGCCACAGCCGCATTGCCGGTACAAATCATGTTTTGCTCTCCGGGTTTATACCGTGGTCAGTGCTTCGATCAGGCGCAGTGCACGCACATGGTGACTGCCCTGCCAGTAGAGTTGCCCGCAGGCCGTGCAGATTTTGAATGAATCGATTGTCTGCCGGGTCCCGGGTTCCAGTCGTTCCTCGATCGCCTGCTTGTCGATCGCCTGCAGCTCGCCATTGCAGCGGGTACAGCGTCTGAAGGGTGCCACCAGCCGGTATAGATCGAACCGTGCCAGCACTTCTTTTACCTGCTGGCGCGGCCGCACCGCGCGGACAAAATAGCCGCGCGTAATGAGCTTGCGCTGCAACAGGGCGCGGTCTCGCGTTAGCACGGTGCGTTGCTCGCTGTCCGCGAGCGTGGCCACGGTCTCGTCGTCATAATCATTCCGGTAGAGGCAGTCAAATCCCAGCAGCCGCAGGTAACGCGCCAGACGGCCCAGATTGCTGTCCAGGACGAAGGCAGGGGTGCGCAGGGGCGCCGGGCGCAGGCGCAGCAACGGGCTGACATCGAGGCTCTCGAACACGGGGTAGACGCTGATGCGGTCGCCGTCCTCGACGATGTAGGAGAAATCCACAGAGCGGCCATTGACCAGGATAATGTCGACCTCCGTGTGCGGGACGCCAAAGGCCTCGATCATGTCCTTCACCGAGGCGCGCCTGTCAAAGGTATGCGGGATGTCGACCTTGCGAAGTGCGGGGGACAGAAAGTCGTTCAGTTCCTCGTAGAATCGCAACTGCACCTGTGACATGCATTCACTCTACTGCGCAACTGCGTCGTTGACAAAATACATGATGACTTGTCCGGAGACCTGAACACTATTCGGGGCTACACTATGACTATAAAGTGTCAATGAGGGAGTGAATGATGTCCGTCTACAGCAACAACCCTGCGCGCGGCGGTGACCCGGAAATCCCTCCGGACAATCCGCCCGAGGCGCCGCCACCGGATGTGCCAACAGGCATTCCGCCGGGAGGCCCGCCTGAATCCACGCCGCAGCCGCCGCTGGAGGTTCCGCCCGGTCAACCCGCTGAAATCCCGACCGGCGTACCTGACGAGACATGAGTGTTTGAATCCACGGGCGCCTTGCTGGTGCGGCTCCATTGCGGATGTCGATCAGGGTGCGCGGCGTTCGATGCACCAGTCGCCGGCATTTTTCGTGTACACAAAACGGTCATGCAAGCGGCATTCGCGGGCCTGCCAGAATTCGATTTCAAACGGGCTGACGCGGTAACCGCCCCAGAAGGAGGGCAGCGGGATTTCGCCGTTTGCGAACTTGCGCCTGATTTCGTCCACCTTGGCGTCCAGCAGCGAGCGGGATGAAATGACCTGGCTTTGAGCCGAGGCCCATGCGCCGATCTGGCTGCCTCGCGGTCGCGAGGCGAAGTATTTCATTGATTCCGCCGTCGGGATTTTTTCCGCGGTGCCGCTGATCTTCGCCTGCCGGCCGAGTGCCACCCAGGGAAACAGCAGTCCGACCTTGTTGTTGGCCGCGATCTGGTGTGCCTTGGCGCTTTCGTAGTTGGTGAAGAACACGAAGCCGTTTTCGTCGTACAGTTTCAGCAACACGGTACGTACCCAGGGCTGGCCGTCGGCGTCGACCGTGGCAAGGCACATGGCATTGGGTTCGATGATGCCCGAGTCGCTGGCCTGGGTATACCAGCGCTCAAACTGTCTGATCGGGTCCGGGTTCAGTGAGTCGCGTTCGAGTCCCTGCGACATCCATTGCTGGCGTAGTTTGTCGGCGTTGTTCATGGTCGAACAATACGTGGAAGCGCGTGGCGAATAAAGTAGTTGGCGGGATAACGGCCGGCTGAGGTAAGCCTCACTGCGGGGAACCGTCCCGAATACATTGACCCTGAGGTCAGTATTTCTGGCATCATTCACAGCCAATGGCTGACTTTATCAAACCCTCACGGACCCTGGCATCGCTTGCCGGGCGAGCCATCGCGGATTTCAGCATGATCCGCGACGGCGATCGTGTCCTGCTCGGCCTGTCCGGCGGCAAGGATTCGCTGTCCTTGCTGCAGATATTGCATTACCTGCAACAGCGGGCACCGGTGAAATTCGAACTGGCGGCCATGACAGTGGATCCGATGGCGGGGGATTTCGATCCGTCGACGATGATTCCGTACCTGCAATCGCTGGGTGTTGAATACCACTACGTGCGCAAGCCGATCCTGGAAATGGCGAAGCAGCATATGGGCAGAAAGTCCTATTGCAGCTTCTGTTCTCGCCTCAAGCGCGGGTTTATGTACCAGACGGCACGCGAACACGGCTTCAATGTGATTGCACTGGCGCAGCACCTCGATGACCTGGCGGAAAGTTTCCTGATGTCGGCCTTTCACGGTGGCCGGCTGCAGACCATGAAGGCGCATTACATCAACGATGATGGCGATCTGCGCATCATCCGGCCCCTGGTGTATGTGCGTGAACGACAGACACGTGACTTTGCAGCGCACAACCGGCTGCCGGTGATTGCCGATTCCTGCCCGGCCTGTTTTTCCATGCCGACACAGCGCCAGCACATGAAGACAATACTGGCTGCAGAAGAGGCGCAGAATAAATTGCTGTTCAGGTCACTGCTGAGCACACTGCGGCCATTAATGAGTGCAGGCCTCCCGGATGCCCGGGCGGGACAAAAAGCCGTTTAACCTGTCATCACGACTTTAGTCGAAGGCATCGCTATGGATATTCCCGCCGACCTGTTGCCAGGCAGTTACCTGTGGAGTGCGGCAGTCGTCTACGCGCTGTTCCTGATTGCGGCCCTGCTGACGGCTCCCTGGTCGAGAATCATCGACAACGAGGCCTCACATGTGTATTTCGGTGCCATTGCTCTGGTCGTCCTGTTATGGGTCCTGCATGGTGGCATTCAGCCGGGTCTTGACTACCATTTGCTCGGTGCCACCTTCCTGTGCCTTATGTTCGAATGGCAGTTTGCCTTGTTTGCGGTCAGCATCGTACTGGCTGCTACCACCTGGCAGGGTTCGGCCGGCTGGGAGGCCTTTGGCATCAACGCCCTGATCATGGGTGTGGTGCCGATCCTGTTCACCCGTATCTTCCTGTATGCGTGCCAGCGCAAGCTGCCACACAATTTCTTTATCTACATTTTTGTGAATGCGTTTCTGGCAGGCGCGGTATCGGTCCTGCTGGCCGGACTCGTCAGTGCCTTCATCCAGCATCAGGCCGGTGTACAGCCGGCTGATAGCATCGGCAATAATTTTCTGCTGATTCTGCCAATGTTAATGTTCGGGGAGGGGTTCCTGAATGGCGCGGTGATCTCGCTGGTGGTCGCCTACAAACCCCGCTGGGTGGCGACATTTCATGATCGCTGGTACCTGCAGGGCAAGTAGCCTTGCACCGGGCGGCTGCGTACCGGTGATTAGATACCGCTTTCAATCCACTCGCGAATACGGTTGGAATCGCCAAACGGGGTCAGTTTGCCGAAGGAATTGAGCAGCACGATGGTCAGCGGCTGGTCAGCGATCTCTGCTTGCATCACGAGGCAGCGTCCGGCCTCGTTGAGATAGCCGGTCTTGCTCAGCTGGATGTCCCATGCCGAGTTTTTCAGCAGGCGGTTGGTGTTGTTGAAGCGCAGTTCACCACGCCCCTTGTACGGGTAGACACTGGCTGTGCGGGTAGTGGTTGCCTTGCGAATCAGTGGATAGCTCATGGCGGCACGCACCATCTTTGCCAAATCCTGTGCGGAGGCGACATTTCCGGCATCCAGGCCGGCGGGGTCGTTGAAATGGCTGGAATGCATGCCCAGCGTGCGGGCCTTCGCGTTCATTGCCGCTACGAACGCCGTTTTTCCCTGCGGCCAGGTGCGTGCAAGGGCTGCGGCAGCCCTGTTTTCAGAGGACATTAACGCCAGCTGCAACAGCTGTCCACGAGCCAGCGTGGCGCCGTAGTTCAGGCGTGACCCGGTCAGTTGTATCAGATCGCGGTCATCCTTGGTGATGGTAATCTTCTCCTGCAGATCCAGGCCACTGTCAAGGATCACCATGGCCGTCATCAGCTTGGTAATCGATGCGATGGGCTGTGGTTTGCTTACCTGCTTGGCATAAACGGCATCACCTTCCTGATCCAGCACCAGCGCGGTACTCGATTTGAGTTGCAGTTTTTTCGGATTCAGTGATTTCCAGGGTGATTGCGTGGCGGTCTGGCCGGTGCCGGGCTCCAGTTTTGCCAGTTGCGTGGCGTTGTCTGCGGCCAGACTGGCACCGGCGAACAGGGTGAGTGACAGAAAACAGGGCAGGAGAAAACTATTCATGGTCCATATCACCATTGTTCGATATGGGTGCGTACTTTGACCGAATTGTGCGTTGAATGCAACGCGCAGATTAACGCGCAGACTTGTGTGCGTCTGTGTCCGGAGTCCTGTTAATTCAAGGCCAGGTGAACGGATACGACCCCTCTGCAGGATCAGCCCGGCAGACCCTGGCTCTGGATCAGCGTCCACTGCATCAACTGGGCAATCAGCGCTTCGGCATCACGTTCCTGGTGATGGTGCCTGAGCCAGTCAACCGCCCACCGATGTCCCCAGGCGCTGGCGTTGCTGTCACACGGGTTGTGCGGCAGCTGTCCGGTGCCGGCGAGATACAGAAACAGTGGCCGGGCGAGCGCGTGTACCGTCGCCACCAGCCTGTCGGGGTAGCGCCATCTGCACAGTCCGCGTGTCGTGTAACGATCCGGTATGCTGCGCCGCCGGACAGCGCGGGGCGGGATACGTCCCCAGTTAATCTCTTCAGCCGGGTAGTCATTACCCTGCCAGACATTCACCTTGATGCGGTATTTATGCTGTGGCAGGGGTGGATCGCTGACCGTGACCATGTCACGCGGCTGCCAGCAGGTGCTCAGTGTGACGGGCGGGCACTCGCCACTGAGTCGCGACTGGTGCTGAGCTGCCGTCATCGGGTAGAGACGCACCCAGTCGAGCAGATGCAGGTCGTAGCCAGCCAGTTTATGCGTGACAAAGTCGACTGCCGCCTGCGCATCGGTCCTGTCGGTCATGACAAATGCTGCATACTTCATAATTGAATAATAGGGTGTGGCTCGCGTTTTAACCAGCGCCCCATCACAGTGTCAGCTGGATGGATGATGCATAAATTCAGGTGATGCCGGCGATGTCAGGGAGGTTAGGCGTAATCCAGGCGTCCCTGGCGTATAGTGTCCCGTGATCGCCCGATGGACTCGCGTTAGCCTGAAAACCGGAATTGATGCTTGCGCAATGCCTATGCATCGGAAAACGGGTGCATTAAGATACAGGCAGGTCTGCCTGCAGCGATGCGAATACTTGTGACAAGGTGATAGCCATGAACGACGGTATGCCGGGTAAGTCGGTAAAGATAAGTAACAGTACCTGGTACTGGGTGCTGCTGGTCTTGATTGGTCTGAGCTTCGAGTGTGTCGCACTGTACTATCAATATGTGCTGGAACTGCAGCCCTGTGTGTTATGCATACAGGTACGCATCTGGGTGATGGCCTTGATTGTTGTATCGCTGGCGGCCATCTGGGTGCATCGAAACGCGTATATGAATCTGCTGGCGCATATGCTGACCGTTTTGATTGCGCTTGGGATGCTGGAGCGTTCCTATCAGTTGCTGGGTACAGAACGCGGCTTTACCTTCAATGACTGCGGCCTTGATCTCGGATTGCCGGCCTGGTTTGCCCTCGATAGCTGGTTTCCGGCCATGTTCCAGGTACAGACCTCGTGTGGCTATACGCCGGAACTGCTGTTCGGTATTACCATGGCAGAGGCGCTGATCGTGTTCTCTGCGGTGTTTCTGCTGTGGAGTGCCGGCATGGTGGTATCTGTATTGCTGGGTTTTCAGTCCAGTCGGGATCCAGCCTACTAATCGTAGCGGTTTTCCTCAACCTGTCGCGTCATTACCCCCGGGAAGTGACCGCTGTTGCCGTGCCGCCACTCCGGGACGCCTAAATACCCCTAAAGCAATCCTGAAGCCCCGCGATATCCTTATACACCATTAATCAGCCCGGCCCGTGATGGTGGACGGGCGCGCATAGCGGGGATTCACACAGCCATGAATTATTATCAAACCATACTCAGGCGTTTGGGAATTAACGAGAATCGCAAGGCCAGAAACCTGCTGCTGAAGCCTGCATTGCAACTGAAACTGGCCGCGTACGCATTGATACTGTCGCTGGGCTTCATACTGATTACCCTGTTATTTGGCAAGTTGTACTTCGAGCAAACCTTTATCACCATGGTCGAGAATACGACCCAGGCAGAGTATATCCAGGCCATCGTTAACCAGCAGGTGCACGACTTCAAGTCCATGTCGCTGCTGTTGCTGGTGGGGTACACGGTATTGATGGTGGTGCTGATCACGGTCTATACACATCGCATGATCGGGCCTACTTTGCCGATCATGCGCCACATCAAGGCATTGAAAGACGGCTTCTACAGCCATCGGGTACAACTGCGTCGCCATGACTGTTTCCAGGAACTGGCAAATGAACTGAATGCCCTGGCAGAAACACTCGAAAAGCGCAAGCAGTAATCGCCGGGCGCTGCCGCACAGCGCGTGGCCGATTTACATGCTCAACACTATCTTACCCTGTACATGACCCGCCTCGATCAAGGCATGTGCCGCGGCAGCCTGTGCCAGCGGCAGGGTCCTGGCTATCGACGGTTTTAGTTTTCCATCGCTAATCAATGCTGCACAGCGGTTCAGAATGTCTCCCTGGTGCTTGCGTGCGTCGGACGGGCCCTGCAACATGGGCGTCAGCATCAGGGTGAAGTGAATACCGAGGTTTTTGTTCCGTGCCGTGCCCCAGCTGATGTCGTTGCCCGGTTCCAGCAGGGTGACGACCTGGCCGTACAGGCATGCCAGGTCGAGGCATCCGCGAAACGTGTCACCGCCAACGGTATCCAGCACCAGATCGACCCCGCGTCCCGAAGTCCATTCCATGACGACCGCATTCACATCTTCCTCTGTATAGAGAATGGTCTTGTCGGCACCAAGTTGTCTGGCGAAGTCGGCCTTCCCGGGCGTGCTCACCGTGGTTGCAACCCGGGCGCCGGCCGATTTGGCCAGCTGGATCGCAACATGGCCGACGCCACCGGCACCACCATGAATCAGGACGGTCTGGCCTTCAACCAGTCCGGCGCGATCGAACAGTGCCTCCCAGGCGGTAATCAGTACCAGCGGCAGGGCCGCGGCTTCCTCAAACGCGAGTACGGCGGGTTTGGCTTCCGCCTCGGATTCATCGAGTACGGTATATTCGGCGTAATTCCCGGGGGCACCGCCAAGTCCACCGTGGCAGAACCAGACGGCGTCACCCGGCTGGAAACGCGTGACGCCCTCGCCGGTCTCCGAGACGATACCGGCTCCATCACAGCCAAGGATCGCCGGCAGGGCATCGGGATACAGGAGGCCGCGGCTGCGCAGTTTGGTATCAACGGGGTTGATCCCCGCTGCTTGCAGCCTGACCTTGATCTGGCTGGGCGTCACGATCCGGGGTTCAGGAATCTCGACGACCTTGAGTACCTCCTGTGCGGGACCGGCGGCTGTCATATGGATGGCTTTCATGCAGGATTTATAGCATGTGTCGCCGTGTGAGGCCATGCCTGATTGATCGCGCCCCTGCGACAGTACCGTGCGCCCGCAGGAGCGGATTGTATCCGCGAATCGGGTGCAGCGAGTGCATCAGCAGGAATGAGGAAGGGTTATGTAGTATAGAATGCAGCCTCTGAAATGGCGCTTGCCAGTCGATAACCCTGAATTCCGTGAGAAATGCTGTGACGTATTCATTGGATGATTTGAAAGACATGCTGGTACCTGCCGCGCAACAGGAGCTGTTGCCCCGTTTTGCCCGGGTGGAGCGCCAGCACAAGCGTGATGGCAGCGTACTGACCGAGGCGGATCTGGCGCTGCAGTCGCGTATCGCCACACAGCTGCGACAACAGTGGCCGGAGACGGTGTTTCTGGGCGAAGAAATGACTGCCGTCGATCAGAAGGAGTTGCTGGCTGGCGGACAACCGGTGTGGTGTCTGGACCCGCTCGACGGCACCAGCAACTTCGCCACCGGCATTCCCTATTTCTGTGTATCGCTGGCTTTGCTGCAACAGGGTGAGGTGCTGCTCGGGATGGTCTATGACCCGCTGCGGGATGAATGTTTTACAGCCAGTCACGAGCAGGGAGCCCGATTGAACGGTGCGCCACTGCGGGTTAGACAAAGCGGGCTTGAACTAGACCGGACCACGGCCCTGATTGATTTCAAACGCCTTGAAAAGGACCTTGCGGTCCGCCTGGTGACCGAACAGCCGTATGCCTCGCAGCGCAGTTTTGGTTCAGTGGCGCTTGACTGGTGCTGGCTGGCCGCCGGTCGTTCGCATATCTATCTGCATGGTCGATCGAATATCTGGGACTACGCGGCGGGAAATTATATTTTTCATGCCGCCGGTGGCTATTCATCCACCCTTGAGGGTGACGCCATTTTTACGCATGCTTTGACGCCGCGTTCTTCAGTCGCAGCCGTCGATCAGCCCCTGTTTGACGCCTGGACGAAGTGGCTGGGTATTCCGGTGAGATAATCTTTGCAGCTATTGATGGCGGCTTCCAGCCGCGCTCGCGCCGTCCCCGGCACGATCGCCAGACATCGCGGCGAGGATGTCACTCTGCAAGGTGACCAGAAACAAGCGTGACAGCTTGTTACGCCGCGCAGCCCACCCAGAAGCTCATGTCCTTGTCGAGAAACTCCTGCCATGACATGTAATGGGTACCGTCGCAGGAGAATGTCAGGCTGACCAGGCCATTGAAGATATTGATTGACGCTGAACGCAGGTACAGCGTTTCATCTGCCATGCGCAATTGCCGCATGCCATTTAACACCTTGAGAATATCGTCTTGCGGGATGAGCGCCTCGTTCGGATAGTCGCACCGCGGATACAACAGGCAGATATCCGGATCGCTGAGCGCCTCGTGGTCGAGTATGCGGTAGCGATACGGGTCATTCATGAACCAGACGGTGGCACGGCTGCTGGAAAAGTGAATCACGGTCTGGAACATGCCGCGCTCGGTCATCAGGTCTTCAAGGATGGCGCAGGCCGGTTCCATGCTGCGGTCCATCAGGCTCTCGCTGCGGTGCTGCTGGAATACCGTGCCGCGGATGGACGGATCCCCCTTGATCTGGCGCCAGTCAACGGACTCTTCATAGAGTTCGGCCGTGGCGGGCAGGTCGCGCAGGTCAAAATCGGCACCGATAAAACCGAGCATCTCGCTGTCACGGCGCACGACCTGCAGGGCCGTCAGTGATGGCCGGTTAACGCGCAGGCTCAGGTAGGCATCGGAGAGCAGGAAGCCCCAGGGTGGAACGGCCTCACGCATGTACGGACGGCCTGAACGGTCACGCCCAAAGTGATCGGGGAGCAGCCCGCCGATGCTGATATTGTCGGTGACCTGAATGCCTTTGGGGTCCAGGGCATACAGGAACAGGCAATGGGGTACGGAACGGAAACCGTCGTTGAGGACGATGTCGAGTTCCTCGCGCGACCCCCATACCTTCGCACATTGCTGTGCCAGCTCGGCAAGTGGCGGCGACAGCATTCCGGCCAGTGCGACGCGCTGATGGTGAATGGCGTCTTTCAGTATTTCATTCATGGGCCACAGTTTATACGTTGTCGTGTTTCAGCGATATGAACAGTGCATGAGGAAATAGTTCATTCTTGCTCCGTCCGCTCGGGGCGCATCATCCCTGGCATGGGCGAGAACGGACCGAGATATTCGCGTCGCCACCAGTTGCCGGTCTGCTTGCGTTGTTCACTGTCGGTGAAATGGTATTCCCAGGCATCGACCCGCAGGAACCTTGGCGCTTCGTCCGCAAAGGGATTCTCGGCCAGCAGCGCAGTCACGGTGGGCGAGTTGTCCAGCAAGGCTTCGAGGAAATAGCCAAACCAGGGAACATGGCGCGGGTGCAGGGTGACAAACCACATCTGCCAGTCAAGGCGCGGCTGGTGCGGGATGATGAACTGCGGGCGCTGATCCAGCCGGTCGGGTTTGTATTTGAAATGGTACGGTTGCCAGTAGAGACCGTCCTGTGAACCCAGGATCTCCAGTTCGATGCGGCGTGTCGTCATGGTTGGAAATACATGGTATGAATGGACGACGCTGTACACCGATGCCGTGTTCATGACGTTGCCGACCCAGCCGGACAGGCGTTGACCGGTTGCCAGTTCATAGATCTTCAGGGTGCCAACACTGAAGATGAAAGCGGCGAGGACGGCAACGGCGACCTGTTTGACGGGATTGCTGCGAAACGCTGTCTTTTCACGCCAGTCCAGCAGGGTCTGCAGACGCACGGGCACGACACGGCGCAGCGCCCGGTCATCGAACAGGAACAGGCACAGGATAATGGTCAGGAGGTTGATCCAGTTATGATTGCTGGTGAGCATGATGAGTAGTTGCCAGAAAATGGTGATCCAGGCGGCGATGAAACGCCAGCGCCGCGGCAGAAACATCATGAAGGGCACCAGGATTTCAATCACCAGCGTGGCGAATGTACCGAAGCGCAGCAGCCATTCCGGCAACTGGTGCATATACCAGGCAATCGGGTTGGGTAACGGCTGCACCTCGAAGTAAGTATCCAGGGCCGTGGCGCTGGCCCACTGCGGGTCGCCGCTGGCGAGTTTTGAGATGCCCGACATGAAGCGCAGCCGGAACAGCAGCCAGCGGAACAGCAGGATAACCACACGCGAGTGCGGTGTCAGGAAAATGGCGAGGAACCCGGCTTCCAGCAGCAGCCCGTCCCACTGGAAGTTCAGAAACGGCTGGGTGACCTGAAACAGGGACAGGTACAGGACAAAGGCAGCAATCAGCGCCGGCCGTGAGAAGCGCTGCACGATGATCAGTAAGGCGGCAAGACAACCGGCAATAACGACGCCGTTCAATGCGGCATCACTGGCATTCAGCCAGAACAGTGTCGGCAGCTTGAAATATCGTTCGTAACCGCCGTCAGCGGCATATTGAGCCAGGCGGGCGCTGACGGGCAGAATGCCCTGGCTGCCGATCAGTCCCTGAATCTGCACCCCGATCGAGGCAAAGGCAATCAGGTAGATGGCGCCAAGCAGGCGCAGAAATACCCCCGAGACCAGGCGATAGCCATTATCCGTGTCAGCACTCATCAGGCGTTAGCATAGTCGAGATGCCGGGAATAATTAAGCTGGTCGAGGGTTAATGAGGATGTTTTAATGCGGTTTTTTAAATGACGGCGGCGTGATGACCGTAAAGCCCATCAATCAGTCCCGGCAGCGGCAGGTGGTCGCGGCGACAACTGCCTGTATTCAGCGGGCAGAGCAGTTGTTTGAACGTGATTTCCTGCTGCCGCACATCCGCTTTGACTTGAGCGGCCGGATAGCCGGGATGTACCGGTTACGCCACCAGCAACACGAGATCCGCTACAACCCCTATTTATTTGAAAAATATTTTGACGACAACCTTGCCAACACGGTGCCGCACGAGGTTGCGCACTATCTCGTGGCAGAGATGTACGGATGGCGAAACATTCGCCCGCACGGTACACAATGGCAGGCCGTCATGCTCAGGCTGGGTGTTGCACCGCAGGTGACCTGCCGCTACGACCTCAGTGATATCCCGCAGCGGCGCCAGCGGCGTTTCAGCTATGTCTGTAACTGTACCACCCACAGGCTCAGTACTGTCCGGCATAACCGGGTACAGGGCGGGACGGGGAAGTATCTATGCCGGCAGTGCCGCGAGCCGCTGGTTTACTCGGGCTGATGCAACCGGCTTCGGCACTGAGCGACCCGCTTGCAGGGGCATCGTTACCGCCACGATTCGGGGTTAGCTGTCACATTTGATCAATCGCGGCGAGGACGCCGCTCCTGCATCAATTGGCATGCCGGTGGCGGGTAGCTAACCGCAGCACTTCTTGTATTTCTTGCCACTGCCGCAGGGGCAGGGCTCGTTCCTGCCAATCTTGGGCGAATCGCGCCGGACCTGCCCGGGGCTGACCATCTTGCCATCGAAGAAATACCAGATGCCGCTGCTCTTGCGGAACTCGGCGAGTTCGTGATGTTCGAGTTTTTCATTTTTGCGGCGGTAATGCGCCCTGAATTCAACGGTGCCGGAGCCGTCCGTCTCCGGGTTGCCGGTGACATTGAGGATTTCCAGCCCGGTCCAGTCAGATTCATTCGCCCACAGGGTGGCACCAGCCTCGTCATAATCGCTGCGCTGGCCAGGATGCAGTGTTTCCCGCAAATACGGCATTTCTACCATGGCAAAGGCAGTATAACGAGCGCGCATCAGGGCCTCGGGGCTGGCCGCGCGACGGGTGCCCCTGATCAGTGGCTCGCAACAGGCGTCATAGTTCAGGCCTGACTGGCAAGGGCAGGGTATTGAATCGGACATAGTGGGTTACCTTGGTCAATACGAGAGGACGCGCGGGTACCCGAACCATCACCGGGCACGCCGCGCGCGCTTGTGTCTTGTTTAACACCTGCAGGAGCGGATCCAGTCCGTGATCCCTCGCCTGCAGGCAAATCATGCTATACAGCCTGCTTGAAACCGCTGGTATTCTACCGATTCGGCTGTAAAAAACACTATCGCTGACAGAATGGACCCTATGGACGACGCTCAACGCGATGCACTGATCCGGAAATGGAAGGCGCAGGCACGCCTGGCGGCCAAAAAGAAACAGGCGCGCAATCTCTATGTCATTACGCTCGATCCGGAGGTGCTGTGGCGCAGGGAATTCCGCCAGCAGAATCCAGGCTACATCGAGGGCATGCCCTGTGTATATGTTGGCTTGAGCATCCATCAACCCGGCGAGCGTTTTCTGCAACACAAGGTCGGATACAGAGGCAGCAAGTATCCGCGGATCTACGGGGTCGAGCTGGCGCAGGAACTGATGGAGGGATTTGACGTCACCGGCCGCATCGACGAGGAACAGGAAGCCGGGCTTGCGGACTGGCTGCGGGACCAGGGATTCGCCGTATGGCAGAACTGACCCGGCAACAACTGCCCATCGACACGCTGCTGCCCGGACTGCGGCAGACACTCGCACAGCAACGCAACGTTATCGTGCAGGCGGCCCCGGGCGCCGGCAAGACAACGCGTGTGCCACTCGCCCTGCTGGATGCGCCGTGGCTGGAAGGCAGGAAGATCCTCATGCTGGAGCCGCGCCGGCTGGCGGCACGCGCCGCGGCACGCTTCATGGCCCGCATGCTCGGGGAACGCGTCGGTGAAACGGTGGGTTATCGCGTGCACCTTGAAAACCGGGTCGGGCCAACGACGCGCGTCGAGGTCGTCACCGAGGGCATCCTTGCCCGCATGCTGCAACAGGACCCGTCGCTCGAGGCGGTGGGCCTGGTTATTTTCGATGAATTCCATGAGCGTAACCTGGCGGCTGACCTGGGACTGGCGCTGTGTCTCGACAGCCAGTCGGCCCTGCGTGAAGACCTGCGACTGCTGCTGATGTCCGCGACCCTCGATGGTGACGCCGTGTCACGGTTGCTGGGTGACGCGCCGCTGCTCAGCAGTACCGGTCGCAGCTTTCCGGTGACGCAGCATTACCGGCCGTTGCAGGCGCATTTTGCTCGCGAGCCGCGGGATTTCGCCCGTGAAGTCGCCCGCCAGGTGCTGGCTGCTGTGCGTGATGAGGCAGGTAGTATTCTGGTGTTTCTGCCGGGTGCCGGCGAGATACGGCGACTGGCAGCGTTGTTGCAGGCTGCGCCACTGGATGACGGCGTGTTGCTGGCGCCGCTGTATGGCCAGCTGAGTGCACAGGCACAGGATGCGGCCATTCAACCGTCACCGCCAGGCACACGCAAGGTGGTGCTGGCGACCGCGATTGCCGAGACCAGCCTGACAATCGAGGGTATCCGCGTGGTGATCGATGCCGGGTTGTCACGGCAGTTGCGTTTCGATCCCAACACCGGGTTGAGCCAGCTGGTGACTGTGCCAGTGTCCCGGGCCTCGGCCGAGCAGCGCTGTGGTCGTGCAGGTCGCCTGCAGCCCGGTGTCTGCTACCGGTTGTGGGGGGAGCAGCAGTTGCTGCTGGAACGAACGACACCGGAAATACTGCAGGCGGACCTGACGCCGCTGGTGCTGGAACTGGCACAGTGGGGGGTGAGTGATGTGGCGCAATTGCGCTGGCTGGATGTGCCACCCGCCGCACACCTGTCACAGGCCACGATGCTGCTGCAGCAACTCGGCGCGCTGGATGCGGCAGCCAGGATTACACCGCATGGCCGCGGCCTGCTGCAGTTCGGCACGCATCCCCGGCTGGCGCACATGATGCTGAGTGCCCGGCCGCTGGGCGTCGCTGCGCTGGCCTGTGAACTCGCGGCGTTGCTGGGTGAGCGAGATCCGCTCGTGGCTGCCGGCGAACGTGACTCCGATATTACGCTGCGGGTTGAACTGCTGCGCAGGACAGGACAGGCGTCCACCCCGGCTGCCGGGTTGCTGCGGCAGATCCGCACCACGGCATCACGCTGGCAACGGCAACTTCGCTGCCAGCCGTCCCCGGCAGATCATTCTGACCTGTCGATGGCCGGTGTGTTGCTGGCTTTTGCCTATCCGGATCGCATCGCGCGGCGGCGCCCCGGCAGTCACAACCGTTTTATCATGAGTAATGGACGCGGTGCGCTGTTCGCCGGGGCGGAGCCCCTGGCGGCTGAGGAGATGGTCGTGGCGGCGCATCTCGATGGCAGTCGCGAGGCACGTATCTTTCTTGCCGCACGCGTGCAGGCCGAGGAATTACGCAGCACGCAGGCCGCGCTGTTGAGCGAGGTTACGTCTGTCAGCTGGGACGACCGCGAACAGTGTGTACAGGCGCGTCGCCAGCAGCGCATCGGCGCGGTCGTTCTGGATGACCAGCCCTGGCCGGAGGCCGATCCACAGGCCGTGGCGCAGGCACTGCTGGAAGGTGTCCGCCGGCAGGGAGCAGCGGTGCTGCCGTGGAATGCCGCCTCGCGCGAGTTACAGGCGCGCCTGTGTTTCATGCATCGCCTGGTGCCGCAGACATGGCCGGATGTCAGTGATCACGTACTGCTGGAAACACTGGAGTCATGGTTGCTGCCCTGGATAACGGGCATGACGCGGCTGGCACAGTTGAAACGACTGGATTTACACGCCATCCTGCGGGCACGGCTTGACTGGCCGGCGCAGCAGCGGCTGGACGAGCAGGCACCTGCACTGCTGCAGGTGCCGAGCGGTTCACGGGTAAGACTGGACTACAGTCACACCATACCGGTGCTGGCCGTCAGGTTGCAGGAGCTGTTTGGCCTGAAGGAGACGCCGCGTATCGCCGGTGGCCGCGTGCCGCTGCTGTTGCATTTACTGTCACCGGCGCGACGACCGGTACAAATCACCCGGGATCTCGGTGCGTTCTGGCAAGGCAGCTATCACGAGGTGAGGAAGGAGCTCAAGGGCCGTTACCCGAAACATCACTGGCCTGACGACCCGCTGGCGGCAGAAGCCAGCGCGCGAACCCGGCGCAAACCGGCGCACTAGCAGGAGTGCTGCGATGACCGTTGCAGATGACAGCATGGAGACAATCAACCGCTATCAACCCGCTAGCGAGACATACATCGGAGAAGGCTGTTATATCGTGGAACTGCACAATAACGATGCTGATGCCGACTGCTCGATCGCACGGGCGCGCGTGGTGCCGGGTATGACGACCCGGCTGCATTGTCTCAGCGCGACCCTTGAGCGTTATGTCATCATCGAGGGTCAGGGTGAAGTGACTGTGGGCAATCGGTCACCGCAGCCGGTGCATGAACTGGACGTCGTGAATATCCCCGCAGGTGTGCCCCAAAGTATTTGCAATACGGGACAGTCAGACCTGATATTCTTGTGCATTTGTACCCCGCGTTTTATCGTGGAGAACTATCAGGATCTTGACCTGTAGGGATTATCGAAGCATGCAGCAGGCAGCAATTCGCAGGGCGGATACAGTCGTCGTACTCGATTTTGAAACCACCGGCATGTCACCTGACCGGGGTGATCGCATCATAGAGGTGGGTGCCATCAGGCTCGAGGCCGGACAGGTGACGGCTCGTTTCCAGGCCCTCATGAACCCCGGTGTCCGCATCAATGCCTTTATCGAAAACCTGACCGGAATCACCAATGACATGGTGCGCGATGCACACTGCTGTGAATCCGTCATGCAGGAGTTTTCGGACTTCATCGCCGGTTACGACCTGGTGGCACATAATGCCTGCTTCGACCGTCGTTTTCTTGATGCTGAACTTGCCCGTATCGGGCGCGACTACAGCGGTGAATTTGCCTGCTCCATGCTGGCTGCACGCCGCCTTTACCCGCAGGCTCCCAACCACAAGCTCGGCACGCTGGTTGAATATCGTGACATTCCCACGGATGGCACCTTTCACCGCGCACTGGCCGATGCCGAAATGACCGCCTGCCTGTGGCTCGGTATGCTCAATGATCTGCGTGACCGTTATGCCCTTGAGACGGTACAGTTTCCCGTGATGCAGGCACTGATGCGCATGTCGCGCGCTGCGGTCGATGATTTTCTCGGCAGTGAGCAGGTACAAGGGACACACCGACCTGCGCAGGGATGACGACTTGTTGCAGGATTGATTTACAGATGAGAGCACACCAACGCTTATGAACTATGACGTAGTTGACGCACGCATTTCACCCGCCGGGCACATGGAGGTCCTGTCCAAGGCCGAGGTGAATGAACTCCTCGATAGCAGTCAGGGAGGGTTGTACACGCTGTTCAGAAATTGCTCACTGGCGGTGCTCAACAGTGGCGGTGAGCTGGATGATGGCAAGGAGTTGCTGGAACGCTACCGCTCGTTCGATATCCGTGTCATCCAGAAGGAACGTGGTATCAAGCTGCAAGTCACCGGCGCCCCGGCGCATGCCTTTGTCGATGGCAAGATGATCAAGGGGATTAACGAACACCTGTTTGCGGTACTGCGCGACGTGATCTATGCCAGCGACGAGATCAGCAACAACCCCAGGTTTGACCAGAACAGTTCCAGTGGTGTTACCAATGCCGTATTTCATATCCTGCGCAACGCCAATATCCTGCGGCCAATATCCCATCCGAACCTGGTGGTTTGCTGGGGAGGTCATTCGATATCACGTGAGGAATATGACTATACCAAGGAAGTGGGTTACCAGCTGGGACTGCGGGGCGAGAATATCTGCACCGGCTGTGGTCCGGGCGCCATGAAAGGCCCCATGAAGGGTGCTGCCATCGGCCATGCGAAACAGCGTATTGCCGATGGACAGTATCTGGGTATCAGCGAACCCGGCATTATTGCCGCTGAATCACCCAATCCGATCGTGAATGCACTGGTGATCATGCCGGATATCGAAAAGCGACTGGAGGCCTTCGTGCGTACCGGTCACGGTATCGTGGTGTTTCCCGGCGGTGCAGGGACCGCGGAAGAGATTCTCTATATTCTGGGCATCCTGCTGCATCCCGATAACAGCAGTATACCGTTCCCGCTGATTCTCACCGGCCCCGAGTCTTCCGCCGATTACTTCAGGCAGATTAACCAGTTTATTATCGATACCCTGGGTCCCGAGGCACAGCAACGCTACGAGATCATCATTGACGATCCGGAACGAGTGTCACGGGAAATGCACGCCGGTCTGGCGCGGGTGCGGGAATTCCGCACAGAGCACGGTGATGCCTATTACTTCAACTGGCTAGTGAAGATCGACCGGGAATTCCAGCAGCCCTTTGAACCGACGCATGAAAACATGCGCAATCTCGAATTAGGCCAGGGTCAGCAACGCCACCTGCTTGCCGCCAACCTGCGGCGTGCGTTTTCGGGCGTGGTGGCCGGTAATGTGAAAGATGAAGGCATCCGTGCAATTGAAAAACACGGACACTTCGAGATTCGCGGTGATGCCACTATCATGGATCCGATGGATGCCCTGCTGGCTTCTTTTGTTGATCAACAGCGCATGAAGCTGCCCGGCAAGGATTACGTGCCCTGTTACCGGATCATCAAGTAGACTTCTGCAAGCGGATATTTGTTACAGTCAAATGGCAACCGACGTGATACACCAACCGGAACAACAGCGTTTTGTCGCGGTGCTGGACGGACAGGAGTGCGTACTGGAATACCGGCTGTTGCCGGAAAATGGCATCGACTTTACCCGCACCTTCGTGCCGGAACCGCTCCGCGGGCAGGGGATTGCCGAGTCACTGGTACGTGCCGGCATTGGCTGGGCGCGGGAGCAGACGTTTGATATAACGGCCAGTTGCTGGTATGTCGGCCGCTTCCTTAAACGCAGGGAACAACATTGAGCACCGTGCCGGGCGAAGCCGCGGGAGCTCTGTCTCCAGCCGGTTGATTACCTCAGTGGTTGATTTCAGAGTCCCGGTAATGGGCGTCCAGCCAGCAGCGTGGCAGCGGTTCCCCGGAGAGGAAACATAATTCCGATTTCCTGAATTTTTCCGGGTCTTGCATCTCCTCGCCATGCTGGTAGCGGCCAATCAGTTGTTTGCAGAAAGGGTCGAACAGGTCCTTCAGAGTCAGGACTTCAACCAGATCGTCGTTGCTTTTGTTTTTCAGAAACATGCTGCTCTCCTTGATGGTATTAAGGGCTTGCCTGCGGGCAGCCGGGTCATCACGTCATGACATCATTATATGCTTAAGAAGGGTCTGAACAAGTATCGATCCATCCGTTGCATTGACCGATTGAAGCTGCAGGCAAAACCAGACATTCCCGGCACGCAGTTGATTCTTCCGAAAACGGCCAGGGGACATATATAACAATTCTCAGCCTGGCTTGACTGCTCTGAACAACGCCCCGGTAGTACTGGTCGCGGTACGGTATGCTGTAAAACCAACCAGCTCCGCATCGACAAATCCTGCCCTGGTCAGCATGAACAGGAACGTGCCGGGTTCCAGTGTGCCGGACACACAGTCGGCCCATGACTCTTCAGCACGACAGCAGACAGAATTCCCGGTTGATGTATCACGCACCATGTCGGCGATCTGTAGACGACCACCGGGACGCAGTACCCGGTACGCTTCCGCCAGTACGGTGTCCTTGTCCTCTGCAAGATTGATCGCGCCATTGGAGATAACCAGATCAGCAGCGCTGTCTGTCAGTGGCAATTCTGTCATTTCCGCTACTTGAAATACCACCTGAGGTAATCCGGATACCTCTGCATTTTCCCTGGCCTTGGTGATCATCGCCGGTGTGCAGTCTATGCCGAGTACCATACCCGTTTTCCCGACCAGCATGGCTGCGATACAGGCATCAGCACCCGCTCCACAGCCAATATCAATAACAGTTTCTCCGGCGTGGATCGGCCCAAGGCTAAATGGATTACCAACCGCAGCGGCTGATTCCCAGACACTATCCGGTAAACAGCTCAGCCACTCCCCGGTGTAGCCCAGCGCGCTGGCATTCTCCTTTCCTTTCCCCCAGCCAAACTCTTTTTCAGGGTTTTGTGCCAGCTCGGTGTAAAGCAAACGAACCTGTTCGAGCGGATCCTCAACCGGGCGATCTTTGTCACATTGATTCATTGATGACCCTATTCAGGTTTGATTGCCTCAATGTGGGCAGACACGACATAGTCTTCCACTCCGCTGCCTGGTACCCAGTCGCTGATGAACTCGCGTGACTCATCTTTTGGGGTGATGCGAATATCAGTGAAGCATGCTTGCTCAAGCATTGCCTGCAATTCATCAACAAGTGCGGCACCTGCAACGCAGCAAGCATGAAGGTGGGGGTCGTCCCTGACTTCATCTGGCAGTGTTGCCGTGGCAACCACGTCGGAGATGGCTAATCGGCCGCCTGGCCTGAGTGCCCTGTAGGCCTCGCGGAATACCCGAGCCTTGTCAGGTGAGAGGTTAATCACGCAGTTAGAGATGATTACATCTACACTGCTGTCGGCGACTGGCAAGTATTCGATTTCTCCAAGGCGGAATTCCACGTTACTGAAACCCGCAGTTTCAGCATTACGCCTTGCCTTGCTCACCATGGCGGGAGTCATATCGACACCAATCACCTGGCCATGCTCTCCCACCTCGCGTGCAGCCAGAAAGGCATCGAAGCCACCGCCGCTGCCTAAATCCAGCACTACCTCATCTGCTTGCAAACTGGCTATTGCGCGTGGATTGCCACATCCCAGTCCCATATCAGCGCCACCCGGAATATGGTTGAGATCATTCTCTGAATACCCGAGGCGTGTGGAATGCACCGAGTTGATGTCTGCTGACACCCCGCAGCAACTGGTCTCCACACCACAGCACTCGCCTGCATCGCTTGCCTCTGCAACCTTCGCGTAGCTGTCACGCACTGACTGCCTGATGTCATCTGCCTGTTTTTGACTCATCAATCCTCCTTAACGATACGACAATGTTCCACCTGGTTTATTGCCTGAACAAGGTACCTTAATTGAGTAATGTCCGTCATCTGCATTGGGCCGGAAACTGCCGATAGGAACCCGACCCCTGGATGACAGTGTATGTACGTTCCGGTCATTCAGGCTGAAAAAACTGTGCTTCAGGGAGGTGTCGATTCCCGCTGTTTAGTATTTTCCGATTCAGAATCAGTATCTTTTCATCCTGTAAGGCAGGCAGCGAAACCAGCTTCCAGACCAGGATTTATGCAATTACCGGGTCTATTAAACCCTTCTGTCCCGTTTTCAGCGTTGCCAGAACGAACGGGTAAGTATCACCAGCAGGGTATAGAATTCCAGCCGTCCGGCAATCATGCACAGACTCAGGATCCACTTGGCCGCTTCCGGAAGATTTGCATAGGACTGCATCGGCCCGACGCCCTCCAGGCCCGGGCCGACATTGAATACGCAGGCGATCACCGCACTGAGCGACGTGAACAGGTCCACCCCCAGCATAGTCAGCAACAACCAGGCGAAGATGATCACCAGCCATGCCAGATACACGAGGTTCAGCAGCCCGTTCACAGCCGGCTCGGGGGTGCTCTGACCGCCCAGGCGTATCGTGAAAACGCCCTGCGGTTCGGCCATACGGCGGAACTCGCGGTCGACGACCCGGCTCAGAAAAAGCACCCGTGCCACCTTGATCCCGCCGGCGGTGGAACCGGTGCAGCCACCCACAAACATGAGCAAAAGCAGGGTGAGCTGGCACAACGGGTACCAGGCGGCATAGTCTTCGGTAACAAAACCGGTGGTCGTGAGGATCGAGGTCACCTGAAACAGCGCAGCGCGAAAAGCCGGTTCCGCGTTTGCATCCTGTTTCCAGATCAGCACCCCCATGATGACGGCCGTCGCACCCAGCAGAAGCAGCAGGTAGCTGCGCAATTCATAGTCACTCCAGAAACTGCGCGGTTGGCGCTCGATCCACAGCCGGTAATGCAGGATGAAGCTCATACCACTGAGCAGCATGAATACGATGATGATGTATTCAATAACCGCGCTGTCAAAGCCGGCGATACTCGTCGTGCGGGTGGAGAACCCCCCGGTGCCCAGGGTGGAGAATGACTGGCACACAGCCTCGAATCCGTCCATGCCGACCAGCCAGAGGATGAACACCTCCAGCAGTGTCAGCAGGACGTAGATTTTCCACAGGGCCTTCGTGGTCTCGAGTACACGCGGTGTGAGCCGCTGGGACCTTGCGCCGGAGAACTCGGCACGATACAGATACATGCCGCCCTGACCGACCAGCGGCAGAATCGCCAGCCCCAGCAATACGATGCCCATACCCCCAAGCCAGTGGGAAAAACAGCGCCACAGCTGAATGGGCCGGGACAGTACTTCCACATTCTCGAGTATGGTTGCCCCCGTGGTCGTGAAGCCGGAGGTGGATTCGAAGAAGGCGTTGGTGAAGTCCGGATACCAGGGCGAGAAGAAGAACGGCAGGCAACCGAAGAAGCAAATACAGATCCAGATAAGGACAACGACGAGTATGGCCTCACGCTGCTTGATCTCCCGTACCTGGCGCGCGCGCGAGAGGGCCAGCAACAATCCACCGGCGACGCCGGTGATTACTGCGGACAACACCAGTGCACGCAGGTCTGCACCACCGGTCAACAGGCTGTAGCCCAGGGGAACGAGCATGACCACGGCGAGGGCAGTTACGAACTGCCCGAGCAGCCAGCCTACGATGCGCGGATCGACGACGGCCGGCTGCATCATGCCTTGCTGGCGGTGGCGAGAAAACCGGACTCGAGTTGCGCTACGCAATCCTCCGCGGCGAAGAACACTACCCGATCACCGGGGGCAATGACCGCATTGCCGCGCGGTATAATGACTTCCCCATAGGGGCGCACGATGGCGCCGACAATGGCACCACGCGGGAAATTCAGATCGCACAGAGCCTGTCCCACATATCTGGAAGAGGCGTGGGCGATGAGTTCAATCGCCTCCGCCTCTTCATCCCGGAAGGTTCGCACCGACAGCACCCCGCCCTTGCGCACCAGTTCGAGGATGGCGTCAACCGCCTTCACCCGCCGGCTGACTGTGGCATTAATGCCAAGACGCTGGGCCAGGATGAGATTGTGCACCCGGTTCACCAGTGCCACGACCTTGCGGGCTCCCAATTGACGTGCCAGTAACGACACGATGAGATTGGTGTCATCGTCTTCGGTGAGTGACAGGAATGCGTCTACTCCCTCGACATTTTCCTGCAGCAGTGTTTCCTGATCGCTACCGTCTGCGTGGATCACGACGCTTTTCTTGAGAATGCCGGCGACATATTCGCATTGCGCGGCGTTCTCCTCGAAGAGCTTCACCGCGACCCCCTGCGTTTCCAGGCGTTCTGCGACGGCTATGCCGGCCTCACCGCCGCCAACGATGAAAGCGCGCTGGACAGCAGGCTGCTTCTCGATGCCCATGAACCGCAGGGTGGTATCAAAATTCTGCCGCGTCGTCACCACATAGATGTGATCCCAGGGGCGCAGTATCTCTTCGCCGTGGGGAATGATTAATTCCTTGCCGCGGAAAATCATCGCCACCATGGTATTCCGTGGTGCGTCGGCACGGACCAGGTCGCTCAGGCTCTTGCCGGCAAGCCAGCTGTCGTGCTCCACGTTCATGCCGAAGACCTTGACCTCGCCATCCGCGAAATCCCGGATATCCGACACGCCGGGAACCGCCAGGACATTGTAAATACGCCCCACGATGTCGCTCTCCGGGTGAATGACACGGTCGATCCGTATGCCCCTGGCTGTGAGCATCTGCTCCCAGTCTTTAAACTCACGGGTGCGCAGACGCACGGCCTTGATGGCATCCGGTGCCTCGGCATCGGCGATCAGGCAGGTCAATACATTGGTTTCATCGCTATCGGTAACCGCAATCACCATCTCGGCCGCTGCAACTCCGGCACGGCGCCAGGCGGTGAAGCTCCCCGTATCGCCCTGAACGACCTTCGCATCGAGGTGGGTTTCGAGAAAGTTGCAGCGTTCACCGTCTGCTTCCAGGATGACGAGTTCATTGCCTTCCCTGATCAGGCGCCTGGCAATGAATTCCGCGCTCTGTCCGCCGCCGGCGATGTATATAAGCATCAGAATGAGCCTCTTGTAACCGTAGCCAGGCAGAAGTATGAAGGGTAAAACATAAATCATTCCCTTTATATCAACAGTCTCGCCGCACGCAGGGTATCCGGCAGGGCGACCGCCGCCGCCAGCAAGGCGCACCATTATAGGTCATACCCGGACAGTTATGTTTGTAGTGTACGTCTGATTTGGAACTGCCAGGCATTCAGCCGCAGATACTGAATTTCCGGAACGGGTTGCAGGTCAACATTAGCCCCTGAAGGTCCTGCTTCAGTACAGGGTTGCGGTTTCCTGACGCAGAAAGCACCCTTGATGCAGGATTCCACACAGGCGGCAACCGGCCAAACCCTGTCCTTCACTGGTGAGTAATGAACGACAGGTATAAATAAGGTTATTCACACACAGGAAGATTGAAGCCAAACAGTGCGCCACTCTCACGCTGCACGTCTGCCCATAGCTTGCCTCCATACCCTTCAATGATCGAACGGCTGATGGTGAGTCCCATCCCCATGCCAGAGGGCTTGCTGGTCTGGAATGGGTTATACATTCTGCCAGCCATGTCAGCATCGATACCGGGCCCGTCATCTGCCACGGTCGTTTCGATCATTTCATTCGGCAGCTGACGGGTCCGGATAATTATATTTCCAGTAGATTTTTCAGAGCTATTTATTGCTTGAAGACTGTTCAGCACCAGGTTGACGATAACCTGCTCAATCTGAACCTTGTTTACCATTATCCTGCGGCCCGGAGCGTCGGACTGATGTTCTATCTTCACGTGACTATTTTTCACTTCAGGCTTTATAAAGTCGATCACTTCCTCGATTGCCTGATCGATGTCTACGGGTTCCTTATGGTCATCCGCCTTACTGAGAAAGTCACGCAGATGGCGGATGATCTGGCTGGCACGGTACGCCTGTTCTTCGGCCCGTCCCAGTGTCTCGCCAAGTTGTTGTGGTGGTGACGGCAGGCCTTTGAGCAGTGTCGCAGCCGTACCACAATAGCTGATTAACGCGGCTAATGGCTGATTCAATTCATGCGCAAGACCTGATGCCATTTCTCCCATAGTATTGAGTCGCAGGACGTGGGCCATTTCGCGTTGCTGTCGCTGTAACTTTTCCTCGGCCTGCTTGTGTTCAGTGATGTCTTCGGAAATGCCTAATAGATAGATTGGTTGGCCCTTGTTATCAAGTATTGGCACCTTTCTGGTATGCAACAACCGCCTGCCCAAAACCGCTGTGTCAATTTCTTCCGTAATATCCAGCTCGACACCCGATTCAAGTACTTCACGATCCTTGCGTATAAAATGCTCCGCCTGTGACTTGGGGAAAAAATCATAATCATTCTTGCCCACAAGCTCCTGGTTCGATAATCCTAATAACTTCTCCCCGGCTTGATTGATACGTATAAAGCGTAGTTCTACAGCATCCTTGATAAAGACCATGCCGGGGATGTTGTCGAAAACCGAATTGAGAAAGTGCTCTGTTGTCTTTGCCTCTTCGCTGATTTTATGCTCGCGTCTTAGCAGGATTTGAACATAGAGTGCGAACGCTACAGCCACTACAACTACACACGTACGCATCCACATCTCGTGGCCAGTGGGATTCAGAGTCTCTTCGATCAATGTCCCGCTGCGAAATACAAACACATCGATGATTACATCGGCGACATAAAAGCCCAGCCCGGTGAGAAGTCCTATCCAGATAATGGTGTATCGCTCCGAGGGAGTACTGTTATTGTTAGTCATCCAGTTGTTCACTCGTTACCCGGCAAGCTGCAAGTAGACAGTGTATCCGGAGATAGATGCGTTGTGTAAAAGCTAATGGTAAAGCGAAATATCTCACGCACAACACGCAGCCGCTTTTGGATTGCTGCTGAAGTCTTCCGTTATCCATGATTATGGCCGGTTACTGCGGGAACTTTCTGCATGGATCGATAACCTGCCGTTCACTGAATTGATAGATCCATGCGTTGACTTTATTGCGTACGGGAAAGTACGACCAGACTCAGGACTTTAGTGCAATCAAAAAACGGCGACCCGGAGGCCGCCGCGAGGAGTCAATCATGATTAAAACAGCTTCTGGTGAGATGTCCCGTTCACCATCAACAGTTACACCATATCAGTAACCAGATTGGAATTCATATTGTGGGATCTACTTACCGACGCGATACCCCGGTGCGAATGCATTCAGGTCAAACAGGTTTTCCGGTTCAGGCCACGCGGCCCCGGGCAGCGCGGATACAAGAATAGTCAGTACTGGCAAACTCGACTTGGCTCACCTGTGTGTCCCGGATGGAAGCTCGCCAAATTGTCGCAGACTGGCGGCAGCAAATCGTCCGAGGTGACAGATACCGTAGCGCCTTGCAATTCGATTAATTGTCTGACAATCCTTCGATTTAATATAAACCTCAGAAATAAAAACACTTTCTCTGTCTCGCGGCTGGAGCAGCGGTGCTCGGTACACGCTCTCTACAAGGAGCTTGCAAAACTTGTACATATATTATACATTCTGCTCAAAAGTTGTGTCCAATTGTTGTCAATGAATAATTTATACAAGGAGGAGCATTCCAATGAAGTTACTCTATACATGCTACGTAATCATGGTGGCAACCTTGCTGTCGGTCAGTGCCAACGCAGCAACCGGGAAGCCCAATATTCTTGTCCTGTGGGGTGATGATGTCGGCTACTATAATGCCAGCGCCTACAATCAGGGCATGATGGGGTATAAAACCCCCAATATCGACAGCATCGCAAAAGAAGGCGCATTGTTTACTGACATGTATGCGCAGCAGTCCTGCACGGCAGGACGAGCCTCTTTCATCCTGGGTCAACAGCCGTTCAGAACGGGTTTGCTGACGATAGGCATGCCGGGTTCAGAACATGGCATACCTGACTGGGCACCGACCATCGGTGATCTGCTCAAGGAGCAGGGTTATGCGGCCGGCCAGTTCGGTAAGAACCATCTGGGTGATCGTAACAAGCACCTGCCCACCAGCCATGGATTTGACGAGTTCTTTGGCAACCTCTATCACCTCAACGCCGAGGAAGAACCGGAAACCTATTACTACCCGAAAGACCCCGAGTTCCATAAAAAATTCGGTCCTCGCGGTGTCATTCACTCTTATGCTGACGGCAAGATCGAGGACACCGGTCCATTGACCAGGGAGCGTATGGAGACGGTCGATGGCGAGTTTGGTCAGGCCGCCAAGGATTTTATGGCTCGTTCTGTCGAGGACGGCAAGCCGTTCTTTGTGTGGATGAATTTCACACGCATGCATGTGTGGACACGTCTGCAGAAAAAATATCAGGGAATTACCGGTATCGGGCTTTACCCGGACGGGATGAAAGAGCTGGATGATATGGTAGGCAGTTTCCTCGATTATTTGAAAGAACTGGGCGTTGAAGACAATACCATCGTGGTCTTTTCTACCGACAACGGCGCTGAAAAGTTTACCTGGCCTGACGGTGGTACTTCACCTTTCCATGGCGAGAAGGGGACTACATGGGAAGGCGGTATGCGGGTTCCACAGATGGTCAGGTGGCCCGGCACTATCAAGCCTGGAACCATTTACAATGACATTATGAGCCAGGAAGACTGGATGCCCACGCTGCTCGCAGCAGCCGGGGTAGACGATATCAAGGAAAAACTCGCATCTGAAGAGGGATACAATGCGAACGGCAAGAACTTCAGGGTTCATCTTGATGGCTACAACTTCAAGCCCTATTTCGAGGGCAAGACAGAAAATGGGCCACGCAGGGAAATCATGTATTTCGCGGCGAGTGGCATGTTGAATGCGATCCGTGTCGATGACTGGAAAGTATCGTTTGCCATCGAAGAAGGTGCAATCAATGAAGCGCTGCGTAGAGTTCCAGCCTGGCCGGTAATCACCAACCTGAGGGCTGATCCGTTTGAACATGCGTACGAAGGATCAGGGATGTATGTCAGGTGGTATGCCGACAATATGTGGATGATGGTTCCTGCGCAGGGCTTTGTGCAGAAGTTCCTTGCATCTATCCCGGAGTACCCTTTTCAGGCGGGCAGCTCTCTGAGCGCCGGCAATATCGGATACAACACACTCAAGGCACAGGAAGCCATGGGTGACCTCAAACAACTGCTGGATCAAGCGATTCAAAATTAGCAACTCATCTCTACCGGGGCATTCGCCCCGGTAGAACGTCACTTCAAATGCTGGCGAATGTATGGGTGCGGTCTCGCTGATGAACCGCGTTGGCGATGCACTATCTCTGACTATTCTTTCCACCTGCTGTTTCTTGATGGTGTCTAGCAGGCCGGGGGAAGTCCAAACTGCTCAACCCTGAAAGGTCGGGACAGGGCCAACTGCAACCACGCACAACAAATGACATGCTTCGATATTTTCGGTGTTGAGTAGCTTCCTGTAAAAGTAGCATTATGAATAGCGGCCCCTTCGGGGGCCGTTTTGTATTCCGCTGAATGTCGTGTTGTTGCCGGTTCTGGTACTTTATGTAGCTCTTATATAATATTTTGCTAATTATGTAAAAATAGCTGCGGCTGATAACCTCTCCTTGACAGTCAAGAATGAACAGACCATTCTGACTGTAATAACTAAGAATAGAAACGCGAGGTGGCTTATGTCTAAGTCATACGGGAAGGGAGTCAGTCACTTTTATAGGCTGTTGCAACGATTCAGAAGCAAGGTAATACAAGAAGCGCCTGAGGATATTCAATTGTGTGAATTCGAGTGTCGCAAACTAGAGTGCGCAACGGGTGATTGGGAAAAGTGCGAGAGACGTCTGCGCTCTATGAGAGAGACTCAGATACACAATTAAATATAGGCTGGGCTGGTCAGATAAAAAAACATTCAAGATACTATCGATTAATGGCGACCTTCGGGCCGCCTTTTTTATGCAAATGAATATCTTGTTCTGGCCGTACTTGGTCCTGCACCAGGCGCTTATATAAGATTTTGGTAAAGGACTGTAGGCGACCCA